>OGMI01000624.1_pt1 | contig 13710 bp, 10 predicted proteins | sample 1573201 | NCBI WGS metagenome assembly OGMI01 (sample SAMEA2582012, study PRJEB24529) | metagenome | biome: Human gut stool | place: China | collected 2011
CCGACCAGATTGAGATTCTCGAACCGCAGTGGGCAAAGGATGCCATGTGCCAGATAGCGGAGAATATATTGTCTTACTACAAAAAATCCGAAAATGCATAATAAATCCGATATAAATTTCATAGCAAGAGACTTTGAAACGGCTGCCGCCAAACATGCTTCAGTATGTGAAGCAGATATCTGTGTGTGTGCGAAACTGCATTTGAGGAAGTTAGAGGATATTTATATGGTTTGAATTATAATTACAATAAAAAATATTAGTTATGTCAGATTTAGTTAGAAGTGTAAGTGAAATTTTCAATGACTCACAATTGAAACAGGTGCATTATAATATACCTGATTATCAGAGAGGCTATGAATGGGGAGAAAATAACGTCAGATTGTTATTGGAAGATCTGAAGAAATTTCTTGATAAGATTTACATCTCCGATACCGATAAATTTCTTGATGATAAATTGTTTTATTGTCTGCAACATATCACAATCATAAGTAAAGATAATGGAGAATATTATAATGTTGTTGACGGGCAACAACGTTTAACCACCATTGCTATTATTCTTTCATATTTTGGCAAGGCAGATTTACTAAAAGGGAAACTTAAATATTCCAGTAGAGAAGATACCGGAGAATTTCTGAATAATGAGATTTTTACCAGAATGTATTGGGAGCAAAATGACAAGGAGGAGGATGTAAAGCATAAGGATGAGTTTTATATAAGAGCGGCTGCCAATATGGTTCAGACCTGGGATAAAGAACAAACGTGGAATTCCAATCAAAGAAAACGGTATATTGAGATTTTACTGAATAGAACCAAATTAATAGTCAATGTAGTTTCTGGTAATGAAGAAATGATTTTTGCCAATATTAATGGTGCTAAAGCTGAGTTAGATGGAGCAGACCTATTGAGAGCAGTACAGATAACCCATTCATCTAAAGAGAAGTATGAAATAACACATTCAGATAATAGTAATGAAGTAAACGAATATAGGGTTAAGATGGGAATGTTGTTGGATGAAATTAATAATTGGTGTGGACAGAAAGATGTAAGGACATTTCTTGGCAGATTTTTAAAGGATGACTCGTTTGATAAATCCGGTTTCAACGAAAAGTTATACCCTATAAATTATCTTTACAGAATGATGTATGAAATGCATCCTGATAATAATATGCCTTTTGAATTCCGTTTTTTTGAATATGGATTAGACATTAAAGGTAATGGTGTTGGCGATGATAATTGGGAAATGTACATCGAACTGAAGCGTATTTATGGATTTGTGCGCGATTGGTATGAGAGTGATGAAATATATCACTACTTGTCTTATCTGTTTTCAAACTTTAAATCTAAAGTTAATTTTGTTGCAATATATAAAACATGGGAGAATAGTAAAGGTAAATTATCATTTATAACCGAACTAAAGAAAGAGATATCAAAGTATATATTGGAAATATACAGTAGTGACGGTGAAAATAACGAAGAACCAGCAAAAGAAAAATTGAAAAATGATCTAGCGAATTTAAGCTTTAGCTGGTATCATAACAAAGAGTCACTCGTAAAGATACTTATACTTTTGGACGTAATTTACTCCTGCAAATCCAAGTATCGTTTACCTATAAATTATTTTGTATCAAAGGGTGAAGACATAGAACATATAGGATGCCAGACTCCGAACGAGGAAGATTTAAACAATAGAGAAAAGTGGCTGGAGTATATAAAGAAACTGAATGATTATAAATTTGATATAGACAAAGGCCGACTCGATGAGTGGTGGGAAAAGTTGCTTAAAGAACAAGAGGTTATAGATGATGTTACATCAAATATAATAGATGAACTTAATTCGTATGGACTTAATTCAATAGGTAATTTGGTATTACTACATTCAAGTCAGAACAGAAGCTATCGTAATGCCTCATTTAATACAAAGAAAAGTATAATAATCGAAGATTACTATAATAACAAATATTCTATCAGGCCATATACTTTGAAGGCGTTTTCATCTAATCATACAAGTATGTGGACTCTTGAAGATATTAAGAAAAGCACTGAAACTTTAGCACATGATATTATTGATTTTTTAATTTGACAGATTATGGACAAGAAAAATATAGAAGAACTTTTGGGTAATTACATGGTTGTACCTGAAATACAAAGAGAATATGTTTGGGGCAGTAATAAAAACATAGTAAACCAGTTTATTGATTCTATAAAAGATAATAAAGATATTAATGTCGGATTCTTATACTCCTATTCTAATGGAAACCAAGAATATATAATTGACGGACAACAGCGACTGACAACACTTGTGTTGTGTCTTTATTATGCATCCCTTATGCAGGGAGAGTATGATAAATTCAAATCTTTACTGAAAGTAAACAGTCCAAACATGTCCTTTACCTATCGTGTTCGTTCTAATACGGAGGAATTTATGCAATGTTTGTTCAATAGCGGGTTGTATAAAGAAAAAGAAATAAAGGACAGTAAATGGTATCATACATGTTATGATTCTGACCTATCTATATCTTCTATGATTGCTCTCTTAAACTATTTGGCTGATATCAAGTTTGATGTAAAATATGATGATATTCTCAACATAGAATTCTGGTATTATCCTATAGATGAAACTTCTTTGGGAGAAGATTTGTATATTACCATGAATAGCAGAGGAAAGACACTTGATAATGCCGAAAAACTGAAACCATTGCTTTTTGAAAAAAGCAGGAAAGAATTAAAAAATTGGGGTAAAATATGGGATGACTGGGAGGATTTCTTTTTTACATTGCTAAATGGTGACGATATCGCTAAAATCAACGTAGCAATGAATAATCTAATCCGGATTGTTTGGGAATTGAAAACTTGCGGCGAACATAATGAGTTGAAACCGTTTGAAGCAATAAAAGATTTGAATTTATCTGACATTGAACTGTCTTTTAATGCGCTCAAATTAATCGTAAATTCTGAGTTTAAAAACAAAGTCGATTTACTGTTTGGCAATAAAAAAAGTGATGAGAGTGATGGTAATTTTTTAATCTTGAAATCTTTGCTGTTGGTATGCATTAAGTACGGAGAAGATGAAAAGATGAGAAATGTAGAGATGAAGCGAGTTTATCAGTTGATTTATAATAAGATATATCGCAGAGGCTCTCAAAAGCATATTCCTCTACTTACATTTCTTAAAACTTATCATGAGCGTATTGATGGTAATTTCTATAATATAGCGCTTGACGTATGTAGTGATGCCGGAAAAGATGACTATTTTGATGCATCTGATTTATTGATGATTCAGATAATGTCGGATTCTGTGAAAGACAGTATTTCAGAGCTTTCTGAAGTTGAGAAAGAATTCTGGAAAACTCAGAGTACGGATGTTGTTAGATGTCATTATATATGGAAAGGTGATTTGTCTACTTTAATAAACTGGAGTTCGGAAAATAATAATTTTAATATTGAAACTTTCTGTAAATACTCATCTTTTTTCGACAGTTTGTTTACTGATTTTTCAGGACATGAGATTAATTCGTTAAGGCGTGCCTGGATAGTGGGAATGAAAGAATATTCTCCTGTAAAAGTAGGCTCATATTATACTTTCTGCTGGGAATGGGAAGACTGGAGAAGGTCAATTACACAGCACAGTACTGACTTTAAATTGCTTATAGACAATTTGATTAAATATAAAAAAGGTGAAAAGACTTTGGATGATGCATTGGAGAAGTATATTAAAGAAACATTGAAAGAGTATATTAAACAGAGTGCAGAAGAAGATTATATTAAACAGAGCGCAGAAGAAGATTATATTGAATTTGCAAAAGATTCATATTTAATTGATTTTACCAATAATTCAAATGCTTGTGATATTTACTATCATTGGGGAACTGATGATTGGTGGATTTGTACAAACTGTCCTCAAAGTCGTCATACCGGATTTATTTCACAGTATAATGCATATATCCTAAAAAAGTTTGGAGCAAATTATAAGAATAATAGTTTAAGTAATTCTAAAAAGATAGGAATAGGCGACTGGTGTGTATGGTATTGGGCTACGTCAAATAATAACTGTATAGCCGTTGAGAATTCTACTTATCGTATCGTTATTGATATAAAGTATGATAATAAGCAGAAGAAATGTAGCTTTATTCTAAAATCTCGTGACTCTCAACAAAATATTGAAGATAAGTACGTAGAAGGATTTATTAAAAAAGAAAATGAGTATCATCTTGAGTTGGATATGCAGGATGGATTTAATGCTGATTTGATTAAAGATAAAGTGCTGGAATGTATTAATCGTTTCGAGCAGTAAAATAAAAATGAAGAATAAAATAATTACATTTTTTCTTGCTATCCCTCAATTTGGTATATTCGCATATATACTTTTGGCATATCAAAGATTAATAACACAGAATGTCTAACCTTAAAAAATGAATTTATGTCAAGAGTATTCAGAGTAACTCCGAAGAGAGTAAAGAGAACAAACGGAACAGTTCTGACACCTGAAATGGAAGTCACTGTAACTACCCAAAGTCACACTTCTGACCCATTTTATAATGGAGCAAAAGAAGTGAAAGAAGCATATATGCGTATGTACGGATTTGATTATCAGAAAGCTTGTTGTAGTAAGAACGATTTTGATTTCAAGAAATTAGATTAGTACTTACATTGACTTAACGGAAGGCTGTCTCAAATAAACTTTGAGATGGCCTTTTTTTGTGTTTGCAAAAAAATTGGGCAGGCCTAGACTTCGCTCAGTCAAAACTTGCCCATCTCCCGGATACAGTAACCATCGAAACCATCATCAAACCAGTATTCAACTTTAAAGCAGCTGAATAAAGCGTAATCTCGCTTCCTCTTAAAAACACCTCAGGCTGTAACTCCCCGCTCCTCGCGGGAAAGTTACAGCCTGAGTCCTATATCATCAAGCCGTTAAGGCTTACAAGCTTTCTTCAATCACAGCCTGCGCCGCAGCCAGTCTTGCAATAGGCACGCGGAACGGTGAGCAGCTCACGTAATCCAGACCTACCTTGTGGCAGAACTTCACGGACATCGGTTCACCACCGTGTTCACCGCAGATACCGCATTTCAGTGCCGGACGTACGGAACGGCCTTTGGCTACTGCCATTTCGATGAGCTGGCCTACACCGTTCTGATCGAATACCTGGAACGGGTCTACCTTCAGGATCTTCTTTTCCAGGTAAACCGGCAAGAAGGAAGCGATATCGTCGCGAGAGTAACCGAAGGTCATCTGAGTCAGGTCGTTTGTACCGAATGAGAAGTATTCGGCATGTGAAGCGATGCGGTCGGCAGTCAGGGCGGCACGCGGCACTTCAATCATGGTTCCCACCTTGAACGGAATTTCCACGCCTTCTTCCTTGAACAGTTTGGCAGCAGTTTCACGGATCACCTTTTCCTGTGCTTCGAATTCATACAGAATACCAATCAGCGGCACCATGATTTCAGGATGCGGGTCGTAACCTTCCTTCTTCAGTTCGCAGGCAGCACCCAAGATGGCGCGAGTCTGCATTTCGGTGATTTCCGGATACGTATTTCCCAGACGGCAACCACGGTGACCCAGCATCGGGTTGTGTTCGCACAGACTTTCCACGCGCTGGCGGATATAATCTACGGTCACACCCATGGCCTGTGCCATTTCTTCCTGACCTTTCAAATCGTGCGGAACGAATTCATGCAACGGCGGGTCGAGCAGACGTACGTTGACAGGCAGTCCGTCCATGGTCTTGAAGATTTCCTTGAAGTCGGCTTTCTGGTAAGGCAACAGTTTGTCGAGGGCTTTCTTGCGGCCTTCTACGTCCTTGGCCAGAATCATTTCGCGCATAGCCACAATCTTTTCGTCGTCGAAGAACATGTGTTCCGTACGACACAGACCGATACCTACGGCACCGAATCCACGGGCATCCTGTGCGTTGCGCGGCGTGTCGGCATTGGTGCGGACTTTCAGGCGGGCATATTTGTCACAGAGTTCCATCAGTTCGGCAAAGTTACCCGACAGTTTGGCAGGCTGAGTCGGAATTTCTCCGGCATATACATATCCGTTGGTTCCGTTGATGGAGATGTAGTCACCTTCTTTCAGTACGACTCCGTCAATTTCCACCGTGCGGGTCTTGTAGTCTACGTTGATGGCTCCGGCTCCTGATACACAGCACTTACCCATTCCGCGGGCTACTACGGCTGCGTGCGAGGTCATACCTCCACGGGCGGTCAGGATACCTTCGGCAGCCTGCATACCAGCCAGGTCTTCCGGAGAAGTTTCAATACGTACCAGCACCACGCGATGGCCGTTGGTATGCCATTCAGCAGCATCTTCGGCGAAGAAGACGATGCGTCCGCAGGCAGCACCCGGAGAAGCCGGCAAACCACGTGTCAGCACGCGGGCACGTCCCAGTTCTTCCTTGTCGAATACCGGATGCAGCAGCTCGTCCAGCTTATTAGGTTCGCAGCGCATCAAAGCGGTCTTTTCGTCAATCATGCCCTGATGCAGCATTTCCATGGCGATGCGCACCATAGCGGCACCTGTACGCTTACCGTTACGGGTCTGAAGGAACCAGAGTTTGCCTTCCTGCACGGTAAATTCCATGTCCTGCATATCGTGGTAGTGATTTTCCAGTTTGGTCTGGAGTTCATCGAGTTCCTTGTAGATTTCCGGCATGGCTTCTTCCATAGAAGGATATTTGGCCACACGTTCTGCTTCCGAGATACCCTGCAGTTCGGCCCAGCGCTGAGAACCGATCTTGGTAATCTGCTGCGGAGTACGGATACCGGCTACTACGTCTTCACCCTGCGCATTGATCAGGTATTCACCGTTGAACAGGTCTTCACCGGTAGCGGCGTCACGTGAGAAGCATACACCCGTAGCCGAAGTCTCACCCATGTTACCAAATACCATGGCCTGTACGTTCACGGCTGTTCCCCACTCTGCCGGAATACCTTCCATCTTACGGTAAAGGATGGCACGTTCGTTCATCCATGAATCGAATACGGCACAGATGGCACCCCACAACTGTTCGTAAGCGCATGACGGGAATTCCTGTCCGGTCTGTTTCTTCACGGCTTCCTTAAAGCGGACTACCAGGGTCTTCAGATCGTCCACGTCGAGTTCGTTGTCCAGACGTACGCCCTTGGCCTTCTTCACTTCTTCAATGATGGCTTCAAACGGGTCGATGTCTTCCTTGTTCACGGGTTTCATGCCCAGCACCACGTCGCCGTACATCTGTACGAAGCGGCGGTAAGAGTCCCACGCAAAGCGAGGGTTGTTAGTCTTGCGAGCCAGTCCTTCTACTACTTCATCGTTCAGACCCAGGTTCAGAATAGTGTCCATCATCCCCGGCATGGACGCTCTGGCACCCGAACGTACGGAAACGAGCAACGGATTTTCCACATCGCCGAACTTCGACTTCATCAGGGCTTCTACTCCCTTGATGGATTTTTCCACGTCGTCTTTCAGCAGCGCAACCACTGCGTCTTTTCCTTTTTCAAAATATTCGTTGCAGACTTCGGTTGTTATGGTGAATCCGGGAGGTACAGGCACCCCGATCAGGTTCATCTCGGCCAGGTTTGCGCCCTTGCCACCCAGAAGATTTCTCATGTCAGCTTTTCCTTCAGCTTGTCCGTTTCCAAAAGTATAGACTCTTTTCTTTTCCATGTTTTCGTATATTTGATAAGGTTCAATAATGTTTTTCGTTGGTCAACCGCTGGCAAATCTATATATATTTTATTGAATCCCAAATTTTGTGAAGATATTTTTCGACATATTTTGCAACATAGAGTTTGCAAAATGAACTTCTTCGAAAAACATGGAAGAATGTCAGGAAAAATGTATAAATTTGCTCCCAAATTGGTTTTATTGAAAAGAACGTGGCAAGAAAGAAAAAAGAACTGCCTTTACTGGAGAAGGTAACGATAACAGACGTAGCCGCAGAAGGAAAAGCCGTGGCTAAAGTGAACGAGTTGGTAATATTTGTCCCGTATGTAGTGCCGGGCGACGTAGTCGATTTACAGGTGAAGCGCAAGAAGAACCATTACGCCGAAGCGGTGGCGGTAAAGTTCCATGAGAAATCACCCCTGCGCACGGAGCCGTTCTGCAGTCACTTCGGAGTGTGCGGAGGATGCAAATGGCAATGTCTTTCTTACGAGGAACAACTCAAGTACAAGCAGAAACAGGTGTTCGACAACCTCACCCGCATCGGGAAGGTGGAACTGCCGGAATTCCGTCCTATCTTAGGCTCGGAAAAGACCCGCTTTTACCGTAACAAGCTGGAGTTTACATTCTCCAACAAGCGCTGGCTTACGGAAGAAGAGGTGAAGCAGGACGTGAAGTACGACCAGATGAATGCCGTGGGATTCCACATTCCGGGGGCGTTTGACAAGGTGCTGGCCATCGACAAGTGCTGGTTGCAGGACGACATTTCCAACCAGATCCGCAATGCGGTACGCGACTATGCCTACGCGCACAACTTCCCGTTCTTCGACTTGCGCACGCAGGAAGGACTTCTTCGTAACATCATGATCCGTACCTCGTCTACGGGCGAACTGATGGTGGTACTGCAATGCAAGGTGACCGACGACGAAGGCCGCCGCAAGATGGAAGAGATTCTGCAGTTCATGGCCGACAGCTTCCCGCAGATTACTTCGCTCATGTATGTCATCAACAACAAGTGCAACGATACCATCGGCGACCTCGACGTGGAGGTATTCAAAGGCAACGACCACATCTTCGAGGAGATGGAGGGACTACGCTTCAAGGTGGGACCGAAATCGTTCTATCAGACGAACTCTGAACAGGCCTATAATTTATATAAGGTGGCACGTGAGTTTGCCGGACTTACGGGCAACGAGCTGGTGTACGACCTCTACACGGGTACAGGTACCATCGCCAACTTCGTGGCACGCAAGGCACGCAAGGTGGTGGGCATCGAATATGTGCCCGAAGCCATCGAGGATGCCAAGGTGAACTCGGCCCTGAACGGCATCGACAACACGCTGTTCTATGCAGGCGACATGAAGGACATCCTTACCAACGACTTCATTGCGGAACACGGACGTCCGGATGTCATCATCACCGACCCTCCCCGCGCTGGTATGCACAATGACGTAATCGACGTGATTCTGGCTGCCGAGCCGAAACGCATCGTCTACGTGAGCTGCAACCCGGCCACACAGGCACGCGACCTCCAGCTGCTCGACGGCAAGTACAAGGTGACTGCCGTACAGCCTGTCGACATGTTCCCTCACACGCATCACGTGGAAAATGTCGTGCAACTGGAAAGACGCTAAACACTCTCCCCTATCTTCTAACTTTTAACTGACGCAACAAAGTGGCAAGAAATAACTCTGGCAACAACGGCCGACGCCCTATCCCGCGTGCCGCAGCCAAATATACAATCTATCCGGTCAATGAACCGGCGGAACTGATGGAGTTCCTTATGAAGAAGATGGACGGCATCAGCCGCACGCGCGTAAAAGCCTTGCTGGCCAACCGCGTGGTGCTGGTGGACAACAACATCCAGACGCAGTACAACTTTCCCCTGAAGCCGGGCATGAAGGTGCAGGTGAGCCGTGAAAAGAACAAGCACGAGTTCCGCCACCCCATGCTGAAGATTCTCTACGAGGATGCCTATCTCATCGTGGTGGAGAAGAAGGAAGGACTGCTGTCCGTGGCTACCGACCACCAGAAGGAGCGTACCGCACAGCATATTCTGAATGAGTACGTGAAGCGCACGCACCGCAACAACCGCATCTTCGTGGTACACCGCCTGGACCGCGAAACCTCGGGCATCATGATGTATGCCAAGGATGAGAAGACGCAGCACACACTCCGCGACAACTGGCACGATATCGTGTACGACCGCCGCTACGTGTCCATCGTCATGGGCGACATGGAAAAAGACCAGGGCACCGTACGCTCCTGGCTTACCGACCGCAAGCTGTACGTCAGCTCCTCACCGGTAGACGACGGAGGCAAGCTCTCCATCACGCACTACCGCACCATCAAGCGGGCCAACGGCTATTCGCTCATGGAGCTGCAACTGGAAACGGGACGCAAGAACCAGATTCGCGTGCACATGCAGTCGCTCGGCCATCCGGTGGTGGGCGATGCGCGTTACGGCTGCGAAACCGACCCGCTCGGACGTCTGGCACTCCACGCCTTCAAGCTGTGCTTCTACCACCCGCTTACGGGCGAACGGATGGAATTTGAGACTCCCTATCCTGCCCCGTTCAAGAACCTGATGCTGAGAAAATAAAAACAATATATGATAAAAAACCTGATTTTTGATTTCGGAGGGGTCATCGCCCCTATCAGCCGCGAACAGGCGGTGGAAGCGTTCCGCCAGTTAGGGGTGGCCGATGCCGACCAGCGCCTGGACAAATATCACCAGACGGGGATTTTCCAGGAACTGGAAGAAGGAAAAATTACGCCCGATGAGTTCCAAGAAAAACTGGGACAGTTGTGCGGCGGACGCACACCCAGCTGGGAGGAGACACGCCAGGCATGGCTGGGCTACTTCACCGGACTGGACGAACGTCTGCTCGACTGCCTGAAGGAGCTGCGCAAGCGCTACAAACTCTTCGTGCTGAGCAACACCAATCCTTACGTGATGGACTGGGCCTGCAGTCCGGCATTCTCGTCAAAGGGGAAACCGCTCAGCGACTATTTTGACAAGCTGTACCTCTCCTACCAGATTGGAGTGACCAAGCCCGACCGGCAGATTTTTGACTTCCTGATAGCCGATGCCGACATTCTGCCGTCAGAATCGCTCTTCATTGACGACGGGGCCGGCAACGTACAGGCAGCACGCCAGCTGGGTTTCCAGACCTACTGCCCGCATAACGGCGAAGACTGGCGCGACGCGCTGGCTGTCCTGCTTCAGAAAGCCTGACCAGGCACAATAATACATCTCCATAACACCCTGCACCGGGACTTTTTCCACCGCTGCAGGGCTTTTTTATGCGCCAATCCCTACCCCCGATAGGGAAATTCCCCCGCAGGAATAGGAAAAATCATTCGTTTGTATGATTTTTTCCGGATACCTTTGTCACATAGAGGAAAACAAACACACAAAGAGTTATGAGAACAAGGGTAAAAAAATTCATGTATATGGCGATGCTGGTCGCACTGACACTCGCCTTCCCGTCGTGCAACGTGGAAATGGAATTAGGGAACAACACCCTGGAATATCGTGAACGCACAGCGTATCTCTGCAGCTACGACTGGCAGGACGACTGGTACGACGACTACGGCTTGCACCACTTCCAGGTGCTGCGCTTCTACACCAACGGAACGGGTGAAGACTTTATCCGCATTCAGGATGCCCGCGGACGTTGGGAGGAATATACCTACACCTTTACGTGGGACTGGTACGACGCTTTCTACACCAGCATCCGTTTGAACTACGGCGGAGGTGACTACTCCTACATGGACAATATCCGCCTGGGAGAAGGACGAATGGAATGTCTGCTCGACGGTGCGGCTGTATGCTTTTACAGTTATTAAAAAATCAGTAAAGAAAAACCGACAGATAAAGCGAACAAAACACGAAATCAGTTTGTTATAGAAATAAATCACCAAAGAATTTCATGTTTTCTTTTTTAAGATAATTAATTTTTTAGTTTATTCGTTCAAAAAAAAACGTATCCTGCCGTGAGACAGCGATACGTTTTTTTATGCAATGAACACAAGAGTTCCGCCCGAAGGGTCAGCTCATGCTGCCGCCCACGATGTCCAGCAACTCGTTGGTAATCGCCTGCTGGCGGCTCTTGTTGTAAATCAAGGTCAGTTCCTGAATCAGGTCGTTTGCATTGTCCGTGGCAATCTGCATAGCCATGGTGCGCGCGGCATGTTCCGAAGCCGTGGAGTCAAGCAGCACGGTGTACATCTTCATGCGGAGTACCTTGGGCAGCAACTCCTCCATCACCTGTTCCGGCGACGGTTCGATGAGGTAATCGGCCTGCATGGTTTCCTGCTCCTCTCCCTTCTCGTCCGCATGACCGGCACTCAGGTCGAGCGGCAGATAAGTCTCCCGCGTCAATACCTGCGTAGAGGTCGACTTGAAGTGGTTGTAGAGCAGCTCCACCTGCTGAATCTCACCGCTGGCAAACCGTGTCATCAGCTCGGCAGCCAGGTCGGCCGCCTCCTGATAGTTCGGTTTTCCGCTCATGTGCTGATAATCGCCGGCCGCCGTCAGTCCCTCCATCTTCTTCACCGCATCGGCCACCTTACGGCCCACCGGATAAATCAGGATGTTCTCACGGCCTACCTTCGGCTCATACTCTGCCACCACCTCGTTCAAGTGACGGATTACATTCGCATTGAATCCGCCGCACAGACTGCTGTTGGAGGCAAACACCACCACGGCCACTTTCTTCACTTCACGTTTCACTGCAAAAGGCGATTCCACGCTCAGCTCCGCGCCCAGGAAATTACTGAGCATGCGGTGCAACCGGCGTTCGTAGGGAAGCATATTTTCAATGGCCTCCTGCGCCTTGTGCAGCTTGGAAGACGCCACCATCTTCATCGCCGAAGTAATCTTCAGCGTGCCGTGGATTGAGTTGATTCTTCCTTTAACTTCTTTCAGTGATGCCATGGGATTTATGCTTTAAATTGTCCGGCTGCGTCTGCGGCCACTTTTTCAATGAGCGACGTAATTTCGTCGGTAATCTTTCCGGAAGCCAGCACGTCGAGCACATCCTTCTGATGGTTGGCACGCAGGTAAGTCAAGAACGCATCCTGGAAGGCACGTACCTTCGAAATAGGAATGTCGCGCATCAGTCCGTGCGTACCACAATACAGAATAGCCACCTGTTCGCCTACCGGCATCGGTGAGTACTGCGGCTGAATCAGCAGCTGGTTGTTCTTACGTCCACGGTCGATGGCCATGGCAGTCACAGAGTCCATGTCGCTGCTGAACTTCGAGAAGGCCTCCAGCTCACGATACTGTGCCTGGTCAATCTTCAGCGTACCGGCCACTTTCTTCATACTCTTTATCTGGGCGCTACCACCTACACGCGATACGGAGATACCCACGTTGATAGCCGGACGGAATCCCTGGTTGAACAAGTCAGTTTCCAGGAAGATCTGACCGTCGGTAATGGAAATCACGTTGGTCGGAATATAGGCAGACACGTCGCCGGCCTGTGTTTCGATAATCGGCAGGGCGGTCAGTGAACCTCCGGCCTTTACCTTGCCCTTCAGGCTGGCTGGCAGGTCGTTCATCTGTTCGGCCACTTCCTGCTGGTTGATAATCTTCGCCGCACGTTCCAGCAGACGAGAGTGCAGGTAGAAGATATCACCCGGATAAGCCTCACGTCCTGACGGACGACGCAGAATCAGTGATACCTCACGGTAGGCCACAGCCTGTTTTGACAAGTCATCGTACACCACCAGTGCATGACGGCCGGTGTCACGGAAGTACTCACCGATAGCAGCTCCTGCAAACGGAGCGAAATACTGCATGGCAGCCGGGTCGGAAGCCGTAGCAGCCACCACGATGGTATAGTCCATCGCCCCCTTCTCACGCAGTGCATTCACGATGCTGGCCACGGTAGAACCTTTCTGACCGATGGCCACGTAGATACAGTACACCGGATTTCCTGCCTCGTAGTTGGCACGCTGGTTGATGATGGTATCGATGGCAATCGCCGTCTTACCTGTCTGACGGTCGCCGATAATCAACTCACGCTGTCCGCGGCCGATAGGAATCATGGCATCGA
>OGMI01000628.1_pt1 | contig 13565 bp, 5 predicted proteins | sample 1573201 | NCBI WGS metagenome assembly OGMI01 (sample SAMEA2582012, study PRJEB24529) | metagenome | biome: Human gut stool | place: China | collected 2011
AAAGATCAAAGTGATCGGTGTAGAACCGGCAGGGGCAAACTGTATGCAGGCGTCTGCTCCCTCTGTAAATCCTTTAGTAATATATTCTATATCATTTTTGGCTGTTAGCATGATGATAGGAATATGTGAAACTTTGATATTACTCTTGATTTTTTTACATAATTCTATACCATCCATGTTAGGCATCATAACATCAGTTATGATCATATCTATAGTTTCTTTTTGGATGATAGATAAAGCGTGTAAGCCATCAACAGCTGTGTAAATTTTATATTCTTTTTTTAGGGATTCAGCTAAGAACTCACGTAAATCCTGATAATCTTCTACAATCAGGATGGAGTTTTTTTCTTCTGGGTTTATTGCCTGATTTTCTTCATCATCTACAATAGGTAGGTTGTTTGTACAATTTGTTTCGACAACAGGTTTTATCAGTGGGATAAAGAATACAAATTTACTTCCTTGGGGGATATTGTTTTCTACAAAGATTTCTCCGTGCTGTATTGATACTAGTTGTTTTACAATGTGTAATCCAATACCACTGCCATATACAGAATTTTTGTTTGGTATTTGATAGAATGGGTCGAAGATCTTTTGTTTATCTTGTCCTTGAATGCCTGGACCGTTATCGGCTACACTGGTATATACTTTATTGTCTTCTGTCCATATTTTTACAGAAATCTTTCCAGGAGTACCACCATATTTGATGGCATTTGACAATAAGTTCATAATAATTTTGTGTATTTTGTCTTTGTCGAATGCAATATAAAGATTATCAATTTGCTTGTCAAATGTCAGACAGAGGTGGTTCTTTTCCATGTAGACAGAAAAGTTCCGGATAATATCTCCAATAAACAAGATATAATCTCCGTTTTCCAGCTGGAGTTTTATTTCTTGAATTTCTATTTTTCTAAAATCAAGGATTTGATTTACAAGATTAAGTAGTGAAAGAGAGTTCTTGTAAACAATGTTAAGTGTATTGTTTACTTCTTTACTTATATTGGTTTTCAATACTTCTTCTAACGGAGCTATGATCAGAGAAAGTGGAGTACGAAAGTCATGGCTTAGATTTGTGAAAAAATTAAGTTTCATTTCATCTATTTCATGCTGTTTTTGAGCTTCAATTTCTTTTTCCTTATACATCAGTCTTCTCTTATGTTTTCTGTCGTTGCGGTAAAGAATATATGTAATGATGAGTAAAAGCGATAGACCGTAAAATGCTATGGCCCAGTTATTCATCCATAACGGAGGCTGGATGGTGAACTGAATGGCAGTAGGGATTTGCCATATACCATCAGAATTAGTAGCACGTACTTCCAAGGTATATGTTCCTGGAACCATATTATTGAATGAAACTTGGTTACTATTCAAGCTTGTCCATACATTATTAATTTCTTTTAGTCGGTATGAAAATCTTATGTTGTGTGTCTTGACATATTCCATTGTTGAGAATTCAAGCTTAAAAGAATTCTGGTTGTTTTTTAGGGTGAATTGTTGGGTAGTTTCAATATTGTTGGTTAAGATGATATTATTATTGTATACAGAATCTGGAGTGATAACATCGTTAAAAACTTTTAGTGTAGTAAAAACAACACGTGACGGTTTACTGGTATAGGTATAGGATGGATTGATACTATAGTATCCTCCATTACCTCCTATGATGATTGTGCCATTTTTTAATGTATAAATAGAGTTCTGTACAAAGTCGGATGTTTGAAGTCCATCATCTTTTGAGTAAGGATGGCACGAAAAACTAAAATGACCATTCTGGTTGAGGACTGAGACTTTTACGTTGGTTATACCTTCAGTTGTAACAACCCACATATTTTGATTTTTATCTTCAGTAATTCCTCTAACAAGACTACCTTTTAGGCGGTCTTGTTTATTCAGGTAATAAATTGAATCACATTTCATATCTAGTATGGTAATGCCTTCCCGGCCACCAATCCATATTAATTTTCTGCTATCAATATAAATGTTATTTTGTACACTGTCGGTTATGAATTGTGTTTTCTTTTTGTTGCTTGTGATAGTGTTTATTATTCTTGTTTCTGTGTCTATTACATTTAGACCTTTGCATGTGGCCATGTAGATGGATTTATTTCCATCGAACACGAGTCCCATGACATGTTCGTCTGATAAGTTTGAATTCGTTTTATTATACGTTTCAAAATGACCGGTTTGAGTGTTCAGAACATGCAAGCCACATTTTAAGTTTCCAAGCCAGATATTACCGCAGTTGTCCTCCGTAATCCCCCAGATGCTATTGTTTATAGGTTCCTTTTTAAATTGAGAAGAGAATGGATATTGCTGAAATCTGTTGTTTTCTAAATAGCCAAATCCTTCAAGGTATGTACCGACCCATATTTTATTTTTAGAATCCTTATAGAAACATACAATTTTATTACTGAAGGACTTATTGTTCTCTTTATTGAAAGCTGTTAGAGTGCCGTCAGGACTTTGCTTGAAGATACCTCCTCCGTCTGTACCTGTCCATAGATTATTTTCATCATCTTCTATATGACATCCGATGTCGTGGATGAATGGCATACTTGTTTTTTTGAAAGCAAAGAAATCCTTGTTGTAGTAGGATATACCATTTCGCATAGTTCCTACCCACATGGTATTTTCATCATCATTGAAGAAGCACCAGACTTTATTGCTTCCCAATGAATAATCGGATTCGGTTTCAGATATATGAGTATGTGATTTGTTCTTTTTGTCATAGATACTGATACCATCATACTCTAACCCTATCCAGATTTTATGATTGTTGTCTTCGCATATACTGATTACTTTATTGTTGGTAAGGTAAGAGGTATGTCCTATGGTAGTTGGAATCCATTGGTTATATTGATTTTTAGAAAGTAGCCATAATCCTTCCGCATTTGTACAGTAGATCCAAATATCATAACTGTTGTCGACATACAACTTGTATTCTAAGTGCTTTCCTTTATTAAATGTTTGGCTCAGGTTGATACTCGTATTGCTTTTAGGGGAATGTATGTCCTGTATGTGGAGTGTATTTTTACTGTCTATATAGAAAAGAGTTTGTCCTTTTGGAAAAAAAAATCGAATATCATTTGGTATTTGGGTAATCGTTTGAGTTTTTTGCTTTTCGAAATCATGGAATTTTATATCCTTGCCATTATATGACCAGATATTTTTATTGTCATCTATGATGATATTTTGCTTTTCCGAATTATGATTTAGCTGATATTTGTTTAATAAAGGTTGTGCATCAATAAACTGATCTTTTGTCTGGTCGTAAATAAAATAGTGTCCGTATCGGTCAATCCATATATTGCCGTCGGCATCAATTAACATTCGTTCGATTGCTAACTCTAAACTGAGATTATTTGATGTATTATGATATTGCTTAACATTGTATCCGTCATATCGGTTTATTCCTTTATTGGTTGCACACCATAAGAAACCATTATTGTCTTTTAGAATACATTTGACTTCATTGTCGGTCAATCCGTCATGAACAGTGAGATGTCTGAACATGAAATCTTTTTGAGCAGACAGAGTGTGTGCAATTACTAAAAACAAGGATAGTATAAACCATTTCATAATATTATGCTATAATGATAAAACGTGATTTTATTAATTACGTGAATAAGCCAACGATAAGGTTCGTACAAAAATACATATTTTTTTATGCTTTGAAAGTTGTTTTAAGGATAAAACGATGTCAATTAAGGGGCTGAAATGTCTAAAAATAGGGTATCAAATGTTGAATAAACATTTTATGACCTATTGTAGTACATATCGGTATGACCTGTTTGGAGATGACTTGTAATTTTGCACTCAGAAAAATTTGTTATCCGCATTCTTATTTTGACTTTGAACAAAAAGTAGAATTAAAATAGGATTGTCTAATAAAATCACATATCTATGAGAGCAGAGAATTATAGAAAAACATTGTTTTGCGGAACTTTATCTCTTATTATTATGGGAGGTATTTCACCCGTTTTCGCAGCAGATTATCCTGGTGTGACTGTTACACAGCAGTCGGAAACAGTGACAGGAGTAGTGAGTGATGCAGCAGGTCCCATTATCGGTGCATCAATTGTAGAAAAAGGAACGACAAACGGAACCATAACCGACATGGATGGCCGTTTTTCTTTGAACGTAAAACCCGGATCTATTTTGGTGATAAGTTATGTAGGCTATACTTCTAAAGAGGTAAAGGCTACCAAACAGCCTATGAAGATTTCTTTGGAAGAAGATAATCAGATGTTGAGCGAGGTTGTAGTAACTGCTTTGGGTATCAAGAGAGAACGTAAAGCTTTGGGATATGGTGTAGCTGAAGTAAAAGGTGAAGCGCTTACAAAAGCGAAAGAAACCAATGTCATCAACTCAATGGCAGGTCGTGTACCGGGACTTGTTGTCAGCCAGACTGCCAGCGGACCTTCTGGTTCTACCCGTGTTATCTTGCGTGGTAGTACAGAAATGACGGGCAACAACCAGCCGTTGTACGTTATAGACGGTGTACCTTTGGATAATACCAATTACGGTAGTGCAGGAACTTTTGGAGGTTACGATTTGGGTGATGGTATTTCAAGCATTAATCCGGATGATATTGAAAACATATCCGTATTGAAAGGTCCTGCAGCTTCGGCATTGTATGGTAGCCGTGCCAGTCATGGTGTTATTCTTATCACTACCAAAAAAGCCGATGGTAAAGAGAAATACAGTGTAGAATATAATGGAACTTTCACGGTCGATACTCAATTATCAAAATGGAATGATTTGCAGCAGGTTTACGGTATGGGAAGTAATGGTACCTATAGTATTGATGCTGTTTCGAATACCAATAAAAGCTGGGGACCGAAGGCAGATGGCAGCAATATGCTGAAATATTTTGATGGAGTAGAACGTCCTTATCTAATAATTCCTAATAATACTTCCGGATTTTTCCGTACAGGTCTTACTGCTACCAATACGGCAACTATCAGTTCAAGTAATGGTAAGTCAGGTATTCGTTTTTCTTATACGGATATGAGAAACCGTGATATTGTTCCAGAAACTAATATGAGCCGTAATAACTTTACACTTCGCGCTAATACATCTTTGGGAAAAGTTGATGTTGATTTCAGTGCAAATTATATCCGTGAGGATGTAAAGAATCGTCCGGCTGTGGGCGACAGTAAGGCCAATGTTGGAAAGAACTTAATGACACTGGCTACTACTTACGACCAAGCATGGTTGAAAACTTACCAGGACGAAAATGGCGAGTATAGCAATTGGAATGGTATGGACCCATATAATGTCAATCCTTACTGGAGCATTTATAAAAACGAAAATACCTCCAAGAAAGATCAGTTTCGATTGAACGGGAAGGCTATTTGGAATATTACTCCTCATCTTAAGTTGCAAGGTACGCTGGGTACTGAAATGAACTGGTTTACCTTTGAGGATTTCCAGGCTCCCACAACTCCGGGTTTTGAAGCCGGACGTTTGCAGAATAGTCGTTTCGATAATAAAATGTATAACTTTGAATTGTTGGCACTCTATAACAATAGTTGGGGAGATTTTGATTTTAGCGGAACGTTGGGAGCAAATATGTTTAAGGTAGATAATCTTACTACTGTAACTACAGCACAGGATATGCAAATCCGTGATGTTATAGCATTGTTGAGTTTTAATGAGATAAGTGTAGAACAGAATACTTATCGCAAGCAGATTAATTCGGCTTATGGAGCAGTTAATCTGGGATGGAAACACATGCTTTATTTCGATGCGACACTGCGTGCAGATCAGTCATCTACGTTGCCATTAAATAATAATATTTACGTGTATCCGTCGTTCTCGGGTAGCTTTATCTTCTCAGAACTGCTTAAAAATAAAAGTATTTTGCCTTATGGTAAAATCCGTATGTCTTGGGCACAAGTTGGTAGTGATACCAATCCCTATCAGCTTGGATTGGTTTATACAAAATCAAAATATACATATCCAGGTTTTACAATAGGTTACATTAATAATAATACAGTACCTAATAAGGACTTGAAACCTACCCGTACTAATTCTTTTGAATTAGGTTTGGAAACTAAATTTTTGAATAATCGTATTGGCTTAGACTTTACTTATTATTCTCAGGTCAGCAGGGACCAGATTATGGGTATGGCCAGCTCGTGGGCTACCGGATATAATTATCGTTTGATCAATGCGGGTGAAATTGAGAATAAGGGTGTTGAGATTGCTTTGAATACTCGTGTTATCCAGGCTAAAGATTTTTCATGGGATGTAAACCTGAACTTCTCTAAGAACAGTAATAAGGTGAAGAAGCTGGTGGACGGTATGGATATGTTTGAACTTGAAAAGGCTTCCTGGCTGGATGTGCAAGTAGCAGCTAAGGTGGGCGAAAACTATGGTTCTATCATAGGTCCTGATTTTAAACGAAATGAGAACGGAGATATTTTGATTGATGCGGCTACCGGATTGCCGATGTATGATAAAACAAATCATGTGCTTGGAAATGCTTCGTGGGATTGGACGGGTGGTCTTGCTACAACTCTTACATATAAGGATTTGTCTTTATCGGCTGTATTTGATGTGAAAGTTGGTGCGGACCTTTATTCTATGTCTGCTCGTGCAGCGTATGAATCAGGAAAAAGTCTTGAGACATTGCAGGGACGTGAAGAATGGTATCACTCTGAGGAACAACGTAAAGCAGCTGGTATACCTAAAGGTTCGCCGGATTGGACCCCGACAGGTGGTTTCATCGCTCCGGGAGTGATTGATAACGGTGATGGTACCTATCGTGAAAATGATATTTATATCAATCCGGAAGATTACTGGATGAGTGTCTGCCGAAATGCTCCTTCAATGTTTATTTACGACAATTCTTATGTAAAGTGCCGTGAGCTTACATTGAGTTATAGAGTTCCGAATAAATTGTTTAAAGGCGTAATTGATAACATGACTGTATCATTCGTGGCACGCAATCCGTTTATTGTGTATAAAAATATACCGAACATCGATCCGGATTCTAACTATAACAATACAACCGGTATGGGACTTGAATATGGTTCGCTTCCTTCACGCCGTAGTTATGGATTTAATATAAGTGTCAAATTCTAATATTATTAAAACCTATGAAATACAATAAATCAATTATAGCATTGATGCTGACTGCATGTACTTCTTTTATGGGGGCTTGTAGTGACAGTTATATGGAAGATTTGAATACCGACCCGTCTAAAGCCGATGTAATTGACCCTAATGCTCAGCTTACTACTGCTCAGTTGCAAACATACGGAAGATTGGATTTGGTAGAAATTTACCGCAGTTATCTGAGTGCTTTTAACCAGCAATTCATGGGATGCTGGAATACGACGAACTACGGTGGACGTCATACTATCAATAATGATGTGATGGGATATTGGTGGACGCTGGGGTATACAGGACAGATTGCCAACTTGGTGGATGCGGAATATCGTACAAAGGATGACCCTGCAAAAACTAACATAAACGCCGTGTTGAATATCTATAAGGTGTATATCATGTCTGTTATTACTGACCTATATGGAGATGTTCCGTACAGTGAAGCTGGTAAAGGATACCTTGAGAGTATTTTTAATCCGAAATATGATGAACAGAAAGATATCTACTACGATTTCTTTACAGTCTTGTCGAAGGCTGCCGAACAGTTGGACCCTTCGAAAGATGCAATTACTGGAGATGTTATCTATGATGGTGATGTTACCAAATGGAAGAAATTTGCTAATTCACTCCGCTTGCGTTTTGCCATGCGTATCTCGAATGTCGACCCACAGAAAGCACAGGCAGAATTTGAAAATGCTTTGACTGCTGATGGAGGTATCTTTACCAGTGCAGACGATGATGCCATGATTAATTATATGGAAGTTTCTTACAGCTTTGGTTCCGAATCATATTCTGACTATCGAGGAAATGCATTTGCTAAACTTCTTTATGGTAATGATCCGGCAAATAACCCGACTTACTTGTGTTCTACTTTCTTCAATCAGATGTATGAGACCAATGACCCACGTACTTTCAGAATTGCACGTTGCTATTATGACGGACTGATGAGTACGACTAGTCCTGATAACCGTATTGATTTGACTGATGAAATGCTGGAAAAAGGTATTGCTTTTCAGCCTTGTGTGCCGGGTGGATATTCATGGGAGCCATGGCCGACTGGGTATGATAGTGATATATTGAAAGCTATGGCAGAAAATAATCCGGATATCATTTATTCAGTAACTCGTGAGGTGGAGCCTAAACTGGCAACTACTTTCCTGATGAGCGATAATCCTGGGGTAGTCATGACCTATTCGGAGGTTATGTTCTTGTTGGCGGAAGCGAAACTGAAAGGATGGAATGTGGGTTCGTCTTCAGTAGAGGACTATTATAAAACCGGTGTAAGAGAAGCTATGGCTTTCCTTTCTGCACATTATGATTGTGAAGAAATTACGGATGCAGAGTTTGATGCTTATTATGCCAACAATCCTATTGGATATACGGATGCTCAGAAACTGAAATCAATCAATACCCAAGCTTGGTTGCTTCATTTCTTGAATCCGGCAGAATGCTGGGCTAATATCAGACGCTCGGGCTATCCGGAACTTAAGTCGCCTGCTGAATATGGATTTGGACAATATCTGACAGACGGGCAGGAAATACCTGTAAGATTGTGTTATCCAATATTGGAATCTTCCTACAATAAAGCTAATTATGATGAAGCTGTCCAAAGAATGGGTGGTGAAGATAGCTGGTACAATCGTGTATGGTGGGATTCAGCAAATTAATGTAACTTAAAAAAAAGAATCTATGAAAAGAATATATTTAATGCTGTTTGCAGCTTTTGCAATGGGCGCAGTTAATACTTCTTGTAGTGAAGAAGACCCATTTGCTACAATTAGTCCAGAGGATAATCCGATGATTTTGGACCCTCTTTTCCCAGACCGTGTGAATGGGGAATTACCTACTATATCGCAGATTAGCCATGGTGCTAATTTTAAAATGGATTTAACCGTTACTCCATCCGATTATACAGAAGTTACCTGGGAAATTAATGGAGAACAGGTTTGCACGGGAAATTCTATTGATATTGCACTGGAAGCAGGTACTTATCATTTGAAGGTAGTTGCTACTACTACTGCCGGAAAGTCTACTTATAGAGAAGCAAATGTTGTAGTTACTCCCCTCGAGGGAGAACCTTGGTCGGAAGAACAGGGAATAGAACGTATTGTTGTTGCTGGTTCGTCTGCTCGCTTGTACGGAATCAATTTGAAGGATGTAACAGGTGTAGCTATTGGGGAAACTACTGCTACAGTTATAAGTTATAGTACTACGGAAGATGGAGACTGTTTGGAGTATGTGATTCCAGACGGACTTGCTGATGGACAGTATCGCATCAGCTTGTTGGGTACTGATGGTGCAAGATATGGTGCCAATATGATTCGTGTAGTAAGTAGTCCTGTTATTACAGCCGGATTTAATCATGCAACTTCGAATGCAGAATGGGTAATGACCGGTCTGAATCTTGATAAGATAACTTCGTTCGAATTAAACAGACAGGCTGTTTCAGATTTTGTAAGCAAAAGTGATTCGGAAATTGTGCTGGTTTGCCCTGATATGGCCGATGGGGAATATACTTTGAAAGGTCTTTCGGATGGTAATGAAGTTTTGTTTTATAATAATGGCGAATTGGTAAATGAAGTTTCGTTCGCAGTTATTTCTGGAGTTATTCTTTGGGAAGGACATCATTATGTATCATGGGATTTGGCAGATGGTGACCCAAATAAAACATTTAATCTGATTCCGGCAGATCAGTTCAGTGCACTGATACCGGGAAGTAAACTGTGTATCAGTTATTCGATTGCTCCAGAAGCAACATATCATCAAATTCGTACTACAACAGGTTATTGGAACGATCTTCCGGGAACTGCAGTTACAGATGTAACAGAGGATGGTGTTGTAGAAGTTATATTGACTCAGGAAGTCTTGTCTAAGATTCAGTCGGAAGATGGATTCCTTTGTGTAGGACATGGTTTTTATGTAGATAAAGTTTCAGTCGAATAAGAGGATTATGGTGAGAGTATATCTGTGGGGCTCTACAGATATATCTTTTATCAGGTAATTACAGGTTTTAAAAGATTGTTTTTAGGGATAACTTCAGCAAACTGGAACTGATATGCACAAACTAATAGATATACATTATATGAGACGAAAAATTTTTATTACTATATTTCTTCTTGTTTCGACTGTCGGTACTTACGCTTCAATCGGAAAGCAGTTTGAAATTAAAAGAGGAATTAATTTGAGTCATTGGTTGTCTCAACGAGGAGATTTCTGCCCGCCTATGGAAGAGGGTATGCATGAAGCCGATTTCATGCAAATCTCAAAAGATGGCTTTGATCATGTGCGCTTGCCTGTTGATGAGGAAGTCTTGTGGCAAGAAAATGGAGAAAAAAATGCTACAGCTTTTGCTTGTCTTCATAATGGAATCAGATGGGCATTGCAGAATGACTTACGTGTGATTGTAGATCTTCATATCGTAAAGTCGCATTATTTTAATGCAGGCTTTGAAGGTAAACAGAATCGTTTGTGGAGCGATATGTCAGAGCAGGAGCACTTTATGCAGCTTTGGAAGGACTTGAGCCAGGAACTCCGGCAGTATCCCGTAGCAGGTCTTGCTTATGAAATTATGAATGAGCCTACAGCGCCGAGTCATGACGATTGGAATAAGCTGATTCAGAAAGTTTACAATGTGATTCGTACAAGCGAGAAAGAACGGGTGATTGTAATCGGTTCGAATATGTGGCAAGGTGTAGATACATTTAAATACCTTGAAGTGCCTCGTGGAGATTCGAATATCTTGTTGAGCTGTCATTTTTATGAACCATTTCTTTTAAGTCATTATAGAGCCAGTTGGACAGAATTTGGTAATTATGCCGGTGGTGTTCATTATCCAGGCTATCTTGTAAGTAAGGAAGAATATCAGATGCTGTCGGAGGCTGATAAGAAAATTGCAACCCGCTGGTTATTCCCATGGAATAAAGAAACGTTGGCTTCTTTTCTTATTATGGCGAAAACTGTGGCAGACGAGATGGGGCTGAATTTGTATTGCGGTGAATTTGGTATCTATGAAAAGGCTCCTCAAGAAGAAGCATTAAGGTGGTATACTGATGTCATAGATGTGTTTGACCGTATGAACATAGCATGGGCCAAATGGGATTATAAAGGAGGATTTGGCATTTATACCGCCGAGGGTAGGCCTAAAGAGCAATTGATAGAAACGCTTATGTCGGGAAGTGACAAAAAGATTGTTATCGGTATGCCTGTATATTTGGATGATTCGAAGCCTGTAGAGGAACGAATAGCAGACGCTTTGAGTAGAATGACCCTTGCGGAAAAAGTTCGATTGAGCTATGCGGACGGACGGTTTAGTACTCCTGGTTGTCCGCGACTGGGTATTCCTGGATTAATGTATTCGGATGGTCCGCACGGAGTGCGGGCGGAAATTTGCTGGAATAGCTGGGATTATGCAGGTTGGACCAATGACAGTTGTACTGCATTCCCAGCACTGACTTGTCTGGCTTCCACCTGGAATACATCTTTATCTGAAGATTACGGACAAGCTATAGGCGAAGAGGCTTTGTTTCGAAATAAAAATGTGCTGTTGGGCCCGGGTGTCAATATTTACAGAACACCATTGAACGGACGCAACTTTGAATATATGGGTGAAGACCCTTATCTGGCTGCCCGGATGTGTGTCCCTTATATAAAAGGTGTGCAACAAAATGGGGTGGCTGCTTGTGTAAAGCATTATGCGCTGAACAATCAAGAATTGTGGCGTAATCATATTGACGTGCATGTGAGCGATCGTGCCTTGTACGAAATTTATCTGCCTGCATTCAAGGCTGCTGTCGAAGAGGGACATTCGTGGACAATAATGGGAGCTTATAATAAAGTAAGAGGTATGCATGCTGCACATAATAAATTGTTGAATAATGATATCCTGAAAGGAGAATGGAATTACGACGGTTGTGTGGTAACTGATTGGGGAGCTGCCCATGATACGTATGAAGCTGCAATGTATGGTTTGGATTTGGAATTGGGTACTTATACTAATGGATTGACCACCAATTCGAATCAAGGATATGATGCTTATTACTTGGGGAGTGCTTATCTTAAAATGATTGAAGAAGGAAAAATACCTATGGAGGTCGTGAATGATAAGGCTGCACGTGTGTTGCGTTTGATATTCAGAACTTCAATGAACCGTGAAAAAGGTTTTGGAGTAATGAGTAATGAAAAGCATTATGCTACCGCTTATAATATTGCTACAGAAGGTATTGTATTGCTGAAGAATGAAAAGAAATTTGGAGGAAAAGCTTTGTTGCCAGTCCTGCCGGGACAATATAAAAAGATATTGGTTGTAGGTGATAATGCTGTGCGTAATCTGATGATGGGAGGTGGTTCATCCGAGTTGAAACCGAAGATGATAATTACACCATTAGAGGCACTTCAACAAGAATTTGGAATCGGTTGTATTGAATTTGCACAAGGTTATATGGCAGGACGTCCCATGTACGACCGTGATGAGCCTGTTGAGAAAGCAGTCATGGATTCTTTATATTCGGAAGCCGTTACAGCCGCAAAGAATGCCGATTTGGTTATCTTTATGGGAGGATTGAATAAGAATTTCCAGCAAGATTGTGAAGGAAATGACCGTTTGAGCTTCCAGCTTCCTTATGGCCAGGACCGTTTGATTAACGGTATTTTGGAAGTTAATAAGAAAATGGTTTTGGTTCTTACCAGCGGAAATGCCGTTGATATGCCTTGGTTGGATAAAGTTCCTGCTTTGGTACAGTCGTGGTATCTTGGCTCGATAGGAGGAAAAGCATTAGCCGATGTCATTTCGGGTAAAGTCAATCCAAGTGGGAAATTACCATTCACTTATCCTGCTAAGTTGGAAGATTGTCCGGCTCATTATTATGGTGAAATCAGTTATCCGGGAGATAGTATCCGTCAGGAATATAAGGAAGATATTCTAGTGGGTTATCGTTGGTATGATACTAAAAAAATATCTCCTTTGTTTCCTTTTGGTTATGGATTGAGTTATACCCAGTTCAAATATTCTAAACCTCAAATATCAGCAAAAGAGCTAAGAGGTGACGATACTATCGAAGTGAAGTGTACCGTTAAGAATATAGGTTCTGTAGCTGGCAAAGAAATTGTACAGTTGTATATAGGTGATGAGGCTTGTAGCGTACTTCGTCCGGTGAAAGAGCTGAAAGATTTTCAAAAGATTACGCTTCAGGTCGGTGAGGAAAAAGAAGTATGTTTTAGAATCAATAAAAAAGCTTTGATGTTTTTTGATGATAAAGCACACAACTGGGTAGTTGAGCCTGGAAAATTTAGACTTTACATCGGAGGCTCTTCTCTGGATACAAAAAACATTGTAGATTTTGTGTATAAAGAATGATTTTGTTTCTCTAATTTTGGTTGTAAATTAAATACAGTTACTTAATAATTAATAATGCGAATCAGCAGTTGGCTTTCTGATTCAAAAATTAAAAATTAACAAA
>OGMI01000639.1_pt1 | contig 13339 bp, 10 predicted proteins | sample 1573201 | NCBI WGS metagenome assembly OGMI01 (sample SAMEA2582012, study PRJEB24529) | metagenome | biome: Human gut stool | place: China | collected 2011
GTTTGCCAACGACCGGAACATCATCCTCATCAACGGCTCGCCTACGGAACTGAACAGAGACACGTACAAGCACGTCTATCTGCTCACCAAGGGTGCCCAGAGCAAAACCCGTATTGCACGGCTTATTTCCGACCAGAGTTTATAATAAAAGGAATACAGGCGGTATTGCACTTCACATGGTGCAATGCCGCTTTTTTTCTGAAATTTGGAAGCAGTACAAATAAAGTTTATTTTTGCAGCATGAAATATCTCTATCTGACCCTAGGTACACTGACACTGGCGGCAGGAGTCATCGGCATATTTGTCCCCTTGCTGCCCACTACTCCGTTCCTGCTGCTCACAGCCGCGCTCTACTTTCGGGGCTCTACCCGCATGTACAACTGGCTGCTGGCACATCCCCTGCTGGGAAAATACATCAAAAACTTCAGGGAACACAAGTGCATGCCTCTTCATGCCAAGGTCATTTCCCTGCTCACGCTGTGGGGAACCATCCTCTACAGCCTCCTGGGCCTGCAACTCCCGCTGCTTGTCCGGATATTTTTACTTGCAGTGGCCATTGGAGTGACTTGGTACATCTGTTCTCTTAAAACCAGTTAAAATTAGCCCAATACGAAAGGAGGTTTAGGGCCTGCTGCCAACTTTTTCTTGACAACTCTTCATGTTTTTTTGTTTTATGTATCGGTTTTTAGACTCTTTTTGTATCTTTGGCAACGAATTTTACCTTAAGAAACAAAGAAAAAATCATGAGAAACGAACAAAAACCGACAACATATTGGAGCATAGAACGTTTGGACAACCAACGCAGCGCTTCCAATTACTATTATCAAAAATTATATTTACGATTAAGCGGCGTTGTACGTACAACCTTAGCCGACCAGTATACCCCCGAATTATGTGAAACCCTGGCTCTGACTTACGCTCATTATTTTGAAGATGTTATTTCGGAATTCGGCCTGTGGATGACATTTACCAGCAAGCATAAAGAACTATACGGCAAATATCTTCCGTTTTATGATGTAAATGAAAAATTCTACTATCAGGACGAAATTAACGCCAGCGATGTGCGTTTCCTTACCTGGATGGTTTTCCAAAAACTGGAAGACAATAAACTGGTGGACCCGTATCTGCCGACTATCCTGGAAACTGCCGATAATGTTTACAGTATCCTGGACGAGGAGTTCGAAAAAGCACCTATCAACGTAGACCTTGCATCGCGCATGCTGGACCTGAAGAAATATGCTACCTACCAGAGCATCCGCGAAATCTGCATCCAGCTGGCATCCAAGTCTTACCTGCTCAGTCCGTTCACCAACGAACAGATACGCATGGCCAACGAAGCTGTTTCACATCTTTACACGGATGTGAACGAGACTTTAATGTCGTTTGCCATCAACTCGGTCGTTGCTTTCAGTGAGCCGACAGGTCCTATCCCTATGATGCCGAAAGACTGGCTGGCCAGCATGATGGACAAATGGGGACTGGTGATTCCAAGCAAAATCATGAAAGGTGTGGAAATTCTTCCGTATGCCTTGTATCAGCTTACCGGATACAACCAGGATTATGTCTTCGTAAACAGCATCGACGGCAAGGAATACAAGATAAACCGTTCTTCGTTTATGAATATCACCGAGAGCAGCTTCATCAATAAAGGTCTGCAGTGCGCACTGGTGAAATATAACGGACAGTGGTATACCAACGGGGTAACATCGTGGATGCCTGATACGACTACGTTCGAGAAGTTCAAGGAAGAGAGTGAAGCTACCGCCAAGGCCAATAAAGACTTGTATAAACGTATCCTGAAAGCCAACAAGAAATATCCGCTGCTATACTTTAAAGACGGCAAGGAATGTCTGGAATGGTGGCAGACAAACATCGGCGTTGAAGACGAACAGGTGAACGAAACGGAACTGGCCGACAAAACATTCATTGCCATCTTTGCTGACGAAGAAGAGGGCATTTCGGTTGTTCCGGGAGCCGCTCAATACATCAAGGACAAGAAGAACCCTTATTTCGATGCCAGCCTGACAGGCGGACTGGACGTAACTGTACTCTCGCCGGCTGCATCCGACAAGATGATTTATCACTGTATCGAAAAGAAAATGCTGCCGGGAATCGGTATTTCATCCATTGCGGGTGAAGAAAAAGGAAAGCAACTGGTACAGGAAAACCTGAAATTCATTGCACACTTTGCCAGAGGCAGCGAAAAATAACCTCAAAACAAGAAAAACTATATGAAGTTTATATCATGGAATGTGAACGGACTCCGCGCCTGTTGCGATAAAGGTTTCCGTGATGCTTTTAACGAGTTGAATGCCGACTTTTTCTGCCTGCAGGAAACCAAAATGCAGGCCGGACAGCTTGACCTGAGCTTTGAGGGTTATACCTCTTACTGGAATTATGCCGAGAAAAAAGGATACTCGGGCACGGCTATCTTTACACGCCACCAGCCGCTGTCGGTTACCTACGGTCTGGGCATTGACGAGCACGACCACGAAGGAAGAGTCATCACGCTGGAAATGGAAGATTTTTACCTTGTAACGGTTTACACACCCAACTCGCAGGACGGACTCAAGCGACTGGACTACCGCATGACGTGGGACGATGATTTCCGCCGTTTCCTGCAAGAGCTGGACAGCAAGAAACCGGTCATCGTATGTGGCGACCTGAATGTGGCTCATCAGGAAATAGACTTGAAGAACCCGAAGACCAACCGTATGAATGCCGGTTTTACCGATCAGGAACGCAGGCACATTGCTGCAAGCCGGATTTACAGATACGTTCCGCTATTTTTATCCGGATGCCGAAGGCGTTTACTCGTGGTGGTCGTACCGCTTTAAGGCAAGAGAAAAAAATGCGGGCTGGCGTATTGACTATTTTCTGGTGTCGGACCGCCTGCGCGAAAAGTTGCAGGGTGCCGCCATCCATAATCAGATATTCGGCTCGGACCACTGTCCGGTAGAAGTAACCATCGACCTTTAATAAACTAAAAGAGCGAAGCGTTGGATTTTAATTTTGCGCTTCGCTCTTTTTATTGTCTGTAGCATTAAGACTGTTTTTACTCGATGCCTGCCCCTTCCGTATTCTTAAGCGAACGGTTGACCTCTTCGATGTAATCCAGAATTTCTTTTCTTCCGGTCTTTTTCTCCGAAGAAGAGATAAAGTACGGCGGCAACTCTTCCCACTGTCTTCTCATCACGTCGAGGTAGTGTTCTACGTTGGCACGCGTCTTTCCGGCACTCTGCTTGTCGGCTTTCGTAAAAATCATTGCAAACGGAACTCCGTTTTCGCCCAGCCACTCCATAAATTCCAAATCTATTTTCTGCGGCTCAAGCCGGCTGTCCAGCAACACGAAAAGGCAGGTCATTTCCTCACGTTCCAGCACATAATACTCGATGAGATTCTGAATTTTCTCCATCATTTTCTTTCCGCGCTGCGCATAGCCATATCCCGGCAAGTCGACCAGATACCACTCTTTGTTGACCAGAAAATGATTAATCAGCAATGTCTTTCCCGGTGTAGAAGAAGTCATTGCCAACTTGGGGTTCTTGGTCAGCATGTTAATCAGACTGGACTTACCCACATTCGACCGTCCGATAAAAGCGTATTCCGGCAGATGCGTCTTCGGACACATATCGGCTCTTGAGTTACTCACTACAAATTCGGCACTTGTTATTTCCATCGCTATCGTTATTTAAAAATATATGTTATACATGTTTATTTAGTCGTTCATACTTCGCAAGGCTGCACTACCATTGCCCTCCCTTCCGACCTTGCCTACGGCCAGCAAGCGCAATCCTATGAATACCAGCAAACCGTTCAGCATCAGCATCTCGTAGCCGAAACGGTAATCGGTATAAGCCGTCACCAGCTGATTGAGGGCATAGCACAACACCGGTGATGCTAAGGCAATCCAAGGCACCCAACCATCGCGCACCCGATAACGGGTCAGCAGAGAAAACGAAAACAATCCCAGCAAAGGCCCGTAGGTATAGGAGGTCAGTACGTAAAGCGTGTCAATGATACTGGGGCTGTTGAGCTCTTCCAGCAAGACAATGCATCCTATAAATAAGGCAGAAATGAGCAGATGTACCCACTTACGGACTTTTACAGCCTTATCTGGATTCATTTTCCCCACCTCAAGCAAATCGATGCAACAGCTGGTAGTAAGTGCTGCCAATGCCGAATCGGCACTGGAGAAAGCTGCCGCTATAATACCGACGGTAAAGAATACCACAACCGGATAACCTAAATAGCCTCCGGCTGCAAAAATCGGCAACAGTTCATCCCCTTTCTGCACGGCAGGCAACTGCATCTGGCCGGCAGCCATTACGAGCATGACACCCAATGTAAGCAAAAGGAGGTTTACGGGAATAAAGGAAAAACCGTAGCAATAGATGTTTTTCCGTGCATCCCGCAAATTACGGCACGAAAGATTCTTCTGCATCATGTCCTGGTCCAGACCGGACATGACAATGGTGATGAAAATACCACTGAAGAACTGCTTGAAAAAGTTTTGGCGGGAAACCCAGTCGTCCCATACAAAGACACGGCTGTATCCACTGTCGCGCACGGCACTCCACAGCTCGGTCCAGCGCATATCCAGCGCATCGACAACTTTCCATAGAATCAGTCCCATCGAAACCAGCATGCACAGTGTCTGCAGGCTGTCGGTCCAGACAATGGTGCGTATCCCGCTTCTGCGCGTATAGAGCCATATCAGCAGCACGGCACCAACTACTGTCACGACAAAAGGGACTCCCATTCCGTCGAAAACAAAGCGTTGCAGAATCATGCACACCAGATACAGACGTACGGCGGCACCCAGCAGTTTGGAGAGCAGGAAAAAAGAAGCTCCTGTTTTGTAGGAACAGTTTCCCAGACGTTGCCCCAGATAGGTATAAATTGAAGTCAGATTAAGCCTGTAATACAAGGGCAGCAGTACATGGGCTATGACCAGATAGCCGAAAAAGAAGCCGATACAGGTCTGCATGTAAGTCATATCGAAAGACATCACCATGCCCGGAACAGAAATAAAAGTTACCCCCGACAAAGAAGCACCAATCATTCCGAAAGAAACAACATACCACGGCGACTCGCGGTTGCCACGAAAAAAAGCATCATTATCCACACGCCGGGCTGTGAACTCGGCAATCAGCAGCAGCAAACCGAAATAAGCCAGGATAGTAACCAGTATCAACGTTCCACTCATAAGCACTTCTATATATGAAGTGCAAATATAGGACTTTTATCGCATTAAAACATCCTTGTCTGTTTAAAAGCCCTGCCGGAAAGTCTGTTTAGGAAAAAAATCCTATATTTGTATGAATCTATAAATCCACTTGAAAGAATATGGCTAAAAATGATAACCCTACGTGTGTGGACTGCGGCACACAAAACTGCAAGTTTAAAAACCGCACTTATCCCGAATTTTGTCTGACCACCCATCTGGAAGACAGCGACATGGAATGGGCCCTCGAACGGTACGAAGAAGGCCGGAACAAGGAAATAATGATAGCAAGTGCCGAGATAGAATACGAAGGCTACTGCCAATGGACCCGCGTGCAGGAAATAATGGAATTCGCCCGTAAAATCAATGCCCGCAAGATAGGCATAGCCAACTGTATCGGCCTCATCAATGAAGCACGTATCTTTGCCCGCATCCTACGGACTAACGGTTTCGAGGTATACTCGGTTATCTGTAAGGTGGCCGGCAAGCCTAAATCATCGGTAGGCATTCCTGCTGTATGCGAAAACATCGGTGCAGCCATGTGTACTCCTATCCTGCAGGCCCGGCTGCTCAACAATGCCCAAACGGACCTGAACGTCGTGATTGGTCTGTGTGTAGGGCACGACAGCCTTTTCTATAAATACTCTGACGCATACGTCACTACGCTGGTCACCAAAGACCGTGTCACCGGAAACAACCCAGCGGCAGCACTCTACACGGCACAATCGTATTACAAGAAAAAATTCCATCTGGACGAGAAATAAACCCATTTACAGAGCTACGCCTATGGTAAAAATAAAAGAAGGATTCAAAGGAGAACGCTCCATCGTACTGCTGGCTTCCTTTATCCAGGAAATACAGAAAGACCCACTGGGCAAGGAACTGTACATCACCGACATCGGTTTTTATCCGCATGCCAGCTTTCATTACCGCGAACGCAGCCATGCCGAATCGAACGAATATGTACTGATTTACTGCGTAGAAGGAGAAGGATGGTTCCAGATAGGCAATCAGCAGCACACTGTTACTGCCAACCAGTTTTTCATTCTGCCCAAGCATACCTCGCATGCATACGGCAGCAATATTGATAATCCGTGGACGATATACTGGATGCACTTCAACGGAGAAAAGGCAGCGTATTTCAGCGCCAACTTCCAGAAGCCGTCGAATATCACTCCACAGCAGGACTCGCGTATCAATGAGCGTCTGCATCTTTTTGAGGAGATTTTTTCGGCCCTCAGCCATAGCTGCGACAAGAAGTATATGCTGTATGCAACCACCAGTCTGTTTCATTTCCTGGGGTCGATGAAGTTTCTGGGCGAATACCGCGGTGTAAGTACCATGCATTATCAGCAAGGAGACATCATCCAGAAAACCATCCACTACATGCAGGAAAACATCAGCAAGCAAATCTACCTGAAGGAACTGGCAGACATCAGCCGCCTGTCGCCCTCGCATTTCTCGAAAATATTCGAAGAAAAAACAGGCTTCCCTCCTCTTAAATACCTTAATCATTTAAGAATACAGGAAGCCTGCCACTATTTAATTAACACAGACCTGAGAATTAGTCAGATTAGTCCGCTGGTAGGAATAAAAGACCCGCTGTATTTCTCGCGGCTCTTTACCAAGGTAATGAAAACTACCCCATCAGCCTACCGGGTGAGTAAGAAGATTTAAATGCAACTGTACGCCCTGATGTACTTCGTTCAGCCATCGGGCAGCAGTCTGCACTTCGCCCAAGCCCATATAGCCCAAGCCCATCACGTATTCGCAATGGATACAGTTGCGCTTGTTCAAGTCGTCCTCCCAGATAGCCAGATCGGGCAATGAAACAGCAAAATAATCAATCCGGCAAGTATCAAACAAATGCTTTTCTCCGTGTGCTATCAGTTTGTTGAAACAGCTGCGGGCCTTATTTTCCTGTCCCAGTGCACGCCATGCCAGTCCCTGATAGAATATCTTGTCCGGCTGCTGGTCGTTATAGAAGAAGGCCTGCTGCGGCTCTGAAGAACCGGTAACTGCCATCTTAAACCATTTTACAGCCTCATCTTCCTGCTGCAAGCCACGATAAGCCAGACCTTTGTAATACCAGATATCGTTTTCTTCTGCATTAATCAGCTTGCCCTCACCCAAGTTATGCGGATAAACATTGGTTGCATTCAGCAAATCGAGTGCTTCGCGGTAATTGCCTGCAGTGATTGCCTGTTTAGCCAGTTCGGTATGGCAAATAGCGTACTGTCCGGTAATCTTGCCTTCGCCCCCTTCCCAAGGATGGAAACGACGGGCCGCAATCAGTTGGCGTGCTTCTTCGAAGCGTCCTAGCTGGTTATACAAGGTAATGCGTTCGATGGACAAGTCATCACGGGCATCTACCAAATCGAGATGCTTCTCCAGCAAAGCCAAACGTTCGGCATACGGACGTCCCAGGCGCTTGTAAAGCTGATCAAGTTCCATCAGGATTCTTCCATCCTGCTCATCCAGCTGATAAGCCTTCTCGAGTGCTTCGAGTGCTTTTTCTACATTTCCTTGTTTATTATAGTAGACCAGTGAAAGGTTACGCCATACTGTCGGGATGTTCTCGTTCAGTCGTCCGGCTTCTTCCCAGCACTGTGTAGCTTCGGTATACTGACGTGAAGCATACCAGAAGTTGCCCAGACAATACAAAGCCCATGGTGCTTCGATGGCATCGACCACAGCCTGAAGCACAAGCACTTCCTCCAGCTTGTTCGGGAAGCAGTAACGATGGTCGGCCTGCTCGCCCTTAACGTAATAGGCACATCCTTGCTGACTGTCGCCCATCTGGCAGCAGCAGTATCCCAAAGCATAGTACACCATCGGATAAACGGCAACTTCGGCTTTCTCGTACATGCTCAACAAATCAAAAGCTTCCTGATAAAGACCTGCTCCCATAAAGTCGAATGCATACTCCAGATAATCGTGTGCTGTGCGGCGAAGCATCATACCTTCTGATTCCAAACCGGTATTTCCGCCTAGAAGCAACATCTTCTCGAATGCACAACCCATATTGAAGCGGTCGAGCTCCAGCGAAGCATTCACCCAGGCCAATGCCTCTTCCTTACGGCCCAGTTTGCGCAGCAATGTAGCTTTCAGTTGGCGTGCCTTATGGTTGTGCCAGTTACGTACCAGTGAGCGTTCCACTTCTTCCAGAGCACGTTCGTAAGCACCTTTACGTGTGTCAATACGGGCTACGGCATAATAAGCAGCATCCTGCCATGCAGCGTTCCAAGCCGATTTATAGAAAGCATCGTAAGCATCATCGTAACGTCCCTGCATTTCGCAGCACCAGCCTAAATTATAATAAGGCTCACCGTCATACGGGTTAGGATTACGTTCTGTCAATGTCTCAATTGCCTTCTTAAAGTAAGGTTCGGCTTTTGCAAACTGTCCCTTACGCATCAGCCACAATCCTACGGCATTGTTGCAACGCACATCTCCCGGTTCACGGCGCAAAGCTTCTTCGTAGTAATCCAGCGGATTATAAGTTGCATGTCTGTACTGTTCCAGATGCAATCCTGTGAGGAAGAGCTGCTCGATAGATGCAATATCTTTCGGGTCCTTAGCTGCACGGGCAGGGTCCGGCACCGGTTTTATCTCCGGCTGGTCGGCCTGATATTCCAACAATTTCACGCCATCAGCAGCCAGAACAACTGTCTTCATATCTGCATCGGCTACTTCAGGAGCCTCGAATACCTTTGCATAAGGAGCTTCAGGAGCAATGCGTGCAATGGTTTCTTCCAACAATACCTGACCGGTCTTTACAGCAACCACCTTCACACATACATTCTTCATCTCGGAAGTCGTATAAAGAATCAGCTTGCCTTTACCTTCCGCAACAGAAACATGCAGTACGGCATCCTTCGTAGCATTCTTCACACAGCCTACCTCACTATAAGGCATGAAGTACTGTTTCCACGATTTTTCCTCATACGGCTGCAACCAGGTAAAGTCAGGCTGATTGTCGGTATAAACTCCCGTCATCAACTCGATATACGGTCCGTCTTCGTCCGTCAGGTTACGGTCCCAAGCCTGCCCGAAATCGCCATTACCCCAGGTCCACTGCTTCTTACCCGGCGATACATGATGGTCTGCCACGTGCAACAATCCTGCTCCGATATGCTCTTCGTATCCACCCACGAAATCAAATTTAGAACGGATAGCCATATACGATGTAGGAACCGGTATGTTCTTATATTTAGAAATATCCACGCCGGCCGAGTAATCCTGCTTGTAGTACACACCTGTAGCGATGGGGAAAGACGAAACATCACGCTTGCCATGGTCGAACACTGCATTAACATCGGGTGGGAAAACAGAGTGATAATGGTCGTTCACCACAACTGCCGGATTGGCCCACCACAGGAATGTCTGCGGGAATGCAGTACGGTTGTATACTTTTACTTCGATTTCGATATACGATTTTCCAGGATACAGACGGAATCCCTGCATACCTTTCGTGCGGAACATACGTTCTACTTCGCTGCACCATATGGTTTTGCTGCCATCGGCGTGCTCCTCGATAGAACAATCGGTAGGCAGGAATGTAGAAGGACGATGATGCTGGGGCCAGTTGAACTCAATACCTCCCGAAATCCACGGACCGGTAAGTCCCACCAGCGCAGGTTTCACCACCTGATTATAATACACAAAGTGACGGTTCTTCACCTTATCGTAGGCCATGTGCACACGTCCTCCCAGTTCGGGTAATATCATCACTTTGATATATTCATTCTCGATAAAGAAAGCATGGTATAACTTATCCTTTTTCTCGTCCGAAATTTTCTCGACTACCGGATACGGATACACCGAACCGCAGCTGCCTTGATACACACGCTTTTCCAGGAAGATAGGATTCTTTTCTTCCTCCCCTATCTCATAAGTCGGCAGCAGAATATCCTCCTGCCATGCACGTACCTCGTGCGTATGGACTGTACTCTGAATCAAATAAGCTGTTATTTTTTCCATAATCAACCGATTGTTATTTAATTAATTCCTTTTCAATTTCTTCCAGTGATTTTCCCTTCGTTTCCGTAAGATTGGTCCATACAAAAAGACCTCCGGCCAGACAGATACCTCCATACAGCCAGAAAGTGCCGGCCGAACCCAATCCTGCGTTCAGCATCGGGAAGCAGGCCGTCCAGAGTGCAAACGTGCATACCGACATCGCCAGACCACGTATACGGTTCGGGAAAATTTCAGAGATAATAACCCACATCACCGGAGCCAGCGTCATGGCATAGCATGCTATCGCCACAACCACGATAATCAGCATCAATACGCCGGTGATATGATAATAATAGGCAAATCCCATAAAAGCATAAATAGCCGTCAGTCCGAAACATCCCATCAAGGTGAGTGCCTTGCGTCCCCAACGGTCTATTACCGACATGGCAAGTACTGTAAACACCACATTCGTAATGCCTGTTACAACAATATTGAGCAAGACTTCGGACACACCATAACCGGCAGCTGTGAAAATCTCCTGCGCATAATTGAAGATTACGTTGATACCACACCACTGCTGCAACACAGCCATCACTACTCCCAACAGCAGCACCTTCCGCATAGAAGCACTCCAAAGCAACTTGAATCCACCCTGCTCTTCTGCGGTAGCCGTAGCCATGGCATCCAGTTCCCTGCGGGCATATTCTTCACCTCCCATACGGGCAAATACCCTGAAAGCTTTTTCCTTTTGTCCGACAGAAGCCAGCCAGCGCGGACTTTCGGGCAATACAAAACCAGACAGGAAAAACAGCAACGACGGCACCGCCATTACCCAGAACATGTAGCGCCATCCCATCTGTCCGTTCCACGACGCACGAATCATCTCTCCCGTAGCATCGGCAGCCACAGGCTCGGCAATCAGCCAGTTCATCAACTGTGCCGAAAGAATACCCAGTACAATCGTCAGCTGGTTAATAGACACAAAACGTCCGCGCAGATGTGCCGGAGAAATCTCCGCAATATACATAGGAGACAGACCGGAAGCAATACCGATGGCAAAGCCGCCAATCAGTCTGAACACATTGAATGCAAAAAAGGAATCGACAGCTCCCGTACCGACCGAAGTACAGATAAACAATCCGGCTGCCAGAATCAATATCGGCTTACGGCCCCAGCGGTCGCTCAGTCGGCCCGCACTCAGCGCACCGCCCAGACAACCCAGCAATGCACTACTCATTGCCCATCCCTGAAGGTGAGGAGCATCGGCTATCTGGAAAAACTGCTCGTAAAAAGGCTTTGCCCCTCCTATCACGACCCAGTCGTAACCAAACAAAAATCCTCCCATTGCAGAAATCTGTGCAATCAGGAAAAGATAAGTTTTAGAAGATTGTGTTTTCATATCTATATTATTAACATTTGAGTTTAGCTTGAATTGTATTGCAAAATAACTGGAAAATCCGTCTAATGGAAATAGATATTCTTATGATGAATATGGATAAAAAACGTTTTTCCCACTACATTCCTTTCTTAAGATTCCTTCTAGAAAAAATAATAAAAACATAGCTTTTTAGATATAAATATTTATATTTGCAAACAAATACCAATATGTTAGCAACAAAATAATACTATAAACATGAAAAACAGTACTATGTATTTACATCCGGAGCTGGAAACAATGAGCCGTTCCGAAATAGAGAAACTGCAAATGGAGCGCCTCAAAGCCACCCTGCAACGGTGTATGCGCACTCCTTTCTACAGAAAGCGATTTGACGAAGCCGGACTGAAACCCGAAGATATCCGCTCACTGGAAGACCTGCAGAAAATCCCGTTCACCACGAAACAAGACCTGCGCGACAATTATCCGTTCGGGCTGTCGGCTGTCCCCCTCGAAGAAGTAGTCCGACTGCATTCTTCCAGCGGTACAACCGGTACGCCAACCGTAATTCTACATACACAGAAAGATTTGGATGAATGGGCCAATGCCGTAGCCCGCTGCCTGTACATGGTAGGACTACGTCCGGGCGACATTTTCCAGAACTCGTCCGGGTACGGTATGTTTACCGGAGGACTGGGATTTCAGTACGGTGCCGAGCGACTGGGCATGCTTACTGTTCCGGCAGCTGCCGGCAATACCAAACGCCAGATTAAGTTCATCACCGATTTCGGCACTACAGCCCTCCATGCCATTCCCAGTTATGCCGGCCGCCTGTACGAAGTGATGGAAGAAATGGGAATCGACCCCCGACGGGATACCAAGCTCAAGACACTGATTATCGGTGCCGAACCCCACTCCGACGAGCAGCGTAAACGAATCGAGAACATGCTGGGCGTGAAAGCCTACAACTCATTCGGCATGTCCGAAATGTGCGGTCCCGGTGTCGCTTTCGAGTGTCAGGAACAAAACGGCCTCCACATCTGGGAAGACTACTATATCGTAGAAATTGTGAATCCTGAGACCCTGGAACCCGTGCCTGAAGGCGAAGTGGGCGAGCTGGTCCTCACCACCATCAACCGCGAAGCCATGCCACTGCTGCGCTATCGCACCCGCGACCTTACACGTATCCTTCCGGGCGAATGCAAATGCGGACGACACCACAAGCGTCTGGACCGCATGAAAGGCCGCAGCGACGATATGATGATTCTCAAGGGAGTAAATATCTTCCCGATTCAGATAGAAAATATCCTGATGCAATTCAAGGAACTGGGTACCGACTACCTGATTACACTGACCAATCTGGAAGCCAACGATGAAATGACCGTAGAAGTAGAATTGAACGAATTTACAGACGATTACGGCTTCCTGCAAAGACTGACGAAGGAAATTACCCGCCAACTGAAAGATGAGATTCTAATTACACCGCGCGTCAAACTGGTACCCAAAGGCAGCCTGCCCAAACAGGAAGGAAAAGCAGTACGAGTAAAAGACCTGCGCAAAACATTAATCTAAAAAAACAGCTATTTGTTATGACAGTACATCAGTTATCCGTTTTTGTAGAAAATAAATCGGGCACACTGCTGCAAGTGCTCAACTTATTAAAAGAGGCCAACATCCAGCTGATAGCCTCTACCATATCAGACACCGTAGAATACGGCATCTACCGCATTATCTGCTCGGACCCCCAGCGTGCCTACGACACCCTGAAAGCAGCC
>OGMI01000642.1_pt1 | contig 13230 bp, 14 predicted proteins | sample 1573201 | NCBI WGS metagenome assembly OGMI01 (sample SAMEA2582012, study PRJEB24529) | metagenome | biome: Human gut stool | place: China | collected 2011
CATTCTTGAAGTTTATTATCTATTCTAGAAAATTTCTTAAATTGAAATTGGGATAATAAAAGTGTAAAGGAAAAGGAAAAATTTATTATACCTTTTCTAACTCTACAGTTAATTTTAATCTTTTCAAACCACTCTTTAGAGCTTTTATTTTAGCTTTACTGATTTTCATTTCTGATAGCTCTTCATCAGGAACCTCTTGTAACATTGAAATTCCATTATATTTACTAATTAATTTATCTATATCTTTTTTAGTTAGTTTACTAATTCTACCTAAAAGTCTATATCCTTTTGGACTTACTTCATTATCTAATAAACTATAGCTTTTTCCATATCCAAGAGCATGAGAAAAATTCTCAACTTCTAATAGTTCTTCATCATCTAAACTATGCATTTTCTCTTTTACATCTTTGTACTCGATATCTTCTCCAATATAATCCCTAATTAGATCATACTCATCCTCTTCAATATCTTGATTTAAATCTTGAAACTGTAGATTTAAAAGTCTTCCTTCTACTCCAAGTTCAACAACACAATTATTTACCTCATCACCTATTCTTCTAAGCATTTCAAATCTTTGAAGTGCTGTAGCTACATCATATAAAGTTGCTGTATTATCTAATTCAAGTATTGTTAAATTAGCTAATGCTCTATCTAAAACAGCTTTATATCTCTCCATAGTTTTTATAGCTTGAGAAGCTTCACTTTCAATAGAAGAAACATCTTTTAATCTATACCTTATATCATCTTTATATAAAGTAATTACATTTCTTCTTTCTGATACAGCTATTACAAGTTTTCCAGTTTGTTGACCAGCTCTTTGAGCAGTTCTATGTCTTGTTCCACTCTCTGTAGACTTATATTTTCTATCTGGTTGAAGATGAACATTGGCATACATAATTTTTTTACACTCTGCATCTAATATTATTGCTCCATCCATCTTAGCAAGTTCATAAACTCTTTCTGGAGTAAAATCACAATCTAAGAAAAATCCACCATCTGTTAGTTTTTTTACATTTTCATCAAATCCAACAACAATTAGAGCTCCTAATCCAGCTTCTAATATATTATTTAATCCTTCTCTGAGAGCTGTCCCAGGTGTTACAAATGACAGCATCTCTTCTAATTTTTTACTGTCCATCTTTAATTCATCCTTTCTAAAAGTTCTTCTAAATTCTTTAAATATATCAGTTTCAAATTATATTTATTTTTCTCTATCTCTTTTCTATTAGCCTCAGGAATATAAACCCCTTTAAATCCTAATTTCTCTAACTCTCTCAATCTTTTATCTATAAAAAATACTTTTCTTATCTCTCCTCTTAGACCTAACTCCCCTATTGCTGCAATTTTTTGACTAATTTCTACTCCCTTATAAATTGAAAGCATTGAAATTAATACTGCTAAATCTGCTGCTGGATCTTCAATATTAAGTCCTCCTGGAATATTTAAAAAAATATCTTTCATTGATAAATTTATATGCATCTTTTTTTCTGCTATTGCTATTAAAATTTGTATTCTATTTCTATCAAAACCTTGAACAATTCTTTTAGGTATACCAATTGTAACTTCAGTAAGAAGAGTTTGAACTTCCAATAAAAAAACCTTTGTTCCTTCTAAAACAGGAACTACCATACTTCCAATATTTTTTTCCTCTCTCTCACTTAAAAAATATTCAGAAGAATTTTTTATCTCTTTCATTCCATCTTCTTCCATATTAAAAACAGCTAACTCATTTGTTGAACCAAATCTATTTTTAGTACTTCTTAAAATTCTATAAAAAAGTCCCTCTTCTCCTTCAAAGTTAAATACAGCATCTACCATATGTTCTAACAGTTTAGGTCCTGCTACTTTTCCATCTTTTGTAATATGTCCTACTATAAAAAAAGATATTCCATATTTTTTTGCTAGCTCTATTATTTTTAAAGTACACTCTCTTATTTGTGTAGGTGTTCCTGGAATAGAATCTACAACTGAGTTGTATAAAGTTTGTATTGAGTCTACAATAACTACTTTAGGCTTTTTAGAAATTAAATATTCATATATTTTAGAGATATCTGTCTCTGACATTAAATACAAATTTTTACTTTTTATTTTTAACCTCTCTCCTCTGTTTTTAACTTGAGAAGGAGATTCTTCCCCTGATATATAGATTACATCTCCATATGTAGTGTACTCATTAGCTACTTGTAAAAGTAATGTAGATTTTCCTATCCCAGGATTTCCTGTTATCAAAACAACCTCACCACTTAAAAGTCCTCCCCCTAATACTCTATCAAACTCTCCCATCTGAGTTTTATATCTTTCATTTTCTTCAAGTATAATACTTTCAAAGGAAAAAACTCTTTCTGCTGTTTCTTTTATTGAAGTAGCTGATGAAGCAACAGGGATTCCAGTAGAAGTTGCAACTTCTATCTCCTCTTCAAAAGTTCCCCAATTATTACATTGAGGACACTTCCCCGTCCATTTCACTGTTTTATATCCACATTCACTACATACATAAAAACTCTTAGTTTTTGCCATTTATAACCTATCCTTTTATACTTTTAGCTTTTTCTTTAACTATATCTATTATTTTATTGTCTACAAATATATCTAATCTTGCTCCTACTGTAGCTGCTTCTCTAACAGCACTAGAGCTTAAATACATATACTCTCTAGCAGCTGGAATAAATATAGTCTCTACCTCTCCATCAGATAAATCATGATTTACAAAAGCGTATCCTAATTCATATTCATAATCTGATACAGCTCTTAATCCTCTTATAATTATTTCAGCATTATTTTTTTTCATAAAATCAATTAAAAGTCCATCAAAACTTTTAACTTCAACCTTATCTCCAAATTCAGAAGTTAACATTTCAATCATTGTTTTTCTCTCTTCTAAAGTGAACCAACCTTTTTTATTGGCATTATTCATTACAGCTACTATTAATTTATCTGTAATTTTTAAAGATTTTTTTATTACATCAAAATGTCCTTTAGTTATTGGATCAAAACTTCCTGCATATACACCTATTCTCATATACCCATCCTTATTTCATCAAAATAATTTCATAACTATAATCATTTTGATTATTTTCTTCTAAAATAAGTTCCTTCTTTTTATTTTTTATATAATCTTCTACAAACTCAAAATAAAGCTCTTTAAAAGCAATCTTTAATTTTTTTGATAATATTACTTTTATTGTGTTTATATCCTCATCTTTAGCACAAATTTTTATTTCACTCATCATATCATGAATTACAGCATCTTTAGATTTTACTTTTCCTGTACCCTCACATAGAGGACATGTCTCTTGAAAATACTTATACAGTGGTTTTCCTGTTCTTTTTCTAGTCATCTCTATAAGCCCTAAGTCAGTAAAATGTACTATATTATTTTTTATTCTATCTTTAGAAAGATTTTCTTCCAAAGTTTTTAAAACTTCTAGTTTATCCTCTTCTAATCTCATATCTATAAAATCTATAATAATAATTCCACCAAGATTTCTCAATCTCAACTGTCTTGGAATCTCTCTAGCTGCTTCTAAATTAGTATTTAATACTGTTCTTTCTAAATTGTAACTACCTGTATTTTTCCCTGTATTTACATCTATACTTATAAGTGCTTCTGTCTTTTGAATTACTAAATAGCCTCCACACTCAAGCCTTACCTCTTCCTTTAAAGCATTCTCTATTTCTTTATTAACTCCATAAACATCAAAAATATTTTCTCCATTTTCCTCTTTAAAATATTTTATTTTAGTTTTTAAAGTTTTTTCACTAAAAGCATTAATATAATCAATAACTTCCCAATATACCTCTTCATTATCAACTATAAGTTCATCTATATCATTAGTAAAAATATCTCTTAAGACAGTAGTTACTACTCCATTATCTTTATATAAAACCTCTCCAATTTTAGCATTTTTAGTTTTCTTTTCTATATCTTCCCATTTTTTTACAAGGTATTCCATCTCTCTTTCAAAATGAAATATACTCTTACCAAAAGCTGCTGTTCTTATTATTACTCCCATATTTTCAGGTTTTATCTCTTTAAAAATCTCTTCTAATCTACTTCTTTCAGCCTCATCTTTTATTTTTTTTGATATAGCTATATGATCATTATTTGGCATTAATACTAGATATTTCCCTGGTAGGGTATAATGAGTTGTAACTCTAGCTCCCTTTGTTCCTCTAGGCTCATTTAAAACTTGAACTACAACTTCATCTCCTACAGTTAATATATCCTCTATGGGTCTATCACTATTACAAATTCCATCTAAATACTTTTCTTCAAACTCTCTCAAATCATTTACATATAAAAATGCATTTTTTTCTAATCCAATATTTACAAAAGCTGATTCCATTCCTGGAAGTACATTAGCTACTTTTCCTTTATATATACTTCCATTTATTCTTCCTTCTTCTTCTCTTTCTATGAGAATTTCCATAACTTTTCCATTTTCAATAATAGCTGCTCTCGATTGAAATTCTTCTATGTTGATTACTATTTGATTCATTTTAACTTAACTCTCCTCTTAGTACATCTAACCTAGAATATTTTTTCCCATTTACAATTAAATTTTCCTGTTCTATTGAATTATCTATTTTTATATTAAAATACTCTTTCAATCTCAATTTATTGGCTTTTTTTATTCCTACTAATTTAGAAATACTTTTTTCATTCGCTATTATATTTAGTTCTTTTTCTTTTTCTATAATTTTTTTAAAAAAGTTATGATAAATTTCTGTTTCAACAAGTTCTCTAAAAGCTGGATGAAAAGGACCTCCTAATACAACACCATCTTCTCTTAAATCTTCACTTGGTTGAAGTCCTACTCTTATTATATTAATTCCATTACTTTCTAAAAGAGCCATTATTTTCTTTGTTCTTTCTATTGCTTCTTCTAAAGATAGTGGAATATACTCCTTCTGATAAAACATCTGTTCCATCTTTGTGTTTTTTATTACTAAAGTAGGGTATATTCTAACCATATCAGGTTTCATCTCTAAAACCTTTTTCGCTGTTTCATAATCACTATCAAAAGTTGATTTAGGTAATCCAACCATTAATTGTATTCCAAGTTTTATTCCATACTCTTTTAATATTTTACAAGCTTCCTCTACAACCCTTACTGGATAATATCTCTCAGTTGCTATTAAAACCTCTTCATCTAACGATTGAACTCCTAATTCTACAGTAGTTACTCCATATTTTTTTAACTGTTTAACTATTTCATAATTTATACAATCAGGTCTAGTTGATAATCTAATACCATCTATTTCACCTTTTTTTATATACTCATATGCAGTTTCTAAATATTCTTTCTGTAATCCCATAGAAATTCCTGTAAAAGTTCCACCAAAGAAAGCCACTTCTTTTTTGGAATTCTTTGGAAGAGTTTCTAAGTACATCTCTATTGTATTTCTTAAATCTTCCATTGTAACATCTGTTTCTCTACCATTTATTTTTTTTTGATTACAGAAAACACAAGAATTTGGACAACCAAAATGACTAATAAATATTGGAATATTATAATGTTTCATGAATTTTTACCCCTAATTTTTTACATAGAGATTTAGCAGCAGCTTGCTCTGCTGTTTTCTTATTTTTTCCTGTTCCTACTTCTGATTGTTTCTCCTCTACTCCATTATCTATTTTAACTTCTATTTCAAATATTTTTTGATGGTCTGGTCCTATTTCTTTTAATACAGAATATTCTGGAATAACTTTATAATTTTTTTGACTAAATTCTTGTAATATTGTTTTAAAGTCTAAAATATCTTCATTTGTATCAACATGATCTATATCATCTTTAATCAATGCTAATGCAAATTTTTTAGCTGTTTCAAAATCAGAATCTATATATATAGCTCCTAAAATAGCTTCAAAGGCATCTCCTAATATAGAACTTCTTTCTCTTCCTCCAGTTAGCTCCTCTCCTCTACTTAATAGAAGATACTTTCCAACCTCTAATTTTTTAGAAATTTCTGCTAAAACTGGTTCACTTACTACCATAGATTTAATTTTTGCTAAATCTCCTTCAGTTGAATTCTCATAGCTTCTATATAAATATTCAGTAACAATAAGATCTAGAACTGCATCACCTAGCAGTTCTAGTCTTTCATTACTTATTTTTTTATATCTTCTATGTTCATTTCCAAATGAACGATGAATAAGTGAATTTTTTAGAAGTTCTTTATTTTTGAAAGAATACCCAAGATTTTTTTCAAAATCTAAGTAATTTCTCTTCAATTTTACTCCTCCTAAAATTATTTATATTTTCTCATAGCTATTACAGCATTATGTCCACCAAATCCTAATGAACTTGACATAGCTACATTTATCTCTTTTTCTACTGCAACATTTGGTACATAATTTAAATCACATTCTGCATCTGGATTATCATAGTTTATTGTAGGTGGAACTACTCCTTCAGATATTGCTTTAGCTATAATAACAGCTTCAATTCCTCCTGCTGCTCCTAATCCGTGTCCAGTTGCTCCTTTAGTAGAAGATACCATTAAATCTTTTGCATGCTCTCCAAATGTAGCTTTTATAGCAGCTGTCTCATTTCTATCATTTGCTGGAGTAGATGTTCCATGTGCATTTATATATGTTACATCTTCTAAAGCTATATTTCCTTCTTTAAGAGCCATTTTAAATGCTCTTGCAGCTCCTTCTCCACCATCAGCTGGAGCAGTTATATGATAAGCATCACAAGTTTCTCCATATCCTATAACCTCTGCATAGATTTTTGCTCCTCTTGCTTTTGCGTGTTCTAATTCTTCTAATATTAAAACTCCTGCTCCTTCTCCCATTACAAATCCATCTCTATCTGCACTAAAAGGTCTAGAAGCTTTTGTAGGTTCATCATTTCTTGTAGAAAGTGCTTTCATATTTGCAAATGCATTCATAGCAAATGGAGTTATAGAAGCTTCTGTTCCTCCAGCTATCATTGCTATTGCTCTACCATTTTTTATTAATTCAAAAGCATCTCCAACTGAATGAGTTCCAGCTGCACAAGCAGTAACTATTGATTTATTTGGTCCTTTCGCTCCAAAATAAATTCCTATATTTCCTGATGCCATATTAGCTATCATTGCTGGAATAGTAAATGGAGATATTCTTTTTACTCCCTTTTCTAACATAGTTTGATGTTGAGCTTCAAATATCTCTATTCCTCCAATACCAGAAGAAACTATAACACCTATTTCATCGGCATTATTTTCATCAATAACTAATTTTGAATCTTCTAATGCCATTTTTGTAGCTGCTATAGCAAATTGAGTATTTCTAGCTAATTTTTTTACTTCTTTTTTCTCAATTCCAAAAGCTAATGGATCAAAATCTTTTACTTCTGCTGCTATTTGTACTGGCATATCAGTTGTGTCATAAGACTCTATCTTTCCAATTCCTGTTTCTCCATTAATTATTCTCTTCCAGCTTTTTTCAATTCCAGTTCCTAGTGCAGTTATAAGTCCTATTCCTGTAACTACTACTCTGTTCACAATATCACCTCAATTTTATTTACTCTAATATAAGTAACGGGGTACTTTCATACCCCGCTTTTTTTTATTTAATTAATTATTTAGATTCGATATAATCAATAACGTCTTGAACTGTTTTAATTTTTTCAGCATCTGTATCAGGAATTTCTACATCAAATTCTTCTTCAAATGCCATTATTAATTCAACTGTATCTAGTGAATCTGCTCCTAAATCTTCTACGAAATTTGCCTCAGGTACTACTTGTTCTGCATCTACCCCTAATTGTTCAACTACTATTTCTCTTATTTTATCTAACATTTTTCTTCCTCCTTAATTTTTTCTTTATATATTTTAAAAAACGTTATATATAATAGATTTTACTATATATTTGACAAATCTTCAAGTTTTTCTATATTTTTTACTTGAATTTCTTTATCAATTTTTTTAATAAGTCCTGCTAAAACTTTTCCAGGCCCTATTTCATATATAGTTGTTACTCCTTCTTCTTTTAATTTTTTTATAGTGTCTACCCATTTTACTGGTCCAAAACTTTGTCTATAAATCTCATCTTTTACTTCATCAACAGAGTTTAAAATAGTTGCTGTTGTATTAGCTACTAACTTTACATCAGTCATAGTAAAGTTATATTTTTCAGCTTCTTCTTTTAATTTTTCTCCTGCTTCTTTCATTAAAGATGAATGAAATGGTCCTGATACTGCTAAAGGCATAGCTCTTCTAGCTCCAGCTTCTTTTAAAGCTTCACAAGCTTTATTAATTGCTTCTTTTTCTCCTGCAATAACAGTTTGTTTTGGTTCGTTAAAGTTTACTGCTTCAACAACCCCTTCTACTCCATTTAATACTTCTATTATTTTATCAGCTTCAAGTCCAATAATAGCAGCCATTCCACCATTTACTTTTTGAGCTACTTCGTTCATAAATTTTCCTCTAGCAGCTGTTAATTTTACTGTATCTTCAATTGATAGATATCCAGCTGCACCAAAAGCTGCATATTCCCCAACAGAATGTCCTGCTACATAATCAGCTTTTATTCCTTTCTCTTCAAGTAACTCTTTTAGTATTAAACTCATTGAAACTATTGCTGGTTGTGTATTTTTTGTTTCTTTTAACTCTTCTTCTGGCCCTTCAAACATTACCTTTTTTAAATCAAAATCTAATTTTGAAAAAAGGTTATCAAATTTTTCTTTAGCTAATTCACTATTTTCATATAGTTCTTTTCCCATTCCAACATATTGTGTTCCTTGTCCTGGAAATACAAAAGCTATCTTAGACATACTCTCCTCCTTAATAAAACACCTGTATTTTAATATATCATAGCATTTAATTTATGTCAATAACTATCTTAACTAATATGCCCATTTCATAACAATTGAACCATAAGTAAGTCCTGCACCAAATCCTGTTAAGGCAATTAAGTCACCTTTTTTTACCATTCCTTTTTCTAATGCTTCACCTAAAGCTAATCCCACTGAAGCAGAAGAAGTATTTCCAAATCTTTGTAAGTTCATATAGAATTTTTCTAAAGGTACATGAATTCTTTTGGCTGCTGATTCGATAATTCTTACATTTGCTTGATGTGGGAATATCATATGTAAATCTTCTGATTTAACATTAGCTATTTTTAAAGCTTTATTAGTTGCACTTGGTAATGCATGCACAGCAAATTTAAAAACATCTTGCCCTTTCATAACTACAAAATTTTCTCTATTTTCTACAGTTTCTTTATTATTTGGTTTTTTACTTCCACCAGCAGGTATTTTTAATATCATGTCATCTTCTCCTTCAGCTCCTAAATAAGTAGATAACATTCCATATCCCTCTTCAACTTCTCCTACAACTGCTGCTGCAGCTCCATCTCCAAATAGAATACAAGTATTTCTATTTTGCATATCTATTATTCTTGAAAGAGTTTCTCCACCAATAACTAAAATATTTTTATAAACTCCTCCTCTAATCATTCCACCAGCTACAGTAAGTCCATATATAAATCCACTACAAGCAGCATTTAAATCAAAAGCAGGTATATTTTTTGCACCTAATTTTAACTGTACTAAACAAGCAGTAGCTTGTGCTAAATAATCTGGTGTACATGTTGCAACTAAAATTAAATCTAGATCATCTACTGTCATTCCAGCTTTATCTAACGCCTTTTTAGCTGCTTCTACACATAAATCTGAAGTTGCTTGTTCTGAAGAAGCAAATCTTCTTTCTTCTATTCCTGTTCTTGTTTTTATCCATTCATCAGTAGTATCTATTATTTTTTCAAAATCAAAGTTTGTCATTACTTTTTCTGGAACATAATAACCTAAACCTTTGATTCCTACACTTTTAAATTCCATCTATTCTCCTCCTATAAGGTTTTCTCATTTTCTATATCAATAATATTTTTTAATTCATCAATAAATTTCATTTCTGCAAATTTATTTGCTACTTTTATAGCATTTTTTATCCCATTTGAATCTGAATTTCCGTGAGCTTTTATTGATAATCCATTTAAACCTAAAAACATAGCACCACCATATTCAGAAGAATCCATTTTTTTCATTATGTGTTTCATTGCAGGTTTTAACAATAAAGCTCCTATTTTATAAATTATACTTTTATTAATCTCCTCTTTTAAAGAAGAAACTACAAATTTAGCTATTCCCTCAGAAGTTTTCAATACCATATTTCCAGTAAAACCATCAGTTACAACTACATCTATTTTTCCATTCATTACTTCTGTACTCTCTACATTTCCAGAAAAATTTATACTCTTATTTTCTTTTAATAAATTGTAAGCTTCTCTTGTTACCTCGTTTCCTTTTCCCTCTTCAGTACCAATATTTAATAACCCAACAGTTGGATTTTTCTTTCCTAAAAGAATTTCTAAATATTTTGATCCCATCATAGCATATTGATTTAAAAATTCAGCTTTACAATCTGCAGTTGCTCCAACATCTAACATTAGCATTTTCCCAGTTTTATTAGGAAACATTGTTGCTATAGCTGGTCTTAGAACCCCTTTTATTCTCTTTAATTTTAACTGACTTGCTGTGATTAAAGCTCCTGTATTTCCAGCAGAAACAGAAGCATCTACAACTCCCTCTTTAACTAACTCAAGAGTTCTATTCATAGATGAATCTTTTTTAGACTTTACAGCATTAACTGGCTCATCTGTCATCTCTATTACTTCTCTTGCATCTACTATCTCTATTCTATTGTAGTCAGTTTTATACTTTTTAAGTTCTTCTTCTATAATCTCTTTTTTTCCAACAAGTACAAGGTGTAAAGATTCTATCTCATCTAAAGCTTTTATAGCACCTTTAACCGTTTCAAAGGGAGCTTTATCTCCACCCATAGCATCTAAGGCTATTCTCATTGTGATCCTCCTATAAAAAAATTATCTCTTCATATTATACATCATAATTCAAAATTTTAAAATGTTTTTATATATTTTATAATAAAAAAAGACAAGAGCTTATCTTGTCTTTTTTTATCTAATTAAACAATCTAATTACTCAGCTTGTCCTGCTAGAACTTGTTTTCCATTGTAATCTCCACATGAAAGACATACTCTGTGTGGTCTTCTTGGAGCTCCGCATTTTTCACAAGTTGTTAATCCAGTTCCAGTTAAAGCATGATGAGATCTTCTCATGTTCTTTTTAGCCTTAGATGTCTTTTTCTTAGGTACTGCCATCTTAGTTTCCCTCCTACTACACTCATATTTAAAAATTTAATTTTTTATTTGTAATAATTGTTGCCATCTTGGATCTATTCCATCATCACTGTATTTTTCTATCTCTGAATCATCTTCACACATAGGTTCACACTGTGGATATGGTGGCATATCAAGTATTATATACTCTCTTATCAATTCATCTAAATCTATAACTCCATCTTTAATTTCATCATAGATTTCATCTTGACTAATTTCACATTCAGCATTTAAGCTCTTTAAATACTGCTTGTACTCATTTTCATCTAAAAAAGTTCCCATAAAATTATTATTTAATTCTACTTCTATCTCTTTTAAACATCTTACACATTGTGATTTTACTTTAGTTGAGTATTTACCACTTATTTCAACTTTTCCATTGTTATTTACAGCTGTTCCAACAACATGTACTCTATCTTTTAGTTCAATATCTTCTATATTATCTATATAGAAATCAAACTCTAAAATTTGGTTTGGAAAATTTTTAATTTCTAACTTCAAAACAATTTCCTCCAATCGTACACCTAAATATTTTACTAAGTTTTTTAAATATTGTCAAGTAATTTTTCTTAACAAAGGATTTTTTATTTTATACATTAAATAAAAATTCCATTAAATCTCCATCTTGTACTATATATTCTTTTCCTTCTAATCTAAGTACTCCAGCTTCTTGTGCACCCTTCCATCCTGAATATTTTATGAAATCATCATAAGAAACTACTTTTGCTCTTATAAATCCTTTTTCAAAATCAGTATGAATCTCTCCAGCAGCTTTTGGTGCAGTAGCTCCTATTTTTATAGTCCAAGCTCTTACCTCTTTTACTCCAGCAGTAAAATAAGTTTGAAGTCCTAATAGCTTATATCCTGCTCTTATAAGTCTGTTAAGCCCAGCTTCCTCTACTCCTAAAGCCTCTAGGTACTCTTTTTTACTCTCTTCATCATCCATCTCTTGTAATTCTGCCTCAACTTTAGCAGATACTATTACAACTTCTGATCCTAAATTTGCTGCATACTCTTTTACTTTTTCAACATATTCATTTCCTGTTGCTAAATCATCTTCAGCCACATTTGCTGCAAATATCATAGGTTTTAAAGTTAATAATTGATAAGTTCTTATTAACTCTAACTCTTCATCTGTCATAGCTAAAGTTTTTAATAGTTGAAAGTTTTCTAAATGTGCTTTGCATTTTTCTAATACAGGCATTAATGCCATAGACTCTTTATTTTTGTTTATAGCTAATTTTTTATGTTTTTCTATAGCCTTATCCACAGTTTCCATATCTGCAAAAATTAACTCTGTATTAATTACTTCTATATCTCTTATTGGATCTACTGAACCACTTACATGGATTACATTATCATCTTCAAAACATCTTACAACTTGACAAATTGCTGCTGTTGTTCTAATGTTTGAAAGGAATTTATTTCCAAGTCCTTCACCTTTTGCTGCTCCTTTTACAAGTCCAGCTATATCCACAAATTCTACTGTTGCTTGAACTACTCTTTGTGGATTAATAATTTTAGATAACTCATCTAATCTTGTATCTGGTACAGTTACCATTCCCACATTTGGTTCTATTGTACAAAATGGGTAGTTTGCTGCCTCAGCTGCCCCTGCCTTTGTTATTGCATTAAAAAGTGTTGATTTACCTACATTTGGAAGTCCTACTATTCCTATCCCAATCATTAAAAAGCCCCTCCTGAAAAATTTATATTACTACAAATTTTACCATAAATTAAAGATTTTGTAAATACCTTCTAATTTTATCCAAATATATTTATAAAAAATGTTATTACTGTTGCATTAGTAAAATCTATAAAGAGAGCTCCTACTATAGGTAAAACAAAGAAAGCTCTTGGAGCAAAACCATTTTCACTCATAAAAGCATCCATATTAGCCATAGCATTTGGAGTAGCTCCTAGGGCAAATCCACAATGTCCAGTTGAAATTACAGCAGCATCATAATCTTTTCCATTTAATCTAAATGTAATAAAATATATAAATATTCCTGTAATAACAGTTTGAACTAGAAGAATTGTCACT
>OGMI01000644.1_pt1 | contig 13226 bp, 10 predicted proteins | sample 1573201 | NCBI WGS metagenome assembly OGMI01 (sample SAMEA2582012, study PRJEB24529) | metagenome | biome: Human gut stool | place: China | collected 2011
ATTACTTCTAATTTACAAGATATACAATACCGAAGTATTTTACTCTACCTTGAAACACTATTCTATGAAGAAAAATATATTCACATAATCATCAAATTTTCATTCATGCAATCAACCTATCCTCTTTCTTAAATAATAAGATTATTATTACCCCCATCTTGATACCAAAGCAAGATAACAAGCAATCAAATACGCATTGTCGAGCAAAAGTAATCATTAATGTAGACAGAAAATTTCAGTTAACCCAATCGTAGTCACATTGCTATTCACTGCATACTGAGAGCATTATACTTTCAATCATTCTACTCATTATTCAGACATTTTAAATATGTTGTCAACTCCTGAAGAAATTTTATTTCATATAAAAACATCCAGTCTGAATTGGCTGTCTGAATTGCCAAATGTGCATGATGATTCATCGGAAGCTTATATCCAGCAGGCTGATCCAATACACGCGTCTGTGAATATACATGTTCCATATTCTCTCGAATCACATCAAACTTACGAATACACGCCAATAAATTGTTCCGACTTACAAAATCTCGTTTGCAATCGTAATCAGATAGTGCCACCAGCAATTCAGCTGTATACCCGGTCAATTCATTGATACACTCAAAAACCTGAAGAGAATACGTATTACGTATCGCTTTTCTTCTATAATTTGTTAGCATCTCATTCACGCGAAGAGTTTTCAATACTCCCTTCCGCGCTTCATTAATTCTTTGCTGATATTTATGAGTCCATTCTCCTTTTTCTTCACCTGGAAGCGACATGACCTTAAATTTACCTCCAGTGCGATATAAAGAACGCCGAACTCCTTCATCCAATAATCCCGTTTCCCACAAAGAAAACGTACTTTCCAACAAAGGACGGAAATCATCCAACGAAGCAGCTCCACAACCAAATTCTGCCATCCGGTAACGACGATTAAACTCTTTTTTATTCATCTCCTTTTGATTGTTCCAACTATATTGCGCATGAGCTATAAACCCTGGCCAAAACGTATCAAACAAAGGAGATGCATCGTCCCACGCTGTACAAAGAACACCTTCTACCGGAACTTCTTTACGAGCTATTTGGAAACTTCTGATATTTTCAACAAAACCTCCTAAAGGCATCATGGCATACGTCGTTTGAGCAGCTGTAGCTCCCATCACCCGAAGTCCATTATCATAATACCATTTCAAAGCCTTTTTATTTCCCGGTTGATTTGCATTTCCATACTGCCAACGCATATACACAACTTCTTTGGGGAAAGAACGGATATGCTTATTCAGTTCTGGCAAATGCACATTCCACACAGAATCTACCTGTTCCGGAGATATTTGGTCAAGTATAGCTGCATAAAGCCCAACTTGCTTAAACACCATATCATCCCAAAAGACAGGAGTCCTTCCATGTTTAACCGCATAATCGCTTACACGTTTCAACTAATCCATTTGAAGTTCCAACGCATTCAAACCTCTTTTTTTACACAAAGGGCAAATACCCAATGTTCCAACTTCATCTCCTCCCACATGAAGATATTTGCCATGTGGAGTCGCCCGGATAGCATCTTCATACAAACCAAACTGCACTCTGTAATAATCTTCATTTGAAGGACAGCATACCCAATCGGATTTCGGATTCTCCCGTAAGGTTTTCATTTCCTCATGCTTCAAAATAAAATCAGCATGACCAATTCCTTGAATAAGAGGACTGATTTCTATATGAAGCTTATATGCATATTCACACCAATCTTTCCATTCATCTATACTCCAGGCCTGAGGTGCTCCTATTTGTGGGTAACTATCATACTTTATTTTATCTTCAAACTCAACAATGGCAGCATTCAATTTATAAGAAGCCATTTTGTCCAAGATTTGATACATATACTCTTTTTTATCAATATGATGCTTCAAATCAATATGCAAAGCCCGATAAGTACTATTGGGAGCATCCTTTATCTGACATGCTGGAATTTCTGCATTTAATTCATCCGCATATTTTGCCATCTGTTCCAAAGTCATCATCCCATAAAATAATCCTTTTTGCGTACGAGCCTTAAGCTTCACACCATCCTTTGTTACATTCAGTTCATATCCTTCCACGTTTGTAACCTTACGAGTCAGTTCAAGTAAAATACTCCCTTTTGACTCTTTCACTTGAGATTTATCCGTAAAATAAGACAATCCAAAAGGTATTTCAGCCTTTCCTTTCAGATAGAATCCATTAATTTCATTTGGGTGAATACCCATTTGCTTTGGAAAGGATACTAAAGTTTGAGGTTCTGGAAGTAAACCCTCCATAATTAAAGACGTGATTTCTGGCGGATTTTGTGCATACACACTAGCTACCGCCAACAAGATACCCCCAAAGAATGATTTAATCTTTTTATTTTTCATTATGAATAAAAGCTAAAGTTCAGGTTATACCTACAAATATCCCCTTAAAAGAAGAGTAAAGTATACCTCAATTATAATTAATTATAGTTCTATTTACAGATTTTTCTACCCAATCTACCGTATGATTATATACAAACAGTAGCAAAGAGTTAATTCACTCCTGCAGGCTGCCTACATACTCGTAAAGCTTTTTATAAAACGCATGCTTGGTCAATGTGGAGGCATCGCCCAGAATAATCAGTTTCATACGGGCACGGGTGATGGCTACGTTCATGCGGCGCAGGTCATTGAGGAAACCAATCTGACCGTCTTCATTGGCACGTACCAGACTGATAAGAATCACATCACGCTCCTGACCCTGAAAGCCGTCCACCGTATTGATTGTAATCAAGGAGCGATAAGGCTTGAAAAACGCATCTTTCTTTACCAGCTGACGCAAATACTGCACCTGAGCCTTATAAGGAGAAATCAATCCCACATCAATCCGTTCTTCTAAAAAACGTTCCCGACCGATTTTCGTGATGTACTCCTTTAACTGACCGATGGACAATTCAGCCTCCGGTTTATTGATTCGTCCGTAGTTTTCGCCTACAAACTCTTCATTACAATCCATGCCTTCCGTATTTACCCATTCTATCGGCGTATCAAAATCCAGAATGCTACGGTATTTCACTTCAGGAGCTGACTGCAACATTCCTCCATAAAACCAGTCGGACGAGAAACGCATAATTTCGTCGTTCATACGATACTGTACCTTCAGCAAGGATACCACCTCCGGCTTGTTTTTCACGATGTCCTGCATCAATGTATGCCCTAACCCCGCACGCAAGGCTTCCGGATTTTTTACCGTAGGCGGCAACTGACAATGGTCGCCAGCCAAAATCGCCCGGTCGGCTTTACGAAGCGGAATCCAGCAGGCTGCTTCCAATGCCTGAGCCGCCTCATCGATAAATACCGTTCCGAATTTCTGCCCGGTGAGCAAACGGTTGGCACTACCCACCAGCGTGCAGGCAATCACCCTCGCTTCACTGAACAAAGCTTCATTGATACGGATTTCCAGTTCCGTGGCGCGGTCTTTCAATGAATTGATTTTTTGCCGGATACTTTCCCGGTCATTTCCTTTCCGGCTACGGGTATACAGTTCACGAATCGCCTTACGGATACTCCATAACTGAGGATAGTCGGGATGTGACTCAAAACGACGTTCGTACGTAAACGACAGCATCTTATCGTTTACCCGGCTGGGATTCCCGATGCGGAGCACGCTGACACCACGGTCTACCAACTTTTCACTAATCCAGTCGACAGCCATGTTACTCTGTGCACATACGAGTACCTGATTTTCACGATGAAGTGTTTCATAAATAGCCTCCACCAGCGTAGTGGTCTTACCTGTTCCAGGAGGACCGTGCACAATGGCCACATCCTTGGCATGCAAGACTTTATTTATTGCTTCATCCTGTGTAGCGTTCAACCAAGGGAAACGTACGGGTTGAAACGAAAAAGTAGATACGGGCTGCGTACCATGAAAAATATCCCTTAACTCTGCCAGTCGGTTGTTCTTGGCAGAAATGACCTGCTTCAGTGCTTCAAACATCAGGCGGTAGCTGGTTTCATCAAAATAGAGTTGTACCCCGACCACTTCTTTGCTCTGCAGCGTAAGCAGTGCATTGGCATCCGGCAAGATGACTACCATGCGGTCTTCCTCCACGTAATTCACCGTGGCTACGAAATTCAGGTAAGTCAGTTTCCCCGACATATCCTGCGTAAAGAAACAAACCGGTTTCCCATATTCAAACAGATGCTCTATCTCTTTGTCTTCTTTTCGTTCTACCTCAATGACCAACTGATTCAAGGCATTGTAATAGCTCCGGCCTAACGATAACGGATACCAGCACATGCCCCGTTTGATTTTCCGGCCAATTCCCATCAGTTCCGTCTGCTGCTGGAACTGCTCCTTTTCGTATTCATACTCTAATTTCAGCAATTCATAGTGATGCTGCAAGTATAAAACAGGCGATTTTATTGGGGTACCTTCCTTATTCATTTCCTTCTACATTTGAATTGGTTTCTGCCAGCATTTGGGCACGCGACTTGCTCTGCGTCACCACATAAACACCTGTAAAAATCAATAACGCCGCTACAATCTTCACCCAACCGAAAGTTGCCATACCGGCAAGTACGGCTACACAACTTCCCACAACTGGCTGCATGTAGTTATACATACTGACTACCGTAGGACGCAAGGACTTCTGACCGACCAGCATCAAAATATAAGCCACATACGTACCTAAGAGTATGACATAACCGACCTCCAGCCAGACTTCTACCGGGAAAGACGCCCAGTCCATCACTGAAAAGTCATGATAAGAGAAAGGTATAAAGCATATCGCCGCATAAGTAAACATCCACTTCATCAACGTAATCACGTGATAACGCGCAATCAACTTCTTAAAAATGGTTAGATAACAGGCAAAACTAATCTGAGCTGCCATGCAGAGGGCGTCCCCCCATACGCTGCCCCCTTCCGCATCTCCACCCCGATTGCTCAGAATCAAGGTCAGGGCACCGATGGACCCGAGAAATATTCCTATCACCTTTTTCGGAGTGACGGGTTCTTTCAGAAAGAGAGCCGCTAAAATCATAGTCACAATCGGCATAGTGGTAGTCATGATAGACGCATCGACCGGAGAAGTCAGTGACAAACCAAAAGTAAAACACCCCTGATTGCAGACAATCCCCAACAAGGAAGCAAAGAACAGCATCAGCAAATCGTGCGGATTAACCTTCTCCTGCTTTACAAAGAAAGAGGTAGTCCAGAAACACACGGCCGCTCCTATCATACGCATATTCGCCAGTGTGAGTCCGGTAATACCCGCTTCCATGGCTGCCTTGCCTACCGGAGACATCAATCCCCACATGCTTGCAGCCAGTAACAATGAAATATGAGCTTTTACAGAACCTTTCATGATTTCGTCTTTTTAAATTTCTGCAAAGTTACGAGGATTTTGAAAAAAGGGCCGGTCGGGCGTTGATTTATTCCCGGGAATTTTCTATTTTTGTTTGACGCGTTAAAAAATACAGTCCATGAAAAAGCAAGCTGAATATATCAAGCGCATTGAGATAAAGGGCTTATGGGGCCGGAAAAACATTGCCTGGGATTTACGCCCGGATGTAAACATCCTGAGTGGAGTAAACGGTATCGGAAAAAGTACGATTCTGAACAACTCTGTCCGCCGGCTGAGTGACCTGGAAGGAGGAGCCCTGAGTAATGGCATACATCTGGGAGTGTCTTTCACTTTCTATCCGAAAGATGCCACTTATATCCACTTCGATGTGATAAGAAGTTTTGACCGTCCGCTGCTCAGTTCCGGATTATTGGAAAAAATCGGTAACCAGAATGTCAAGACTGAACTTGACTGGCAGCTTTATCTCTTGCAACGACGCTATCTGGATTATCAAGTGAACATCGGCAACCGGATTATCGAGCTTTTAACTAGCGGCAAGCCCGAAAACCAGGCCAAGGCAACCGAAATATCTCTGCCTAAAACCCATTTCCAGAACCTGGTAGACGACCTGTTCAGTGAAACGGGAAAAAAGATTCTCCGCCAAAGCAATGAAATACAGTTTGAACAAGACGGCGACATATTAACCCCTTATCAGCTTTCTTCTGGTGAAAAGCAGATGCTAGTCATCCTGCTCACCGTACTGGTACAGGACAACCAACCATGTACCCTCTTTATGGACGAACCCGAAATCTCACTTCATGTAGAATGGCAGCAACGGCTTATCTCGCTCATCCGAAGCCTGAATCCGAATGTGCAAATTATACTGACCACCCATTCACCGGCACTTATCATGAACGGATGGATGGATGCCGTTACCGAAGTGAGTGACATTACAACCCTTTAAAAACATGTAGCCGTATGGGAAAAAGACTGACTGAAAACCTTTCTTCCCTGTACATTGGAGCGGCTAACAGCCTTAAGCCCAAGCGTGCAAGAAGAAAAATCGTGGCCTACGTAGAAAGCTATGATGATATTTCTTTCTGGAGATCCATACTTGCGGAATACGAAGACAATACCCACTATTTCGAAGTCATGCTCCCCTCTCAGACTTCATTGGCTAAAGGTAAGAAAACCGTACTGATGAACCAGCTCGGGAAGCAATTAGGCGAAAATATGATTGCCTGCGTGGACAGCGATTATGACTACCTGTTGCAAGGACGTACCAACACCTCCCGATACATCATCGAAAATCCCTACGTGATGCAAACCTATGCATACGCCATTGAGAACTACCATTGCTATGCCGAAGGGTTGCATGAAATCTGCGTCATGGCTACGCTGAACGACCATAAGCTGATTAATTTCCCGGAATTCATGAAACTTTATTCTCAGATAGCTTATCCGCTGTTTGTGTGGTCTGTCTGGTTTTACCGGAAACATATTCTGTCAGAATTCTCCCTGCTGGACTTCTGTTCCTATGTAAAGCTTGATCAGGTTAGTACCCACCATCCGGAACGAAGTCTGGAAACCATGGCCAAAAAAGTCAACCGCAAACTGCATGACCTGGAACGCCATCATCCGGAAGCGCTGGAAGAAATTGAAAGCATGAAAAAAGAATTCGACCGTCTGGGAGTCCATCCGGACAATACCTATATGTTTATTCAAGGCCATCACATTATGGACAATGTAGTGTTGCGACTGCTCATTCCCGTATGCACCGTACTCCGCCGAGAAAGAGAACAGCAAATCCATGACCTGGCCCTCCACGACATGCAGCTTCACAACGAGCTGACCAGCTACCAGCGAAGTCAGGTAGGCGTGGAAGTCGTTATCCACCGAAACAGTTTCTACAAGAACTCCCCCCTGTACCAGATGATACGGAGAGACATCGAGAAATTTCTCAAAATCATCCGTTAGCCGGTATTTCCCTATCCAATTATAGGAAATCCCCTACAAAAGAATGGGCGTTTTCATCTTGACCGGAGAATTTTCTTCCGCTAACTTTGTGCTATCAACAAAGCTGGAGGAATCACACTCTCAGCCGGAAAAGACAATGCTTATGAGAACAAGAACATTTATTCTTTGCCTGCTGGCCCTTTGCCTGAGCACAATCCGGGGCTACGCATCCGGCCTGGGCGACTTCCGGGTCAATGCCCGTTTCCTGACCGACCGAATGGCCTTTGAACTGCACCTCAACAGCAACCAGTACAACGACCTGTACGAAATCAATTACGACTTTCTCTGCAATATAGGTCCATACGTTTCTGGCATTGCCGTTGCCGACACTCGTGCGATGGATGCATATTACCGTTACCTGGACGAACGAAACGACGACCTGCGATGGGTACTTTCACAAGCCGAATACGTACGCTTCATCGATATTGAATATTTCTTCCGTCCCATTTATGCCATCAATAACGTATGCTATCTGCGTGTGTATAAAATTTATCCGAACAGAACCCATTTCTACTTCGGACCTCCCCGTCATTACCTGACCTACAGGGGCGGACATTGCCGGTCACATTTCGGGGGAGTTAGCTACTACCGGCGTAACTATCCTGCACGCTACCACCATCCAGTGTACAGCCGTCCGTGCCGAATCAGTCCGCAGATGCGACCGCACGACTTTGCCGGACCACGTCCGGGCAATCGTCCTCCGCAGAAGCCCAACTGGAAGCCTGCACCTCGTCCGGACCGGAGACCTGTCTCAGTGGGCAGACCCAATTATCGCCCGCCTCAGCATTCAGACCACAAACCGCAGGCACGTCGTCCCCCTCAGAATCCTCACAAGAACCCAGGCTTCAAGCCCCAGGAAAGGCCAACCCGACGTCCGGAAGTAAGTCCCGACAAGATGCGCCCGAAACAAATCCGGGAAAAAAGCAATATGAAAGAAAAAGAACGCAAATCTCTCTCCAAACGATTATAAATAAAAAAGTGCTGAATCAGGAATCATCTCTTCCAGGTTCAGCACTTCCTTTTATATCAAAAAAAGTCTCAGACTAAGCGGATACCCCCTTCTTCCAGCACCACTAGTCTTTTCTTATATAAATCGCCGACCGCTTTCTTGAAAGTCTTCTTACTTACACCGAAGGCCTGGTAAATCACCTCCGCATCGGTCTTATCATTCAGCGGGGTAAAGCCGTCATTATCCTTGATGTACTGAAGCAATACTTCGGAAAAATCGTCCACCTTCCGGGCACCGGCTTTCTGCAATTCCAAATCAATCTTGCCATCCGGACGTACCTGTTTCACAAAAGCACTCAGGTGCATTCCTGCTTCCAAAGGCTGGAACACCTCGTTATGGAACAGCATACCGCTAAACTGATTTTCTACAATCACCTTGTAGCCTAAATCCGTACGCTGCCATACCATGACATTTACTTCCTGTCCCGGCTGGTACTCTGGCTTCTCCGTAGAAAGATAATGCTCCACCTTGGCAGAAGCCACAATGCGATAGCTTTCTTCATCCAGATGCACATGCACCACATAGCGTTTTCCTTTCTGCATCTTCATTTTCTGCTCACGGAAAGGCACGAACAAGTCTTTCATCAGTCCCCAGTCAAGAAAGGCGCCGAACTGATTGACCCATGCCACCTGCAGACAAGCAAACTCACCCACCTGTACATAAGGCTGCAGCGTAGTAGCGACCAGCCGTTCCTCCATATCGAGGTAGATAAATACATTCAGAATGTCTCCCGGCTTGGTGCCTTCGGGCACATAACGTTTCGGAAGCAAGATCTCACCGTCCTCATCTCCATTGAGGTACACGCCGAAGTCCACTTCCTTCACTACTTCCAGCTGATTATATTTTCCTAATTTTATATGACTCATAACAACTCTTTATTTCCGCCAAAGATAGCATAAAAAACTCATATACTCACACTGACCTCCCTATAAAGAAAAACTAAAAATATTTTTATTTTTACACCGCAAAGTAAGTGGTAAACCGCCGTGACTTGTTTTATAGGAAAAACATACATCATTAAACTTTATATCTATGAAACTCTACACTATTTTAGGAAGTTTTCTGGGACTCTCTTTGTGCATGACCATCGCTTCATGCCAATCTCCCCAACCAACCAGTGAAATCACATGGAACACCTTCAACATCCGCTACGACAATCCCTACGACAGTCTGAACAGCTGGACATACAGAAAAGACACCGTAGCCAATTTCATCAAGGCACAAAATCTGGACATTGTAGGCATGCAGGAAGTCCTGCACCACCAGCTTGAAGACCTGAAAGCCCGTCTGCCAGAATATGCCGAAGTCGGCGTGGGACGGGAAGACGGAAAGACACAAGGCGAATATGCCCCTCTGTTCTATAAAAAAGACCGTTTTGAATTACTGGACAACAACACCTTCTGGCTGTCACAATACCCCGACAGTGTAGGATTCATCGGATGGGACGGTGCCTGTACCCGTATTGCCACCTGGGCCAAGCTGAAAGACAAGACCAACGGAAAAATCTTTATGGCCATCAATACGCACTTTGACCATGTGGGAACAGAAGCCCGTAAAAAAGGCGCTTTGCTGATTATTGAGAAAATAAAAGAAATCGTAGGCGACCAGCCTGCCGTAGTTACCGGAGACTTCAACGTATCCGGCCAGTCGGAAGCCTACCAGACCATTACCGGCAACAGTTTCGTGCTGAAGGATGCGCATAAGACAGCTCTCCAGCAAGAAGGTGCCAGCTATACCTTCCATGACTTCGGACGCATTCCTGCCGATTCATGTGAGAAAATTGACTTCATATTTGTCACTCCTCAAATAGAGGTACAGCGCAGCTACATTCCTGAAGAAAACCGGGAGGCAAAGAAATTCCTTTCCGACCACAACCCGGAAATCGTACACCTTTCTTTCTAAAAGGCTAATAAATCGAGGAGAAATTTATCCCGTCCGCCGGTACACATCTTTACCGGGACGGGATTTTTTTATCTTATACGATACGTCCGTCCACCAAATGAATGGTACGGTCGGTTTGCGTGGCCAGCTCCTCATCGTGCGTAACGATGACAAAAGTCTGCCCTAACTTGTCACGCAGTTCAAAGAACAACCGATGCAATTCTCCCTTGTTCTGCGTATCCAGACTTCCAGAAGGCTCGTCCGCCAAGATTACCGAAGGATGATTCATTAAGGCACGAGCTACAGCCACACGCTGCTTTTCGCCACCCGAAAGTTCTGCCGGCTTATGCGTGGCCCGCTCCGACAATCCCAGGAAATCCAATAAATCCAATGCTTCCTTTCGGGCAGTTCCCGCCGACTTGCCTTGAATCAAAGACGGCATCATGACATTCTCTACCGCCGTAAACTCAGGCAACAGCTGGTGAAACTGAAAAACAAAACCGATTTCCCGGTTCCGGAAGGCAGAAAGTTCTTTTTCTTTCAGACGGTTCACCTCCGTACCGTTCAATATAATTCGTCCTCCGTCCGGCTTGTCGAGTGTACCCATAATTTGCAGCAAGGTAGTCTTTCCCGCCCCACTGGGCCCCACAATACTGACCACTTCACCTTTCCCGATTTCAAGGTCAATCCCCTTCAACACCTGAAGCGCACCAAAACTTTTGGTTATCCCTTCCAACTGAATCATACGACTTTACAATTTACGAATTACATACTCCGCCAGATAGCATCCGAATACGGCCGGCATATAGCTGACGGTTCCTGCGGTAGACTTCTTGTTCTGCTCATCATCTACCAATATCACGGCATTTGCGTCGGCCTGTTCCGTGCTGAATACCACCGGCAGCTTCCGCTTCATACCCATTTTCTGCAGACGCTTACGCACCGCCTTGCTCAACCCACAATGATACGTATCCCACAAATCCGCAAAACAAATCTGCGTGATATCCCGTTTGGCTCCGGCTCCCATGCTGCTGACAATCTTCAATCCGCGTTGCAAGGCATGATATATCAGATAGCACTTAGGAGCTACCGTATCAATGGCATCTACCACAAAATCAAACGCCGCACTGTCCAGCAGTTCAGGTATAGCCTCATCTTTCAGGTAAACCGGCAACACAGTCAGCTCCAATTCCGGATTAATATCCCGGAAACGTTCAGCCAGCACCTCTGCCTTTGGACGTCCGATAACGGAATGAGTGGCCGGCAACTGACGGTTGATGTTACTTGGCTGTACCGTATCGGCATCTACAATCGTCATCCTTCCCACTCCGGCACGGCAAATCATTTCAGCCGCATACGCACCTACTCCTCCCAGGCCTACCACCAGCACATGTGCCTTACGCAGACGCTCCATCTTCTCTTCACCTAACAGCAATTCCGTGCGCTGCTGCCATTCTTTCTTATTTTCTTCGCTCATGAATCTTTCTTAAACCATTTATAAAACCAGTTGCCCACCTTGTCATAATACTGCGTCTCGGCCCATCCACGCGGATCGGCAAAGCTTAATGCCTCGTTCGGGTCACCCTTCTGGTCAGGATACAGCAGCATGATACTGTTGTTATTAAAATATCTGGATACCTGCATGGGCAAGCGTTCAAAAGAAGAATCGTACGAAATAGACCCTCTTCGTGAGCTGACAATGACCAGCAGATGATCGTAATTCACCTGTCCTGTAATAATCAGCAAGTCGTCCCAGTTATCCAGTTCCTGGTATTCCGTCATCACATCCTTGTGCTTCTTCTGGATATATCCCTTGATATACCCCAAAGTCTGGGGATGGGCAAAGAAATGCAGGCGGCATCCCAGCTGACTGCTCATACGGCACAAGTGCGTAATCCATTTCACAAAGCCATGCTCAAATTCCGATTTGGGAGGCACCGCCACGATGATGCGCCGCAGTGTATTGACCGGCATCAAGAAGCGAGCAATCATCACCTGTTGATAAGTATTTTTCAGCAAATCTTCCGTCAGGTTACCGAAGAACGAATCCACGATATTGGCCTTGTTGTGCAAACCAATGACAATCGTAGTTGCTTCAGTTTCCTTGGCTGTATGCAAAATACCCGTAGCAATGTTCAAGTCGAAGCGCGACACCGTCTTCAGAAAGACATTGGCCGATGCAGCAATCTGAGCCGCCCTTTCCAGGCTTCTCTTTCCCCGCATCTCCAGCCGGACAGAATCATTGTTATCATTAATCACATTCAGTGCCACCAGATTGTCCGTCCGCTTTTCATCACGTACCACCAGCGCCAGCTGCATCAGTTTATCCAGTGTGTCCGGATTGGCCACAGGAATCAGGATACGCTCCTTTTGCTGTTCTTTTTCTTCATCCAGCTCTGCATCATCCATCGCAATTCGTTTGGCCGCATGTTCCGTAATAAACGAGCTGACCACACACGTCACCAGAATCAGCAGAATGGTACCATTCAGCACATCTTCGTTCAACAAGCGCTCTCCACTGGGCAGAATAATGTTGTAACCCACCAGTACCGCCGCCAGGGTAGCCGCAGCCTGCGCATTACTCAGTCCGAACATCAGTTCCCGTTCTACTGCCTTCATGCGATATATTTTCTGTGTCAGCCACGATGCAATCCATTTGCCTAACAGTGCCACCACAATCATGACACCAGCCACCTTAATGGAATCGATATGGCCGAACAACACATTCACGTTTATCAGCATTCCCACCCCGATAAGGAAATAAGGAATAAACAACGCATTTCCCACAAACTCCAGGTGACTCATCAGCGGAGAAACATGCGGAATCAGACGGTTCAGAACCAGCCCGGCCAGGAAGGCGCCTAAGATTCCTTCCATACCTATCAGCTCCATCAATCCGGCCCCCAAGAAGACCATGGCCATCACAAAGATATACTGTACCACCTGGTCACTGTAACGACGGAAGAACCAGCGTCCGATGCGAGGGAA
>OGMI01000645.1_pt1 | contig 13223 bp, 14 predicted proteins | sample 1573201 | NCBI WGS metagenome assembly OGMI01 (sample SAMEA2582012, study PRJEB24529) | metagenome | biome: Human gut stool | place: China | collected 2011
CTGATGGCCAGGAGTATCAAGAATATTTACGCGGTGCCCAGCATAATCAAACTGTAAAACAGAAGATGTTACGGAAATACCACGCTGTTTTTCAATTTCCATCCAGTCAGAGACTGCATGTTTATTACTTTTTCGCGCTTTTACTGAGCCGGCTAGATGGATAGCCCCTCCATATAGCAACAATTTTTCAGTTAAGGTTGTTTTACCAGCATCAGGATGAGAAATAATGGCAAAAGTGCGCCTTTTCTCAATTTTCTCCAACAATTCCTGCATATTATCCCCCTAATTATTCTTTATTCTGCATCTCATATAAACGATATGCATCTATTATTTGTTTCAAAACATATTCAGGTACCGGTGTTTCTGTTTCTATTTGCCCTTTCATATTGAAACGGAAGGCAATATCGTTAAACTTTTCGCCGCCATAGGTTTCGCAGCTAAAAGTTGTACGCATAAACTCATCTTTAAAAGTACAATCTTTCAAGGAATTCTTTTTGCGTTCGGAATCCCATTCAGTATAAATGCTGAATAATCTCCGCTGTGCTTCTTCTGGGATTTCTTCACTTGTAACAACAGTTTCTTCTAACGGAGTACAGTCAAGATTTTTATATATTGTGCCATCTTCCAAAGTAATACTCACTGTCATCACATAATCTTTTTCAGAAAAAACTGCTGTTTTAATGCGCCATTTGTCTTTCCATCTTTTTATACAATCAGGGCAGATAAAATGCACATCTCTAATACTGTTACTCATAAAATTGTCACGATAATATAATTCTTCAGCAGGAACGAATTTATTATCACAATTACTGCAAACCAAAGGCAGCGTACGAATCATAGGTGTGAACCTCCTTACCCACAGACAAAAAAATAAGCCTTTACGGGGGTTACCCGTAAAGGCTGGCGATCCGAAATGGTCGGAGCGGCGGGATTCGAACCCACGACCTCTTCCACCCCAAGGAAGCGCTCTACCAAGCTGAGCCACGCCCCGAATCACAATGAGTATTATACCCATCCTGCATATAAAAGTCAAGCAATATTTTAATTTCAGCTATGTTCTTTTTCCCGGGCACCATTAAAATCTAACTTAAGAATATGAGCAGTACTACGCTGTCCATATTTTTCAAAAGCGTCGGTCATTGCTGCAGCAATTATATCACAATCTTTTTCTGGATCAGCATAGGCCATCAAAGTAGATCCAGCTCCACTAATAATAGCTCCATAAGCACCGTTCGCTTTGGCTGCCTCAAAAACTGCCTCTGTACCTGTAATTAAGGGAATTCTATAAGGCTGATGCAGACGATCTTCTAAAGCAGCATTAAGATATTGATAATTGCCGCTCATCAACGCGCCAACATAAAGTGCAGTACGACTGGCGTTGAAAACAGCATCCTGATGAGGAATGTGCTGTGGTATTGCCTGACGTGCCTTATGCGTGGAAAGAGGCTGGTCTGGTACAACGGCTATAAAACGCAGCTCTTTTTGCGGCAGAAAACGCAGTGAATGTGCCCCTGATCTATCCATATAACTGATTGTAATACCGCCTAAAAGTGCCGGGGCCACATTATCAGGATGTCCTTCGATTTCTGTAGCATAATTTAAAAGCCGCTCTTTAGGTAAAGTTGATCCAGTAAGCAGATTAGCCGCTACAAGTCCGGCAACTATGGCAGTAGAACTGCTGCCCAAACCTCGTGATAAGGGGATTCGGTTCTGCATCGTTACTTTAAGGCCAATTCTAGTACCTCTAACTTCATTCCAAACCTTCAAAAATGACAGAAATGCTAAATTTCTGCCACCGGCCCGCAATCGATCTTCGCCTTCGCCAATAACCTCTAAAGCAAACCCAGGAGTATCTAAAATTTCAAAAGTAAAATCGTTATACAAGTTGCAGGCTAAACCCAGGGAATCATATCCCGGTCCGCAATTAGCTGATGTAGCAGGAACAATAACAGTTATTTTATTTTTCATATCAAAATTACTCCAGGTCGTGATCTTCAACACGAATAACACTGCAAACCTTTTCAACGATCGGCAGAGCTTTCAATGTTTGTACCGCCATTTGTAAATTTAATTCAGAGACATCATAAGTAATAACGACTAATTCCGCAACACCCTTGACTTTACTCTTTTGTACAACATTCTTTAAGCTTACATTCTGCGCTCCAAAAGCAGCAGCAATAGCAGCTAAAACACCTGGCTTATCCTGTACATGTAACCGTATATAACAGGGAGACATCATATTCTCCAAACTGCAGAGATGTTTTTCATCAAAGCAGGTACAATTAATACGTCCGTTCGATTTATGAATAATATTACGTGCAACATCAATTATATCGCCGCAGACCGCACTTGCTGTAGGCATTTTACCAGCTCCACGGCCCATGAACATCGCATCTCCGATAGCATCACCTGTAACAAAAATGGCATTGAATACATCATTTACACCAGCTAAAGGATGAGATACCGGCAGCATCGTCGGACGCACACAAACGCTAATACCATGTTCAGCATTATTTTTAGCAATAGCTAAAAGCTTAATTGCATAACCGAGCTCTTTACCATGTTCAATATCGCATAGATCCAGCCCGTCAATACCTTCTACTAAAACGTCACTTAAATCAATACGCGTATTAAATGCTATTGACGCAAGAATAACAAGTTTTCTGGCTGCATCCAAGCCACCAACATCTGCGGTAGGATCAGATTCTGCATACCCCTTTTCCTGCGCTTCACGCAAAACATCAGCATAATCCATATTTTCCTGCGACATTTTTGTCAGCATATAATTGGTAGTACCATTAACAATACCCATTACAGAAGTAACTTTATTAGCGGCTAAACAGGATTTTAAGGGTCTGATAATAGGAATACCGCCGCCTACACTTGCTTCAAACATAAAATCCACTTTATTTTCTTCTGCTAATGGAAATAATTCCTTACCGTATTTTGCTAAAACATCTTTATTAGCCGTTACAACATTCTTTTTATGTTCTAAAGCAGCGGCAATGTATTCCTTCGCCGGATGCTCACGGCCTATAAGCTCAACTACGATATCAATTTCAGGATCTTCAACAATATCTTCGATTTTGTCTGTTAACTGATATTTTTCTGATAATTCTTTAGCTTTTTTCATATCACGGACTAAAATTTTAGATACATGGATTGGAACACCGACTTTTTTTTCTATCTCAGCAGTATTTTCTTCTAAAACAGTCAATACACCGCTGCCCACTGTTCCTGCACCTAAAAGCCCGACTTTAATGCACTCTTTCACAATATCCCCTCCAAGGTTAAAAGCGCATCAACGGATATAACTTAAACTTGGCCTAAAACTTCCAAACGTTTCACTCCGTCGATCATACGCAATTTATCTAATAAGGCTTCCAAATCAATTGTAAGGTCTTTTGTTTCAATAGAAATAGTGGTATTTGCAACACCCTGCAAAGGGATACCCTGGTTAATAGTCATAATGCTGCCGGAATCACTGGCAACAGTGTTTAAAACTCTGGAAAGGACACCAGCTTTATGTTCAAGCAACAAGGATAAGGTAATAATTTTCTCTTTGCTGGCTTCATAAAATGGGAATACATAATCTTTATATTTGTAATAAGCACTGCGGCTTAAGCCCATTCTTTCAACAGCTTCATTAATAGTTTTGATTTCACCGCGTTTTAAAATTTCTTTTACTTTAATAGTTTTTTTGATTGCTTCCGGTAAAATTTCTTCACGCACTAAGTAAAAAGTAGATTTGTCAGACATTGATATCGTCCTCCCTTTTATTAAATGTCCATATGGTTTTTACATGTGTTTTATTATATCATTGTTTCGTGGTAAAAGCCATATGTTTTAAGATTTTCTTATAAAAATAGAAAAACAGCCGTTTTTAGTACATAAATACGGCTGTAATCAATATTATTATTTTTTTTGTAGATCTTTTGCATTACCTTGTTTTATTTTACTTTCTGTACCATTCAAAAGTCTTTTAATATTTTCTGCATGACGTATAACAACAAATCCTCCTGCTACGACAGCAAAAATTACTAACGGCTGAGAGTAACCAAAATAATAAGCAAAAATCGGTGTGCAAATGGCAGCTACAACAGACCCCAGCGAAACATAGCGCGTAAGTAAAACCAAAATCAACCAGACTCCAAAGCTAGCAATGCAAACTTTAGGCATAAAATAAAGAATCAGTCCCAAACCGGTAGCAACACCGCGTCCACCCTTAAATCCTAAAAAGATAGAATAATTATGTCCGAGCAAAGCTCCGATACCGGCAGCAACCATTCCTCCCATTGCGTTATTGGTAAAATAAGCCACTAACGCTACAGCAAGAATCCCCTTCATCATATCGCATAAGAGTACAAAAAAAGCTGTTTTACCACCTACAGTACGAAAAACGTTAGTTGTTCCTATATTTTTACTGCCATATTCTCTGATATCAATACCATGAGCAGCTTTTACTAACCATAACCCGCATGGTATCGAACCAAATACGTGACCGACAATGAAGCAAACAAGCCATACTAAGCCTTCTGCCATTTCTCCCCCACCTTATTCTTCTTCGTTTTTACCGCGAATGATCATTTGCAGCGGTGTTCCTTCAAAACCAAAAGCTTCGCGTAATTTATTTTCTAAATAACGTTGATACGAAAAATGCATGATTTCCGGCTCATTAACAAAAATAACAAATGTCGGCGGTTTGATTTTAACCTGTGTGGCATACAATATTTTTAATCGCTGACCTTTTTCGGTAGGCGGCGGATTGATTGCAATAGCGTCTTCAACAACCTGGTTAAGCACGCTAGTAGAAATACGCATAGCATTCTGCTCCGCTACATAATGAATAACCTCCGGCAGTCTGTGTATACGCTGTTTAGTCATTGCTGAAACAAAGACTACAGGAGCATACTGCATAAATACCAATTCCCTGCGCAGATTTTCTGTATAACGTAAGGTAGACGTATTATCTTTATCGTACAAATCCCATTTATTTACTACAACTACCAAACCCTTCTGGTTACGGTTGATCAACGAAAAGATATTGAGGTCCTGCCCTTCTACACCACGTGTTGCATCCAACATCAGAATACATACATCCGAGTTTTCAATCGAACGGATAGAACGAACTACCGAGTAATATTCCAAGTCTTCGTTCACTTTATTCTTCTTACGGATACCTGCTGTATCAACCAGATAGAAATCAAATCCGAATTTATCGTATCGTGTATAAATAGAGTCACGCGTCGTACCTGCAATCTCTGTCACAATATTACGCTCCTCACCGATAAATGCATTGACAATAGACGATTTTCCGGCATTCGGACGGCCCACTACTGCAAAGCGTGGTATTTCCTCATCCAGAATTTCATCTGCCTCTTTCTTGAATTTTGAAATAATCAAATCAAGCAAATCGCCTGTACCACTACCACTCAGTGCAGAGATACAATACGGATCGCCCAAACCTAATGAATAAAACTCGGCTGCATTGTATTGCAGGTCATTATTATCGGTTTTATTGGCAACCAAGAGTACCGGAGTTTTCGAGCGGCGCAAAATGCCGGAAACTTCCATGTCAAGGTCTGTCACGCCATTGGTCACATCCACTACAAACAAAATAACGTCGGCCTCGTCCATGGCAAGCACCACCTGCTTGCGAATTTCTCCCTCGAAAATATCATCCGAGTTTACTACCCATCCACCGGTATCCACTACCGAGAACTCTTTACCCAGCCATTCCGATTTTCCGTACTGGCGGTCACGCGTCGTACCCGCCTGCTCGTTTACAATAGCCTGGCGAGTCTTGGTCAGACGATTAAACAGTGTAGACTTTCCCACATTGGGGCGGCCTACTATTGCTACTAAATTTCCCATTTCATTTTTGTTTTAACGGCTATCACAGTCGGTATTTTCAATCCAATTGATACCCGAAGTTTTTTAATTCTTTGTCAGAGCTTCTCCAGTCTTTGTCTACTTTTACAAAGGTCTCTAAAAATATTGACTTTTGGAAGAAATGCTCCAACGTTTTTCGCGCCTCGGTCGCTACTTTTTTCAATGCTTTTCCCTGCTTTCCAATGATGATACCTTTCTGCGAGTCACGCTCTACGTAAATCACAGCGTTAATGTGGATACTCTTGGCCTCTTCCTTAAATTGTTCCACAACAACTTCCACCGAGTAAGGTATCTCCTTGTCGTAGTACAAAAGAATCTTTTCACGAATAATCTCCGTTACAAAGAAACGGGCAGGCTTATCAGTCCACTGATCTTTACCAAAGTAAGGAGGCGAATCAGGAAGCAATTCCTTAATACGCTTCATCACGGCATCTACATTAAACTTAGCCGCAGCTGAGATTGGAATAATTTCGGCCTGAGGAAGTTGTTCATGCCATTCTTCCACCAGCTTAACTAACTCATCCTGGTTAGTCAGGTCTATTTTGTTAATCAGCAATAAGACAGGAACCTGCACCTTGCGTACCTTTTCCATAAATTCGGCATTCTTGTCGATTTTCTCCACCACATCGGTTACATACAGCAATATATCTGCATCCACTAGGGCCGATTCCGAAAAATTCAGCATAGACTCCTGAAGCTTATAGTTGGGTTTCAAAACCCCCGGAGTATCAGAGAATACAATCTGCATGTCATCCGTATTCAGAATTCCCATAATACGGTGACGCGTTGTCTGCGCCTTGAACGTGGCTATGGAGATACGCTCTCCTACCAATAAGTTCATCAATGTAGACTTTCCCACATTAGGGTTTCCTACGATATTCACAAATCCTGCCTTATGCATAACTTTATTTTTTAATACAGACAAAAAAACGCATCGTTCGGGATGCGTTCTTTTGATATCTGGTTATTGATTTTATTTCAAATTGCCATCATATCCCCACTTCACATAAGCAGCACCCCATGTAAATCCGGCACCAAATGCAGTGAAGATAATATTGTCACCTTTCTTCAGTTGTTTTTCGTAATCCCAGAGACACAGAGGCAAGGTACCTGCACTGGTATTACCATAACGCTGAATGTTGACCATCACTTTATCAATAGGAACTTCCAGACGTGAAGCTACAGCATCAATAATACGCATGTTAGCCTGATGCGGAACAATCCAGTCGATATTCTCCTTGCTCAAACCGTTACGTTCAGCAATTTCGGCAGTAACATTCGACATATTCGAAACAGCATATTTAAATACCGTACGACCTTCCTGATACAGATAGTGCATTTTATTGTCTACCGTAAAGTAAGAAGGCGGACATACCGAACCACCGGCTTTCATATGAAGGAACGGAAGACCCTTTCCGTCTGTACGCAGGATAGAATCCATAATTCCATAATCTTCAGTAGTAGCTTCCAGCAAGCAGGCTGCAGCACCGTCACCGAAAATCGGACAAGTAGCACGGTCTGAATAGTTTACCATTGACGACATCTTGTCAGCACCAACAATGATCACTTTTTTATGACGACCAGAACTGATCATCGACGCTGCCACCTCCATGGCATATAGGAAGCCAGAACAAGCTGCAAGCAAATCAAATGCAAATGCATTTTTCAAGCCCAGTTTGTCACAAAGAATAGATGCCGTTGATGGAAAATGATAATCAGGAGTAGTCGTTGCAACAAAAATTGCATTAATTTCTTCAGGAGCCACACCAGTTTTCTGCATCAACTGACGGCAAGCCTTACGAGCCATATATGAAGGACCCAGACCCTCCTCGTTCAGGATTCGTCTTTCCTTAATACCGATACGGGTCATAATCCATTCGTCGTTGGTATCCACCATTCTGGATAGTTCCTCGTTCGTAAGGACATAATCAGGAACATATCCTCCGATTCCTGTAATTACAGCATTTATTTTTTCCATCGTTCAAAATTTAAGTTTGCCGGTTTCTTTATACAAAAACAGCCGGAAGAGCCGAAGCTCTCCGGCTTTATTCTAAGAAACATACAAACATGTTCAATTAAGCCACTCTCTTTTTCGATTGCTAATTTACCTCTATAATAACCGCAAGCTCCACATACTGTGTGATAAACATGCCATTCGCCGCAGTTAGGGCAGATAGCTAAAGTAGGAACAACTGCTTTATCGTGAGTTCTTCTCTTAGCAGTTCTTGTTTTTGATTGTCTTCTTTTAGGATGTGCCATTTTACTAAAACTTTATTCAATTAATTATTATTATTCAATATTTTCTTCAATTCATTCCATCTCGGATCTATTTCATCGCGTTCACTTGTTTCAGCAACGAACGAGTCATCTGCCGTAAAATCCTCAGCATCTTCATCACCTTCCATCACGCGCAAGTGTTCGCTCAACTTGCCCATCATACCCTTATTACATTTACCAGGAGCATGAACATGCTTCATCGGGATAGCCAGTGCAATGAATTCATAGATAAACCATGCTACATTTATATAACCATCCTCCTCAGGTACGATAACAATATCATCTTCGTCTGAAAAAGCAAGCCCCAGCTTTACCTTCAACGTATCATCCGAAGTTATCAACTGTTCCATCTCGTCCAGGCAACGGTCACACAACACAACCACCACACCTTCTGTATGGAAATTCAATGTATAGACACCCGTACCTTTCTTTACTGTAAGTGAACAGTGTAAATGACCTTTCTGAATTTCAGGTGCATCCAGATCGGTAAAGAACTGATTCGTAAGCTCAAACTCGTATGAACAAGAGCTCTCACGCATGTTCTTCAGTTCAATCTTATATTTATCAAGCTTTCCCAATGTTGTAGTACTATATAAACTGGGCGACAAAGATACAAATAATAATTCATTTAATCTACTATTGGAGCTTTTTTTTTATTCTTTATACAAATATGCCCGATTCAAGGTTCTAAAAACCACCTTTATTTTTAGCTTTCTTTTTATTTTAATAGAAATTATTCCTACATCACTACCCTATGTACCATATATTTGTTGTATTTTTGTAGTAAAATATTTAACAAATAAAGAAAACTCTTGCTAAGGGGTTCTAAAGAAAAACTGAAATTCAAACTAAAACCTATTTTATAAAACAACTTATTTTACCATGTTAACCCAGATTATAAATGCCCGGATCCTGACACCACAAGGATGGTTGAAGGATGGCTCTGTGTTGATCAGAGATAACAAAATTCTAGAAGTAACAAACTGCGACTTGGCTATTGTCGGTGCTCAGCTTATTGATGCCAAAGGTATGTATATTGTACCGGGAGGTGTCGAAATACATGTGCATGGCGGTGGCGGACGTGACTTCATGGAAGGCTCGGAAGAAGCTTTCCGGGCAGCAATTGCCAGCCACATGCAACATGGTACTACAAGTATTTTCCCTACCCTATCCTCTTCTACGATTCCAATGATCCGTGCAGCAGCTGCTACAACGGAAAAATTAATGGCAGAACCCGACAGTCCGGTTTTGGGATTACACTTGGAGGGCCATTATTTCAATATGAAAATGGCTGGTGGACAGATGCCTGAAAATATCAAGAACCCAGATCCAGAAGAATATATTCCGCTTTTGGAAGAAACTCACTGTATCAAACGTTGGGATGCAGCTCCAGAACTTCCGGGAGCTATGCAATTTGCTAAATATATCACTTCTAAAGGTGTTCTAGCTGCTGTAGGACATACGCAAGCCGAATTTGAAGATATCCAGACTGGATACGAAGCCGGATATACGCATGCTACACACTTCTACAATGCCATGCCTGGATTCCACAAACGCCGTGAATATAAATATGAAGGTACTGTAGAAAGTATTTACCTGATTGATGATATGACCGTAGAAGTAGTAGCTGACGGTATCCATGTTCCTCCTACCATCTTGAGACTGGTACATAAAATTAAAGGAGTAGAGCGTACCGCTCTTATTACAGATGCTTTAGCCTGTGCAGCCAGCGACAGCCAGGTAGCATTCGACCCACGTGTCATCATCGAAGATGGTGTCTGCAAATTGGCCGACCGCTCAGCTTTGGCTGGAAGTATCGCTACAATGGACCGATTGATCCGTACAATGGTACAGAAAGCAGAAATACCTTTGGAAGATGCTGTACGTATGGCTTCCGAAACACCTGCCCGAATCATGGGAGTACTCGACCGCAAAGGTACGCTCGAAAAAGGCAAAGATGCCGATATCATTGCTCTCGACAGAGACCTGAACGTTAGAGCTGTATGGGCTATGGGTAAACTGGTAGAAGGTACCAACAAACTTTTTTAATTCACATTTAGAATAAATTCTATGTTAACTCAAATTATAAATGGCCATATCCTTACTCCACAAGGATGGCTTAAAGAAGGATCATTACTGATTAGTGACGGAGTGATTCTGGAGGTCACCAATAGCGATCTTGCTGTGATTGGTGCTAAAGTTATAGATGCTAAAGGTATGTACATCCTGCCAGGGTTTGTCAGCATGCACTCACACGGTGGAGGTGGATATGATTTTACCGAAGCTACAGAAGAAGCTTTCAAAGGAGCTATGGAAGCTCACCTCAAACACGGAGCAACTTCTATCTTTCCTACCCTGTCGTCTTCTTCATTCGAGACCATCGGTAAAGCTGTTGATGTGTGCGAAAAGCTCAAAGCTGAAAACTCAAATGTATTGCAAGGATTACACATCGAAGGTCCATATTTAAATCGTAAAATGGCAGGTGAACAGTGGAAAGAATTTCTTAAAGATCCAGACCCAGCCGAATACATTCCTTTGTTGGAACGTACAAACTGTATCAAACGTTGGGATATCAGCCCAGAACTTCCTGGCGGACACGATTTCGGTAAATACACTTCAAGCAGAGGCATCCTTACAGCTGTTACACATACAGAAGCTGAATACGATGAAATTAAAGCTGCTTTCAATTCTGGATTTACACATGCAGCACATTTTTACAATGCCATGCCTGGATTCCATAAACGCCGCGAATACAAATACGAAGGTACTGTAGAAAGTGTTTATCTGACAGACGGTATGAGTGTAGAAGTAATAGCCGACGGCATTCACCTTCCGGCTACTATCCTGAAGCTGATTTACAAGCTGAAAGGAGTAGAACAGACTTGCCTGGTTACCGATGCTTTAAAATATGCAGCCAACGAAGGCAAAGAAATTGACGACCCACGTTATATCATCGAAAACGGTGTATGCAAGCTGGCCGATCATTCTTCACTGGCAGGAAGTCTTGCCACTATGGATACGCTGGTTCGCACAATGGTAAATAAAGCAGGTATTCCATTGGCAGATGCAGTACGTATGGCATCCGAAACTCCGGCAAATCTGATTGGTATCAGTGACAAGAAAGGTTCTCTGCAGAAAGGAAAAGATGCAGACATCGTTATTATGGATAGAGATATCAACGTACGTTGCGTTCTTTCAAAGGGAGTAATTGTTCCTGGAACCAATACCATGATTCATTAATAGAAATTTTACTGATCAGGTATAAAAAAAGTGGAAGCTTTCGCTTCCACTTTTTTTATACCTGATCAGTAGTAAGCGTTTCTTTCCTAATCTCCTTTCCGTCACGTAAGAACAGAATCTGAAGGGGCTTGGATATATCAAAATGTTTATTGCAGACAGGTAACTGCAAGAAAGTTTCCTCATAAGGAGACAATGTTTTCACCCATCCTTCGGCAAGTACACAATCATCCTGAAGAAGGCGGACTTGTGTGTTGGGCGAGTCTGAAAGTCCCAAATTACGTACCTGCATCTCCCAGACTTCTTTTCCTTTTTCAGTTGCACAAACCGGATAACTGGCAGATAAAATATCCGGAGTATAATTTATATAAGGAAGCGATGCATAGCCATATATCAATTTTCCTTTCCGCGTACGACCTATCAGTTTCGGCGCAAATTCGTCGGGGGTAATACCGCTGCTCTTCCCTTCAAAAGTAACAATCAAATCATTACCTGAGTTACGGGAAGCTACCACACGGGCACCACGACCAAAGTTTACTTCTGTATAAGCTCCAAAGCGCAAACTGGAAAGGTCAAGGTCTGTATTAGGATTAAAATCCGCCTCTCCTTTTATGCGTACATCAATCGAAGGAGTGGCAGAAGTTATAGGAATCGTATTTTCTACAGACAATAATAATCCCTTGTTCAAAGGAATACAAATGTTTTTGGAACTGTGAGTATCATTAGGATGATCTTCCCACTTAATCGTATCTATCACAGCAAAATTCATCTGGACGGCACGTCCATATTCATCTTGCAGTACTTTCGGCCGCTCATACTTAAACCAATGTTCCTGATGCCCGTCTTCATGCCGTGCAATTCCAGGCATATAGGCTTCACCAGGCTCAGTTACCCAATTGACACCGTCTTTCGAGCGAAGATAAAATGCAATACGTCCCAGCCAGTCGTTCACAATCAGATGATACTGCAAATGATCTCTCCAGACAACAGGATCTTCAAATTCACCGGCTACAGGTAGATAAACCCGCTTGTCAGTAATTTGCATGTAAGGTGATAAACCCGTACGGCTTATCCAAACACCTCCTCCCCTACAGACCATTAACTGCGAGCCATCCTGACGGGCCGCAAAAGTCAAATTAGATAATCCTTCGATGATACGGCGTCCCCGATCCTCAAAACGCAATTTAGAATACACCCAAGGACCATTTAATGAAGAAGAAAGATAACAGCCGTCTATAACGTAGATTACATAACGTCCGTCCTTTAAACGAAAAATCTCAGGATTATGCCCTTTACCAATTCGTTCTTTTAAGGTATAGGGGCCTTGAGGGTTCTCACCCACTGCATGATATACTACAGAATTCGGCCATGCCATATGCCCCTTAGAAGAATTTCCTGGCCAACAACAAACAAACATATGATATACACTGTCGGAATCGACTACGATGTTTCCTCCCCAAAATGAAAGTGAGTCTACCTCAATTCCATTGTCTACATAACGTAAACGTACACTGTCAGCTCCCCAAGCTGCACGTTCCAGCTTTCCTTTTTGCATAGGGAGGAAACGATCCATAAAACGACCTCCTTCTACCAGCTGCTTCCACTCCACAGGACGTTCCCGTTGTGTAATTTGTGTAAAAGCCGGAGAAAAAGCGAGCAACGCAACTCCAGCCAATAATAAATTTTTCAGCATAGCATTAAATTTAGATATTAAGTAATAGATTAAAAAAAGCCCCCAGTATCATCGATACTGAGGGCCTTGACTAAAACGGCGACTACCTACTCTCCCACAAATCAGCAGTACCATCGGCGTGACG
>OGMI01000647.1_pt1 | contig 13179 bp, 12 predicted proteins | sample 1573201 | NCBI WGS metagenome assembly OGMI01 (sample SAMEA2582012, study PRJEB24529) | metagenome | biome: Human gut stool | place: China | collected 2011
GTGAAGAACCTGAACGACCAGGATTTCATCAACAGCCATTATGTACTGTTCTGCACAAAGAATGGTGTTATTAAAAAAACATTGCTCGAACAATATTCCCGTCCTCGCCAAAACGGTGTCAATGCCATTACTATTCGTGAAGACGACCGCGTAATCGAGGTACGCATGACTAACGGTAACAATGAAATTATCATTGCCAATCGTAACGGACGCGCTATTCGTTTCCACGAAAACGCAGTACGCGTAATGGGACGTACAGCTACCGGCGTACGTGGTATGACACTTGATGAAGACGGACAAGACGAAGTTGTTGGAATGATTTGCATCAAAGACCCTGAAGCCGAAACTATCATGGTTGTGTCAGAGCAAGGATATGGTAAACGTTCTGATATTGAGGATTATCGTAAGACAAACCGTGGCGGTAAAGGCGTAAAAACCATGAATATTACCGATAAGACCGGTAAGCTGGTAACAATCAAGTCTGTAACAGATGAGAATGATTTAATGATTATCAATAAATCAGGTATCACCATCCGTCTTAAGATGGTTGACGTTCGCGTGATGGGCCGTGCTACTCAGGGTGTACGTCTGATTGACCTTGAGAAACGTAGCGACCAGATTGGTTCAGTCTGCAAGGTAAATTCAGACCCTGAATCTACCGATTCGGATGTGGATACAGAAGGCGTCATTCCTCCCGGACCAGGCCTGCCGGCAGACGAAGAGCTGACTGATGCAGACAACGGTGGAGAAGAGGCTGAAACCGTAGAACAGCCTGAAAACGAATAAAATAGAGTTATAAATAATATAATTTGTATTACTTAAAATTACACAGTTATGAGAAAAGTTTTATTTACAGTGGCTTTACTGCTTTCTGCTTGCTACGTATCAGCTCAGGTAAGTGTAGTAAAAGAAGCCAAATCACAGAAAAGCGACCCAGCGAAGGCAGCAGCTACTCTAGAACCTGCTTTGACTAACGCTGAAACAGCAAACGATCCAAACACTTGGATGTTGGCAGGTGACCTCCAGAAGGCTATGTACGATGAAGAAAATATGAAGCTTTATTTGCCGGGTGGTGGTGCTACTGCTGATACTGCTAAATTGTACAACAGCTTGGCTAAGCTTTACGAATATTATCTGAAAGCTGACGAACTGGAACAGGCTAAAGTAAAAAGCGGTGAGCTGAAAAAGCCAAAACTGAGAAAGAAAATGGTTAATACATTGGTAACACTGCGTCCTCAGTTGACTAACGGTGGTTCTGATGCCTTCAATGCAGGTAACTATGCTAACGCATTGAAATACTTCGGTTTGTATGTTGACGTTGCCAACAACCCAATCTTCGAAGGAGAAGAAGCTGTTAAGAACGACACACTGACTCCGCTGATTGCTTGCTACGCTGCTTTGGCTGCTAACTCTTTGGAAGACAAAGATGCTGTGATGAAATATGCTACAATCGGTAAAACTCACAAGGAAGAAGGTTACAGAGCCTTGATGTGTATTGCAGAAGTTGCTGGTAAAGGCGAAAACGCTGACTCAACTCAGTGGTTGGCTGCTATCCAGGAAGGTTGCGAAAGATTCCCTTCACAGGATTATTTCGTAGGTAACCTGATGGATTATTACATTCAGAAAGGTAGAGTAGCAGAAGCTTTGTCTACAATCGACGGTCTGTTGGCTAAAAACGAAACTGAATATTACTTGTATGTAAAAGGTGTACTGCAGTACGAAAACAAAGATTACGAAAACGCTATCACTACTTTGGAAAAAGTAGTTGCTAAAGGTGGTGATCTGACTGCAGAAGCTTACGCTAAAATGGGTGACTGCTACTTCTTCCCAGCTCAGGAATTGGTAGAACAGAACGCTACATTGGCTATGGAAGATCCTAAGTATGCAGAAAACGAAAACAAAATCAAAGATTTGTATACTAAAGCTGAACCTTACTACAAGAAAGCTAAAGAAGTAGCTCCAGACAAAAAGACTTTGTGGGGTAACTTCCTGTTGAATATCTACTGGAAGCTGAATAAAGCTGACTATGATAATTTGACTAAAGAATTGGGTATGTAATTCAATACTCAAATAAAATAAAAAAATCCGCAGGGTTTTATGCCTTGCGGATTTTTTTATGCTTTTACACCAAAATATCATTCATGTTTTACTAAATCATTGAAGAGAAAAATGTTGCTCATTGTTATGATGAAGGTTTGTTATTTCTATGCCGCAGATTTGTCATAGTAATGATGCATTAAAAAAGTACTGATACAAAGAAAGCAGGTCTTGAGAATAGTCGATAGCTTTTCCTTAAAAGATTTTTTAGTTTATCAAGACTTAGAGGGTAATCAATAAAATAAACTGGATAGCATTGAAAAGAAACAAAATTCATAAAAGCATGTGTGAGAAAAAGGAGAGATAATTCTCCAAAATCTAATTAAACATAATACTGATTATATGATTTATTTCCTTGCGTTATTTTAGGGTTATTTTTACGGGAATACAGAAAATCCAAAAATTGAAAACGCTATTTAAAATCTGGATTTAGCACTCGGTTTATTATAAGTATCTTATGTGTTTGCAAATAAATGCCGCTGCATATACATTTGCGCCTTTTTTAGCCACTTTCTGTCACCAAGGCAGGATTATATCAGGACTAAAGATAATACCTTATACGGAGCATATTTTATCTTAATGATGCCTAGATTCAATGCTTGCAATCGGATATAATATATTTCATGTATTGTGCAAAAACAAAAAAGGGAATATCCGTTCTGTTTGCCGGTATATTCCCTTTCTATCCTATCTATGATTCTTGGACAGGTTATTTGATAATCAATATCGGTGTAGTTGCATGGAACAGCATACGTCTGGCAATGCTTGGATTAAACAGCCGGGCAAATACATTCCGCTTGTAATTGGTAATACACAATACATCAATATTTTCTTTCTTCATATACTCATCCAGCTGTGTCAGCAAATGATCTTCGGGTACCACTTCGTAAGAGATTTCCAGCTGTGGATACTGTTTCTGGAAATATTCCTTGATGCCTGCCAGCTTGATTTCGCTCCAGGCTTTCTTTTCTTCGTGCGCACCCAGATGAATGAACGAAATGGCGAAATTATACGAGTTAAAGGTAGTAATCAGCGAATCGAAAGCTATCAGGTCGCGCTGGTCGAAGCTGGTTGCAAATGCCACACGCTTAATCTGTTTGAAGGATTTGAGCGGTGTATCTTCCGGAATGGCATATACAAACGAGCGACTGCGCTCGATAACCTCGGCTGTAACGCTTCCTATAAGGTCTAATTCCTTCTTTCCCTTGCCTCGGGTACCCATGACTATCAGGATGGGTTTATAGTCCTTAGAATAGCTTAAAATCTCTTCTTCGGGGATTCCGTCGCGCAGGATACAGCTGAATTTCACATCGGGCAACTCCCCTGCCGAAATTTTGCTCTTCAGCGTTTCTACAAACTTATTCAGCTCCTCGTTCACCGATTCAATCATGCTCTTGATGTTGACATGCTGCTCCATGGGGACGTCCACTCCCACTCCGTCGTACTGGATGGCAGGTACGTAAATGGGACTGAAATAAGTGTGAAGCAGTACGATGTCGGTCTTCATCTGTGCGGCAAAGTCGAAACCAAACTCGCAGGCTTTCATCGAATATTCAGAGAAGTCAATGGGAATGAGCACTTTATGCATTTTTTTTGCTTCTTCTTCATCCTCCTGGTCTTCTACTACTTCTTCCAGCCACTTGGAGTTTTCCACAATTTTAAGGGCATGAGGCAAGTCGCTTTCCTTGATGCGCACACGTACTCCAGCCGAAATGACGGGCTGTATAAGGTTCACATTATGAATATAGGCCTCTATCCCTTCGCTTTCCAGTATACCTTTCAGAATTTCAGCCTTCGAATAGGTTAAAATAACCAGTGTAACAAGTTTTTCTTCCATAATGATCGGTTTTTAGTGTGATATATATACAAAAAATCCCAGTCAGCTACCTTGCTAACCGGGATTCCTGTTAACTTATTCTCCTGCAACAGCTTTACTGTCGTTTTCTTTTAGAATTTCGAGTGCCTTGTCCAATACTGTTGTATCATCCAACATAACCAGACCGCCATCAGGACCCGGTTCGAGGTGAATACCTACGCTTTTACCGTCTTTAAAGTTTTGTCCACCAAAGAAATTACGTACGGTTTCCACACTCATATCTAGTTCATCTGCTATTCTGTGCATACTTCCACTGGGCAGTGCGTCTTTTATCTTGCGGAGTTCATTAAATGTGATTGTTCTGTTCATAGTGTTTTAAATTTTAAAGGTTGTACAAATTTATTATTGCTCTCAAATCACGATATAAACTTACAAAAAAAAATATACGGGCACAACTTATTGGCCATTTTTTTTCATTCTCTCAAAAATAAAGATATTCGGCTACTAAAAATCCGCCTATCAGAATCACAAAGAATGTGGCCAGGAAGGTTGTCAGCAGCATGTCTACATCCGATATTACATAGCCGGTGCTGGTGTATTGACTGGATATGTACTGGGGTTTCTTGAATACTTTTTTCTGAAGCAGGTAATAGCCGGCATAAATCAATACGGCGAAAAACATGCCTTCCAGGGCCCCGAAAAGAATATCGCCCGGATAGTGTACACCCAGATAAATGCGTGAATAGGAATTGAGGAATGCCCAAAAGAAAAGCATCAGCGACAGCCGCCAGTTGCGTATAAGAAGCGAAACAAAAGCTGCAATGGCGAAAGTGTTGGCCGCATGACTGGATACAAAGCCGTAACGCCCTCCACGATAGCCGTTTACAATCTCTACCAGATACATAAGCTGGGGATCTTGTGCCGGTCTGAAGCGCATGAAATAGGGCTTGCAGAAGGAAGAAGCAAACTGGTCGGCAGCGGTAATGACAAGTCCTACCATCAGCACCAGCGTGATAGCCTCCCACGGCTTGTTGTTTTTAAAAAGGACATACAGCAGCATGGCAGCTACGGGAATCCATATCACCGTACTGGTACAGACCCACATGAATCCGTCCCAGAATAGTGTATGACCGTCATTCAATCGTAATAACAGGTCCTGATCTGCTGATATAAGTTGCTGTATGTCCATCCGTTTCTATTTCTGTTTATTAGATATTTTCAATTGCGTCGGTCGAAATCCATCCTTTGTTTCCATCTTCCAGACGGATTTCCTTCCATTCTTTCATACTGTCGTCTTCTACAAATACTTTGGTGCCTTCGTGCAGCACGAACAGGTCTGTCCCGCTTTCACTTGGCGTACTCTTGACAGTTACCGAAGGGGCCATCACAATAGCGCCATTACGGTTGATGAGCTTCTCGCGCTGTGTAGATGCAAAGCTGTTGACGATCAGTGTAACCAACAGCAATACGACTGCTGCGATGAAGCCAATTTTACGCACCAGCATCTGCTTGCCCAGGAAATAGAGTCCAAGGCAAATCAAAAGAAGGACAAAAGAAAAAATAGCTACCGAGCTCCACTGTTTTTCGCTCATTGTTTCGGCAACCGAACGGTACCAGGTCACGAAAAAGACTTCGCTGGCCGGTGTAATCTGGTCGACCGATTTACTGCGGGCTACTTCGAGATTGTAGCGGGTGTCTGCGTCACCCGGGTTGAGAAGCAATGCGCGTTCGTAGTTCAGTACGGCCTTTGCGGTATTCTTGTCCTTGAAATATGCATTTCCCAAATTGTAATACACATCGGCCGATTCTCCCTGTTCCGAAAGAAGTGCTTCATAAAGCTGGATGGCTTCCGGAAATTTATTCTGTTCGTAAGCCTGGTCCGCTTCTTCTTTGGTTACGGCTCCGACTGTCTGAACCAGCATAGCAAAAACACATAGCAGGAAATATATTTTTTTCATATTATGCGCTCCTATTTTTAATGTTTGATACTGTTTTCCATTTTGCTGATAATCTCTATGGATGCGGTATATACTTTATCCATAGCCTCGTTCTCGTCACCCGGTGCATAACGGGCAAACTCGCAGTCATTCAAAACGTTGATAAAGGCTTTCACCAGTTCTTCGTTGACACCGTAACGAGAGAGTTCCTGCTCGATGTTGTCTTTAGAAAGCTGTGATACCGGAATGCTCAGCTTGTCGCTGATGTAACCCCACAAAGCTTTCAGTACTTCGTCGTAGAACTCGTTTTTCTTGTTCTCTGACAACAGTTTACCGGCCAGTTTCATACGTTTTACGGCTACTTTATTCGCCTTTTTCGTTTTCATCTTGGCAGTGTTGGCATTGTCCATAGCTTGTTTGCGATACATCAGGATTACGCCGACAAAGAGTATGCTGTAGTGCCGTAGAAATAATCTCCACGCTGTGCAAACTGGGTAGCGCCACGCTTGATGTAACGAACGTCGTTGCCCAGCATCTTCACGCTTTCCTTGTTAGTGAAGTCGGCAATTACCTGGTCGGCATTGCCCTGACCTTTTTCTACGTTGATAACGTATTCTTCAGATTTCAGGGTCTTATAGGTCTTTGTCTTCAGGTCGAAATAAGTAAACGAAACGGCCGGAATGGTGAACTTGCCTGCATGGCGCGGAATAGCCAGGTATTCGTAAGTCTTCGAACCGCTCAACCCTTCGCGTGTCAGGTTGAACTGATTATCGATTTTCGGGTCGTAGACTTCAAAATCCTGCGGGAATTTTACTTCCGGAGTGCCAATCAGCTTCATGTTACCTGTACCGGTAACTGTCAGTTTGATAGTAACTGCATCGTTTGTCTTGACAGACTTGGAATTGATGCTCGAAGCCATTGTAAAGGTTCCTACCGCACCCGAGAAATCTGCCGGTTTTGAAGGCAATGCAGCTACGTTGATTTTCAGTTTCGGAGTTACTATTTTCTTTTTAATCTCTACGTAGTTGGTACCTCCGTTGAAGAAAGCATCAAAGGGGTCTCCACTGTTGATACGTTGAGCTACAACACCATCGAATGTGATGGAAGGAATTTCCATCGTTCCGCTTTGCTGTGGGAACAATACATACTGTCTCCATACGGTTGTATTATAATTGCGGCCGTTGTAGTGCTCCAAGCTGAAAGTCTTTTGCGCCGGGAGTTCAACCTCCTGTGTGTGGAAGCCTTTTAAATCGGGCATATCACCGTACAACTGACGCAAGTCTACTACCGTATATACTTTGTAGGTCAGAAGGATAGCTTCCTGCTCGTATACCTTTGTCTTGCTGGCAGAAGCCGTAATAAACAAGTCTTTATCTGTAATTTTACTTTCCACAGCCTGACTCCGTGAAGAGGACGCAGAGCCACCCTGTGCACTGCTGGCCGATGCATCATCTGCCGGTAATACTTTAATCTGCAGTGAATTGGAGATTTTGGTTTCACCATCGGCTACAATGCTGGCTGCCGGAATATTATACGTTCCTTCCTTTCCTGCCATCAATATATAGGTATAAGTGATGGAACTGGAAGAAGAAACTTTACCGTTGATAATCTGTGTACTGTTCTGAGAGGAACGGCTTGGCCCCATCAAAACTTCAAATCCCTTTATAGAAGGAGCACGGAAGTCTTTTACCTTCTGGGTGTTTACGGTAAAAGTCAACCGGAACTGATCACCACTGACCACGACATCGGGAGCTGCAGCAACGAAATTTACTTCGTTACCAGCCGCCGACTGTAACCCAGCCAATAGTAAAAACATAAAGAAAACTATTTTTCTCATCTTATTTTTTATTTACTATATTCTCTCAACACATTTCTATGCGCTTTTTACCAATCTTTTTCCAGTTTTTTGCCGCTTACCTGAATCTGCTTCTTTACTTTATCCTGCACATTCTTTTCATCCTGCATGACAGCATTGAGCAACTGCTCGGCATTTTCCTTAGACATTTCGTTTTTGTTCTGCTGCTGGTTTTGCTGCGGTTGCTTCTTCTGGTCTTCATTCTGGTCCTTGTTCTGGTCTTTCTGGTCGTCTTGCTTCTGATCCTGTTTCTGCTCTTGCTGCTTGTCCTGATTTTGCTGTTGCTGCTGATCTTTCAGCATTTTCTGAGCCAGAGCCAGGTTATAGCGTGTCTCGTCGTCATGTGGATTATTACGCAACGACTGCTTATAAGCTTCGATACACTGTGGATATTGCTTGGACGATTGCAGAATCACTCCCATATTATGATAGGCGCGTGCCAGTTTGCCTTTGTCCTTTTCGATACGGGTCACCGCGTCAAACTGTTCCATGGCTTCCTTTGCCTTGTTTTGCATCAGGAGGGCATTTCCCAAGTTATACATGGCATCAGTCGATTTAGGGTTCAGCTCCAATGCCTTACGGTAATCCACCTCTGCCTTCACAAACAGGCTGTCATTATAAAGTTTGTTGCCGCTGCGCATATAGTCGCGTTCGGACTTTTGTCCGAATACGACTGTCGTGCAACACAACAGTACCATCGTTAAAAGTATATTCTGGATTTTCATAGCTTGCTACTCCTTAAATAGTTTGACATTCTTGAACAGCGGATTCTTGCGTTCCAGCAACAGAATATCTGCTACCAGCAGCAACAGTACAATCCAAGCCAAAACTTGGAACTGCTCGTCAAATTCGGTGAAAACTTTCGTTTCTACATCAGCTTTCGCCAGCTTGTTGATTTCCGCATTCAAAGCTTTTTCGGCATTGTTTGTATTGTCAACGCGGATATACATACCATTGCCGGCCTGCGCAATTTCCTGACACATCTGCTCATTCAAACGGGTAACTACTACATTTCCATCCTTGTCACGGCGGAAATCATTGCTGCCCGGAGTTGTCGGGATAGGCGACCCGTCGGGCGAACCAATTCCCAAGACAAATACGCGCACACCTTTTTTGGCCGCTTCCTTCGCTGCTTCTACGGCTCCACCCTCGTGGTTTTCACCGTCAGTAATAAGCACAATGGCGCGCCCTACCTCTTCCTGTGGGGTAAAGCTTTTCATTGCTAAATCGATGGCACCTCGAATATCTGTACCCTGTGTTGAAATAAGTGATGGCGAAATACTGCTCAGAAACATTTTAGCCGAAATATAGTCGCTTGTAATAGGCAGCTGGGTAAAAGCTTCTCCAGCAAAGACAATCATTGCTACCTTGTCGTTGTTAAAAGTCTCCACCAGTCTGGAAATCAGTCGTTTCGATTTTTCCAGACGACTGGGAGTAACATCTTCTGCCAGCATGGAGTTCGAAATATCGAGTGCTACTACAGTCTCAATGCCCTGTCTTTTCACCGTTTCCATCTTTGAACCGAACTGTGGACGGGCCAGCATGAAAATAGCTACCGCCAGTGCCGACCACACCAGCCAGAACTTTACATCCGGACGGTACTTGGATACAGTAGGCATCAGATGAGCCAGCAATTCCGGGTCGCCATATAGACGGATTCTTTTTCTCCTTCTGTAATTTGCATAGAGATAGAATGCGGCCAGAAATGGCAGCACTATCAGCAGATATAAATAAATAGGATCTCCAAATCGAAACATAGCATTCTTTTTTTATGGAATTTTCTTTAATACAGTATTACGCAGCAGCACTTCCAGCAAGATGCAAAGGATTGCTACGAGTGCGTAAATCTGATATTCTTCCTCACGTTTACTAAACTCCTTGACGTTCAGCTTGGTTTTCTCCAGCTTATCGATTTCCTGATATACTTCTTTCAGTTTCGTGTTGCTGGTAGCACGGAAATAGTTGGCATCGGTAGTGCCTGCTATCTGCGTAAGTGTCTGTTCATCAATCTCTACCGGCACATTTACATACTGTACTCCAGCATATGTCGGCATCGGATAAGGAGCAGTACCGTTTGTACCCACACCGATGGTATATACACGTATTCCAAACTGTTTGGCTATCTCGGCAGCTGTAAGTGGTGAAATATCACCCCGGTTGTTACTACCATCGGTAAGCAGGATAATTACCTTCGACTTCGCCTTGCTGTCTTTCAGACGGCTGATGGCATTGGCAATACCCATACCGATAGCTGTACCGTCCTCTATCAGTCCACGCTGTGCTATATCGCATTTGATACCTTGAAACAGGTTCAGCAACACGCCATGATCGACTGTCAGCGGACACTGTGTAAACGCTTCACCGGCAAAAATCGTAAGACCGATATTGTCATTCGGTCTGCCGTTGATAAACTCTGCAGCTACCTGCTTGGCAGCTTCCAGACGATTCGGCTTCAAGTCTTCGGCCAACATACTGGTAGAAACGTCCACTGCTAGCATGATGTCAATACCCTCTATCTCTGTATTCTGCCAATTATCCGTAGTTTGCGGACGGGCCAGCACCAGAATAATCATGACGAAAACCAGTATACGTAAAACAAACGGTGCATGTAGCAGATAAATTTTCCAGCTTTTAGGTGCCTGCATATACATGCGGGTCGTAGAAACCTGCATGGTAGGCTCTGTCTTTTTGCGTTTCAACACATACCAAGCAATGTACGGTAGCAGCAAAAGCAACAAGAACAGATATTCTATATTTGCAAAAATCATAATTTCACTCTCCTTTTAAAGTTAGAAACAAAGAGCAATAATCTGCCTGATAACCATGTAAATAGCACCCAATCCGATTACACCGGTAAGACCGATACAGCACATCAGCGCGATACGTCCCTGTTTAGAGCGCTTCTCTTCCACTCTGATTTCTGTTGGTTCCTGTTTGGCATTAGGATCAGGTTCTATCTTCGTATGATTGATGAACTCAATGGCATTCAGCAAGTTCATGTCATTCTCATTCATAAGCGGAGCATGTTTGGCAAACTTCACCAAGTCGGCAGTCTCGAACAACAGACGCATTTCATCAATCGATGCCTTATCCTGTTCCTGCGTCAGGCGTTCGATGATTTCACCCGAAGTCATTTCCATGGCATTGAAGCCGAAGCGTTCTTTAATATAAGTACGAATCACATCGGTCAATTCTGTATAATAAACTTTCGGGTCCCCCTTCTGCCAGCTCTTTTCAGCTTTAATTTCATCCATCTTCTTCATGGCAGCCAGATGAGGAGGCAGTTTTGGTTCTACCTTGATAATCTTGATGATAGGCTTGTTGTCCTTATAGCGGATAACCAGGAACACACAAGCAGCCGCCATAGCCAGGAACAGCAATCCGAACCATACAATAGGTGCAATATCTTCCCATTTCACCGGAACTTCCTGAATCGATTTCGGTCCGAAGAACTGGTCCGGATGCAATGTATCAACCGGCACTGAGTACACTTTCAGGGCCAGTGACTTTGAAAGATAAGGTTCGTTGTTGACTTTCACCTCAAACGGAGGCAAGTAATAAAGGGCAGAGTCGAACGAAGTCACCGTATACTCCTGTGTTACCAGCATACGTTTACGGTCGTTCAGGTACTGTGTATCGGCCTTAGCCACATCCACAATTTCCACACCCCTTATAATCGTATCTTGAAACAGTGGCATCTGCAATTTCTTGTCGGCATCCAGGCTCACCTGCAGACGTATTTTTGTCTGTTCGCCGATAAGCAGCTGAAGCGAGTCGATGCTGGCATCTACAGAAACCTGTGCCTGCGTCGGCAGTGCAGCAGCCAATGCAAGCGTCAACACTGCACAAGCCTTTTTACACCAAGCAGCACCACTTTCTATAAAGTCGTATTTCATAATTCTCCTAGTTTCTTTTCGCAAATAAGTTAAGCAAAGCCTTCACGTAATCCTGGTCAGTACGGATTGTTACCGAGTCCACATTACTTTTTGTAAAAGTATCATTCAGCATCAGCTGTTTCTGCTTCCACCATTCATGGTGAGCATTGCGGAGTGCCTTCGATGAAGTGTCAATCCACTGTTCGTACCCCGTTTCCGCATCACGCACTTTTATCAGTCCCACATCAGGAAGTTCTTCCAGACGGCGGTCGTATACCTGAATTGCTACCACATCATGCTTCCGGTTAGCTACGGTAAGTGCATTTCTGAAGTCGCGTTCATCGATGAAATCGCTCAGCATAAACGCCGTACAACGCTTCTTAATCACATTGGTAAGGTATTCTATCGCACTGCTGATGTCCGTACGCTTACTTTCAGGCTTGAAATCCAGCAACTCGCGGATAATATAAAGAATATGCTTACGACCTTTTTTAGGAGGAATAAATTTCTCGATACGGTCCGAGAAGAAAATCACCCCGATTTTATCGTTGTTCTGAATAGCCGAAAAAGCCAGCGTAGCCGCAATTTCGGTCACCATATCTTTCTTGAGCTGCTGTACCGTACCGAAGTCCAGACTGTTTGATACGTCCACCAACAGCATGACAGTCAGTTCACGTTCTTCTTCAAATACCTTTACGAATGGTTTGTCAAAGCGGGCAGTTACATTCCAGTCAATGTCTCGCACATCATCGCCATACTGATACTCACGCACTTCCGAAAAAGCCATACCTCTACCCTTAAAGGCAGAGTGATACTGTCCGGCAAAGATGTTGCTGGACAATCCGCGTGTTTTTATTTCTATCTGGCGAACCCGTTTCAATAGTTCACTTGTTTCCATTCTGTTTTATTTTGCAGATGTGTTCCTCTGTCCGAGAAAGCACACCTATGATGTTTAACCACCTTACCCGGACCATGCAAAAACATGTCCGGGCAACGTGTATTTATCTTCCTTTTTCCTGAAGAGATTACCCTAAAGAAGCACCAGACTTCTTTTATATCTCAATCTGTATCAAGGCCTTAATTAGGGCACTTCAACCTTATTCAGAATCTTGCTGACAATTTCGTCCGAAGTTACATTGGTAGCTTCAGCTTCGTATGTCAGTCCGATACGGTGACGCAATACATCGTGAGCTACAGCACGTACATCTTCCGGAATCACATAACCACGGCGTTTGATGAATGCATAACTGCGTGCAGCCAGTGCCAGGTTGATAGACGCGCGTGGCGAACCACCAAAGCCAATCAGACCCTTCAATTCTTTCAAATCGTATTTTTCCGGATAACGGGTAGCAAACACAATGTCAGCAATATACTGTTCAATCTTTTCGTCCAGATATACCTGACGCACCACTTTGCGTGCTTCCATAATATCTTCAGCTTTCAGTATCGGATTTACCTTTACAGATTCTCCCGTAATATTCTGACGGATGATTTTCTTTTCTTCTTCCAGCTTCGGATAATCGATAATCACCTTCAGCATGAAACGGTCAACCTGCGCTTCAGGCAACGGATAAGTACCTTCCTGTTCAATCGGGTTCT
>OGMI01000660.1_pt1 | contig 12975 bp, 6 predicted proteins | sample 1573201 | NCBI WGS metagenome assembly OGMI01 (sample SAMEA2582012, study PRJEB24529) | metagenome | biome: Human gut stool | place: China | collected 2011
CAAAATTCACACGCCGCATCCATGAATTGACAACGCGCATAAAAGCAATCGGTTTATAAGCCCCGTCATCAATCCAACTGCGGTGATGCTTGAAATCATCTACAGCATGTCCCACAAACGTCAAATCTTCTACGCCCACGTTCTCATAACAAGAATACTTGCGCAGTTTCCAGTTCCACTGTGCATCCACCTCATGCATAATCGGTTCCTTAAAGGTAATTTCATCCCCGCTGATGTTCACAATCTGATGATAATCCTCCACCTGCACTCCTTTTGTAGAGATATTGGTCATCGTCGATTCCCAGGCATACGGCAACAGCTCCTGTTTCACCAGTTCCGGACTATTATCGTGCAAATACAAGCACACCCATTCACCTACTTTAAAATTCGATGCCCCGGCCACTTTTACCTTAAAGGTACCTTTCCCGGCATTTCCCGTCACTTCATATTCAGCTCCCAGCCATGCATTATGCTTGATGTTAATCATCACCGGAGAAGAATACATCACCTTCGTATCGGTTGGCAAATTCGGAGTATCCATTTTAATAAACGTTTTGTCAGGTCCGTCTCCTTTTATTACAAAGTTTCCACCATAGATAATGATAGACGAGCTCGTATTATTTCCTTTTCCGTCGTACGCGGGGTTTTCAACATCTTGTGTCAGCGTATTATCCTCCTCATTATGCAGCACATATTCTCCTGCCGGGAAGTAGAACACCACTCTTGCATTGGCATTTGAATACGATTTGCTTTCATCGTCAATGCGTACTAATTTTTTCTCTTTAAGCAAATTCAGGAATGCCTCCCGTGCAGTCAAATCAGGATGGGCATCCATATATTCCTTTACATTAATCGTTTCATACCCTAATGCAAATCCATCGGGAGCTTCTACCTCCCCATGTTTGTAACCGGCATAAGAGAAGTCCAGCAGCACATTATCGGCCGAACCTGTCACAAATTTGTTCCAGACATCCGTGGTACCTTTTCCCTGCACTTGTGCACTAATTTTCTTCTCTCCACAACGCAAAGATATAGTCAATGTTCCCGCATCCTCATCTGCCGAACATCCGGCAAAAGGAGAAAAAGCTGCAGCCGGCTCCTTTTCTACATCCCATACCTGACGGGTACCTATTTGCATCCATTGAGAACCGTTATAAGAAACTTCCCAGAAGTTTTTTTCTCCCACCCGGAACTGAGGAGTAAAAGTCCCTTTCCCTGCTGAACTGAGCGCAGGAGCAGGTTGTCCGTCAACAGTCATTAAATTTTCAGTCTTTCCGTCCAATTCATATACCCAGTAACCATCCGCATCAACACCAATCACAGGGACAGAATTCTTTTTCACCAGTTCCTCCTCTGCATACACAGTAAGCACATGCCCGTTATCCAGCTCCACCTGATAACGCCCGCTGCTTTCTTTCACACAAGTGAGTATTTTCACTTTTCCCTCAGCTAGCTGCTGCATATCAGCCACATCACGGTTCATCTGGACAATTACATCACTCACTGACGGTGTATTATCTCCTTCCGAGCCTTCGTTACCTTCATTACCTTTCGGAGTATCATCCGTACATGCGCATACCACTCCTATCGCCATTATCGCCCAGAAAAGCAACAACCTGCCCGTAAAGAATCTTAAACAAGTTTTTTTCATTCAAATCCAGTTCTTATTATTTTCTTACACTGTATAGCAAAACTACCCCGTAATAGCAATGCATCTACTACGGGGCAGTATTTCCCATATTATGATTATTTCAAGGCTTTCAGCCAAGCCGGTACATATCCCAAACGTTTCTGAAGCTGTGCCTCATACAATGACTCCGGAGTAACCTTTGTCCCCGTACTTTCCTCGTATGTCAGCTGACCTTCTTCTTGGAAGAAAGTAACGGCTTGTCCACGTGTTCCTACCACAATAATAACATAGTGCAAAAAATGAAGTAGACTTTATGTAAAGATTTAACAGAATCTCTTAATAAATATTTATCTGGGATATTAATTAAAAGCTTATATAAAAAACAATCTACACTCCCTTTGCACAACTTTTATATTGCTCTTTATCATTCAGCTCCATATTTACCTTTATATGTATCATTGAGTACAAACACACCTTTATCAAAGTCTGTGGTAACAAAAGGAGAACCTGTTTTCACCTTAATGATATTTTCAAATCCTCCAGGAGCATTAGTTCGGAAAACTTTCCAATTCATATCCGTATTATCATAAACCACATTATCTATAAAATTAGCTCCTGCACTTGGGTCCACAGCTGGCTTAGATGAAGAACTCACAATGTTTGCTCCACTACTATAATTTCCTGCATCAGGTAACACATTTACACATACTATATTCTTGCGGAAAAAGCTTGAATAATCTGGTGCAGTCTGAATATAACCTTGAGTTCCTAAAGGATATACACCAGCAAAAGTATTACGTTCTACTTCCAAATGGATTCCAGTTTTTGTACAAGCAAGCAAAACGAGACCAACGGTTTTATTTTCATTTGAGGAATAAAATATATTATTCTTCATTATGATAGATGATCCAGTCCAATCTGCAGTAGACGCTGCTCCCACAGTTATAACCTTAGCACTAGATGTCCCATCTATAAACTTGAAACGACAAGAAGTAAGCATCATACGTTCTATTCTTGAATTCACATGATTAGGATTCAAAATAGTTTTATCTTTTGCCATTAAGAAAGTAACATTGTCCATTACATAATTATGGTAAAGCACATTTTTATCCGCCCCTCCTTCTATATTAGACAAATAATTTCCATTCTGCCTACCATCTATCACAATATTCTTACAATACAAACCTTCAGCTGTAGAATTATCTGAATTTAAAGCAAAATACTTGTCTTTACCTAATACTAAAGTAGAAGGATTTTGAGGATTCTCACCAACGATATACAAGAAGTTCTGTACTCTTGTCTTTACCAATGTCAAAGAAAGTCCCTCTTTCAAGAAATAGACTTTATCTGTTACAATTGGAGTATTTTCATCCTGTACATATACAGCATCAGGATGCGTAAACTTATTAATTACCACATCTCCGATTTTAAGATCCATTCCAGCTTGATATTCAGCCCAGTAGTTATCCACAGCTTTTTTTACCCGAATATAGTCGGACACAGTATTAGCTCCTTTGGTTACTTCTACGGTTAAGACACACTCACTCGGAGTTGCCGGAGGTGTTACTGTTACAACCATTTCTTGTTGTCCATCTGCTCTTCCAGCTACAGCTACCGTCCAGTCTGCAGGAGCATTCACACGCACCAACTCACCTTGTGCCTTCAGTTTCAGTTCTGAAGCACCAGCAATAGTCCACACATTCTCCAGCATATCTGAAGCAGGAGTAATAATTTCACATTTCAAATCAGCCACAATCGGAATATAATAGGCCTGACCATTGCAAACTATTTTGAAATTATCTCCATCCGGCTTTGCCTCTGTAATGGGGCTAGTACTAGAGTTAGTGCCAGAAGCCAGACCATTTTCCAAGTCCTGCCATTCACCCTCACCATACTTCACCTGCCAGTATTTATGACCATCCTTTTCCACAATCCGGAATTCCGGAGTAATTTCAGCGTCTTTTCCATCTTGTGCCTTTGCTGGCCAGCCAGAATCTTCTCCACCAATTACCCAATTACCATTGCTTCCAACTTCTACACTAGGATAAGTGCCACCACAAACGCCCGGTGTCAAGGTCAAGGTTTCCCCATTACTTAACTTCAACGTATAAGTATCTCCATCCTGCGCCCATTCCATAATTGTTTTATTACCATCCAACAACACACGGATAATATTCATCTGGTCATTCAATCGCTGCACTTGTGTTTCTACATTCTCCACACGATCCCTCAGCGCATCAATATCCTTTTCCAAATCATCTGTATTGCATGAAACCAATGCAAAAGCAAACAAACCGGATAAAATAAATGATTTATAGTATCTCATAATCGTTTTTACTCTTTTAAAATTTAACTAAATAAATTTACCGTGCACTTTCTACTTTCACTACCAGAGACTTGACCAACCGGTATCCTTCTTCAGAGAATATTTGGAAATAAATTGTATAATCTCCCGGAAGCAATGTCTGAGGTACTTCAATTGTTAAATTGTTAGCGGCTTCATCTGTCAAACTCACAAACAAAGGTGTCGGGTCAATAACTACCTGAGCCACATTCGTCTGTTCCGCTGTGATAGATATAGTTCCTCCTTGTCTGATCGTTACTAAACCTTCTGGAGCAAATTTCATATCCAGTCCGCCCAGCAGAGGAACACGTATCGGCTCATCTGAACCTGGCATAGTAAATTCCATCACATTATCTGTCACCTTCACATCAGCAAAAATACTGGCAGAAATCTTATCAATATGTGCCACGTTATACTTACCTTCAATACGTACAGTTTCTCCACCAATAGTATAATACCAATAGCCATCTTCTCCGATAGACATTTGAGGAGTCTGACCATCTGCTCCATCCTGAGGCACAGCCGGACAAGGATTTCCTTCATCATCTGTCAATACCTTTGTTTCTCCATCCAAGGTATATGTCCAGTTTCCGTTTTCGTCAATTCCCATAACCGGAATATCTCCTGCCGGCAAACCACCATACACTGTTAAAGTCGTTCCATCGCTCAGCGACAAAGTATAATTCCCTTTTTCATCTGTAGAAAAATCGGTTATCAGTGTGACTCCTCTGGCTACATTCTGAAAAGTTTTAATATCTGTATTTAACATTTCCAAATCATCAGTCAATGCATCCAAACGAGCATTCAAGTCATTTATATCCTTTCGTATGTCATCTTCTGATGTACATGCCATAAATATCACTAAAGGAAGAATTCCTAATAATATCAATATCTTTTTCATAATCCATTTGTTTAGCGTTGTGCACCAAAATTCTTATAAGCATCCGAAGGAATGAATTTACCATTTGACTTATCAAAGATAGCCCCCTGAGATACATCAAACAAATCCTTAGCTTTCATTCCCTTCTCATTTTCCTCTTTCAAGGTTTCATCCGGCAATACATTATTTGTTCCTGAAGTATAATAAACTTTCATATTCTGCTCATTTCCATAACCGTAATTATCCTTCATTGAAAAAGAAGTCTCGCTATGAGGAGTATCATTACGAACCAAAAAGCCTGCTTTTACAGGTGAAGACAACCAGTATAAGTTGCCAGAGATTTCAAAAGTTTTGATGCTCAAAGCCCAAATAAAACCAGCTGTACTATTTGATGAAGATTCCACATCTATAAATGTGTTACTTTTTAGAATCAAGTTATTAATAGTACGTTTATTGCCATTCAGAATCTTAAAGTCCGTAACAGAAGTTCCTACCTCTGTAGAATATACCAGTGTATTCTCAATACGTAAATCATTACAATCTATATTTGAGATTAAATACAAACCAGTACCAGAACCATCAACCCTTATTTCAGAGTTTAAGATTAAAAATTTATTCAAGTCTGCATTTCCTGCTGTCTGAGGCATTACAAATCCTTTGGTCAATACAAGGCCATTCAAGTTACAATCCTCTAAAATTACATTGGCAGAAGATTCTTCTATCCCTTTAAACAAGCGTAATACATACGTATTTTGTACATTATTTGTTATATTGACTTTCTTACAAGCAAATGTTCCAGAAAAATATACCTGCGAAGAGATTACAAGATTGACAGTAGAGACTGAACCCGATACAGGCAATATAATCAAGTTCTTAATATCATTGGCTTTTCCTTTATAAGTCAAAGTCACATTATCCGTGTCCACAAAATAAACTCCTCCCTTTTCAATGTCCTGATTGGCAGAAACAAGAGTAGCCTCACCGTAAGTCTGCTTATTAATATCTAAGCCACCGACTTCTACACTGACACCGTCATTATATTTATCCCAGTCATTATTATACACTTTTGGAGTCTTCACCTTTATTTTATCTACGGCCCAGAATGCCCCTTTCTGCACACGGATTGTTACATCCGAAGCATTATCAGCCGCCGCACGAGAAGCTAGCGAAACAAATTCAACCGGTGCATATACCATTAATTCCGCCTGACCTTCCGAGTCCGGAGTGCTCAATGTGGCACGCCATCCGGCAGGATAAGTAAGTGTAGGATTATCTCCTTTAACAGTTACCGTAAAAGCTTTCCTTTCTCCTTTCTCCAAAGTAAAGAAACCATCTTCACCTGCTCCTTCTTTTACAATAGAGCATACTAAATCCTTTACAATTGGTAAATGATAAGTGCTTCCGTCTATCATTGTTACAACAAACACGTCACCTTCCACTTTAGCAGAATCGAAAAATTGGTCTCCTAAAGAACCCGTTGCCACTCCAGTTCCTCCTTCTACCGGCTTCCATTCACCGCCATTGAAGCGAACCTCCCAATTCCGGTTATTCACTCTAAATTCAGGCACACCTTGTCCATTAGCTCCCGGTTTTCCTACTGCTGGAACCCCAGTGGGCTGACCATTGATATACCAATTGTTATCTTCCCCAATCGTAATTACCGGTTCTTTCACAACCCCCTCTTTACCTGTAGTCAGCACCAACTCTGAACCGTCACTCAAGGTGATTATATACTTTCCTTCCTGAGCATCATCCACAGAGTTTATTGTCCGATTTTGAGAATCCAATACATAAGCTACCGCCTCAAGATTTGAGTTCAGCAGATTTACCTGCTCCTCAATCAATGCCACACGATCTTTCAAATCGTTCACATCATCTTTCAGGTCGTCTACTTTACATCCCACCAAAGACACTACCATCAGCGTGAGAAAAATATACGATTTAATATATTTCATAGAATAAGTAATTTAAAGTTATTCAACGACATTCACAATGAACTCACACAATTTCTGTTGAGACTCTTCGTAATTTGAATTATTCAGAACAAAAGTAGCCCGATAGGTACCCACATTGCTATAAGTGTATGTATAATCAGACATAGGTAGATTGATTTCCTTAATCTTAATTCCTGTATCAACATCATCAGTCAGCTGCCAGTTAATATAATCCGACACTAACCATGAATATTTCCACACACCATTAGCCGGACAGCCCGCTATATCAATATTCCCAGAAGATAGATTAGCAAAGTTCCAATATCCTTCTACACCACTCTTTACCGCTCCATACTCCATATCAGACGGCATATCAAACTCATTATCTTTATGCTCATCAAATTTAGTTTTATTCTTCATATTAACAGGAGTCAGTCCAAATGCATCTGCAGAAATAATCATTGTCCGATTATCTTTCAACTTGGTTTCAATGCATATATCTTCAAAATGAAAGGTCGATTGCAAAATTGTTTCTTTAGGAGTTGTTGAATTCTGAGGCGCAACTTTCTTATCTCTATTCAACACAAAGGCCAATGTCATTTTCTTGCCAATATAAGGAGTCAAATCTTTTTTAATCTGCTTGGCATTATAAGCATCAGTTGACTTATCTGGCATTTCACTACGTTCCACCAATTGTTGCCAGTTGACTTGCTCTTCCAGCATCACAGAATCGGCTTCAAAATCACGGCTCAATCCTGGAAATACAGGCTCACCATTTTCGTTTTCTGTTACGAACAGTACATCCATCTGATTTTTGCAAGAATTCTCCGGATCTGTTCTGAATATACCATACTGCGCCCAAATCTTAAACTTCAGTTCCGCTGACACAATATCTTCCAAAGGAATCTCCGTACGGTTACGGTAAGCATACTGATGTCCCAATTCTCCACTGAAGAAGGTAATCACATCGGGCTCACCTTCCAAACCGAAGGTTACCGGACAATTTTTCTTCACCGTAATGACTTTACCGTCATAGCTCACATTATCATCTGCCACTACATTCACACTTGCTCCTTCCAAATCTTCAAACAAAGTCTGCTGACAAGAAGCAAAGCCAACAATCAAAAAGGCTGATGCCAATAATTTATATATCTTCATGTTACGCAAATTCTTTTATAGAAACGACAAATAGTTACCATCCAGGATTATTTCCTGTTATCAATTTGTTTACTGCTTTCTCACTGTCTGGAATCGGGAAATAATTATAACGTTCCGGAATTGCAAAGAACGAAGCAACCTGAGAACCCTGATTCCAATTTCGTCCACTATTAGCTCGACTAACCTGTTCATTCATACTCTGGATATAATCTCCCCAACGTATCAGGTCATAACGACGTATCAATTCAAAACACATTTCTTTAGCACGTTCATCCTTAATCGCATTACGGAATTCATCTTGTGAAAGTCCTTCCGGCAAATCACTGATTCCAGCTCTTCTCCGTACCTCATTGATATAAGTATAAGCCGCAGCAGGTCCATTCACCTCATTCTCTGCCTCAGCAAGCATCAACAGCACATCTGAATATTTCAGAATTGGGAAATTAATGGAAGTCATGTTCTTATTTTTCTTGGTAGCCGGCTCGTATTCACGACGGAATTTCGCACAACATAAATCTTTGCGTGTATTATCACGGTTAGTAGGCCGCTTCGTATATACATCTCCAATCTGTTCTATACTTGAATCATACTCCGGTTCTGAACAAAGCCCATAGTCATAAGACACGCTTCCATAACCGTCTGCCGACATTACCCAATCATATAAATAATCATCCTGGAAAGTACGACCTACAATTCCTTTATCTTTACTGATTTTAGATGCACGGTATGTAAATGGAGCTATATTCCAAATGAAACGTTCATCTTTCTCAAAATCTGCCGAAACTTCCTCTTTAGTTGTAGGCCCCACATACCCAAATAGTTCATACAATTTAGGAGTAGCCCATATAAATGCATAAGCATAACCTGGATCAGCTTTTCCCACTACGTTGGTCAGAGAAGAAAAGTCCGAACACTGAATTCCGATAGTATTTCCAACACGGCCTTCTGCCCGAACATCACCCGTACCGTCTCCGGCAAATTCAGCCTCCCAAATACTCTCATGTTTATTGCTTGTATCATACTTATCAGAACACATATCAATAAAAATATCCCAGTACTTACCTGACAACTCATGTCCCCCTTCAGAAACTACTTTCTTAGCAAAAAAAGCAGCCTTTTCAAAACGTTCACGAGTTTCAGCTGGCGCAGGTAGATTATCACGATAGTGTTCACCAGCCCAGAACAAATACACTCTGGCAAGAATACCCCATGCCGCTGATTTAGAAATACGCCCTGGCAAATAATCCAAAGCTGCAGCCGAAAGCAAACCACCTGTTTCTGTATTTGCAGCTTCTTCCATTTCTTTCACTATAAACTGATAAATCTCATCTTTGGGCGTACGAGGAAGATCCTTCCCCGACAAACTTTCAGAAGAAGAAGTAGATTGTGTCTTGAACGGTACGTCTCCCCAATTCTGCACCAAATTAAAGTAATAGAACGCACGAAGGAAGCGAGCTTCATCTCTAAACTGAAGACGCTTTGCATCTGTAATGTCTTTCACCTTATCAATCTGCTCCAAGAAATAATTAGCTCTTTCAATACCATTATATAAAGTAAACCAAAGCCCTGTAACTGCAGGGTCGCTTGTGGTAGCAAGATTGCAAATTAATCCAGTATTCGACACACGGCCAGTAGAACCGCCATAACAACTTAAGTCATCACCACCAGCCAACAAATAATAGTCTCCTCCATAAAAAGTAGACTGACCAAGAATCGCATAAATTCCTGTCAACACAGAACTAGCCTCATTTTCATTCTGAAAATAGTTTTCAGGCACAATCTCATAAGGTTCCTTATCTAAAAAGTTACAGGAAGCCACGACTGATGCCATTATCAATGAAAGGAATGTATATTTTATCTTTTTCATATATGCTTAATCGTATAATGTGTAAATATTAAAATCCCAAACTCACGCCAAAGTTCACGGCATAAGCACGTGGATAAGCTGAATAATCCAACCCTGGAGTTAATGCTCCCGTACGGATGGATACTTCAGGATCATATCCTGAATATCCTGATATTGTCCATAAATTTTGTCCAGCTACATATACACGTGCACTTGAAATTTTCCAGTTCTTTAACAATTTAGCAGGTATAGTATAACCTAATGTTAATGTCTTGAGTCGAAGGAAAGAAGCATCTTCAATAACACGAGTAGACACGACTTGATTAGAGCTAGAACGGAAAGCTGCCGGAATATCACTTTCCGGATTATCTGGTGTCCAACGGTCGGCATAGCTTGCAAACTGATTTAAGTCCTTCTTACCATTCGGGTTTTCAAAGAATAAACGATTCGCATTCAAAACATCATTTCCGTATGACCACTGAAAGAAAATACTTAAGTCAAAGCCCTTATAAGAGAAATCATTGGTAAAACCACCTGTATGGATAGGAAGTCCACGGCCAATGAACGTACGGTCGCTGGAATCAATAACTCCATCACCATTGATATCTTTATATTTAGGCATACCCGGCTGTGTATTGGTTTCTCCAGAGAAAGCCGGGACTCCAGGACGTAAAGTATAGACTCCACCAGAAGAATAAAAATCATCGTACTTATAGGTACCTTCATACACGTAGCCGTACATCATACCCATTGAATATCCTACCTTGGCAATGTAAGTCGGCTGAGAGTTATAATTTTGATCAAAATAAGCAGCTGTCAACAATGTATTCTGGTTCTCAGCCAATTCCAATACCTTATTTTTATTAAATGCAATATTAAAATTAGTAGACCACTTAAACCCTGCACGATCTATATTCACAGTATTCAAGGTCAATTCAATACCTGAATTACGCACTTTTCCAATATTTTTCATCGCACTGAAGAACCCTGTTGTCTGAGGTAGTGTAGCATCCAACAATAAGTCACGGGTTGTTTTCCAATACCAGTCAAAATTCATTGAAATACGTTCGTCAAAGAAACCTAAATCCAAACCAACATTCCATTGTTCCGTCGTTTCCCATTTCAAATCCTCATTTAAAATAGAAATAGGTGCCACACCAATACTATTCAGATTATTTTCAAACGGATACACAGTTGAAGAATTACTACCATTTGAAATATAAGTTCCCGTTTTGGATTTAAGCATAGATAATAATGCATAATAATCATATTCACCTACACGGTTATTACCTGTCAACCCCCAACTAGCACGAAGCTTACCGTTTGACAAAACTTTTGATAAAGGTTTCAAGAAATTTTCCTTACTGAAACTCCACGCAGCTGAAGCTGAGGGGAAATAACCAAAACGATTTTTCTTACTAAACTTAGAAGAGCCATCGGCACGGAAAGAGGCAGTAGCATAATATTTTGATTTATAATCGTATTTTACACTTGCCAGGAAAGACATCATAGACCAGGAAGACTTCAGAGATGTAGTGGTACTAGGAATACCTTCGTTCATTCCTGCCATTCCCAATGATTCATTCGGAATATTCGTTGTCTTAAAAGAATAACTTTCATAATCTGAATTCTGGAATGTGACACCCAACAAGTTATTGAATGCATGATGTTTCTTTACTCGTGTCTGATAAGTCAGCACATTTTCATTTAACCAGGTCAAACGTTGACTACGAGTAACTGTCGCATTAACTTTATCATTAGAAATTGGGCTTCCATAACGCGACTTAGAGTTATTAAATGCATCATTGCTACGAGAGTCTTGTGTATAACCTCCAGAAACTTTCAGCTTTAACCCTTTGATAAATTCATACGCCACATAGCCATTCAACTGCAAGTTATTAATATAGTTTTTACGATAAGAGTTCAATAAATCCATATACGGATTAAAACGATAGTCATTTGTCATATCCAATGCATCATCAATTGCATTTTCCTTTAAGCCTTCCAAGGACTTACTAGTATGATTCACCGGACGATAACCCCAAACACTATAAAACAAGTTATTCATACCACTTGATGAATACAAAGAAGTAGAACTTCCGGTCTGAATGCTACGAGAGTAGTTAGCTGTAATGCTCGCATCCCATTTCCCATGACGAACCACTGTATTTAAACGCGTTTGAAAACGCTTGTAATTTGAACATAAAATTACACCGTCCTGATCAAAATAAGAAACAGAAGCATTATAACGTACTCCTTCAGAACCTCCCATCAAACTTACAGCATGGCTTTGCTGCCAAGCAGTTCTAAAAATCTCATCCTGCCACGCATATTGAGGAACATTCCGATAATAATCCAAATCATAATAAAGGTTGTTCCCATTTTCGTCTAAAACAGGTTGCTTATTCTCGTCATACTGCATCAAATAATACCGCTTGGTATCTTCTGGATACAATTCATTCTGAAGTCTGATAAATTCATAAGCATCCATCAAAGGAATTGTTTTTGTGATATGCTGCACACCAAAACTTCCTTCATATTTTAACTGCGGCTTTCCAATTTTTCCTTTCTTAGTAGAAATAATAACTACACCATTGGCACCACGAGCACCATAAATTGAAGTTGCAGAAGCATCTTTCAGCACGTCAATTGATTCTATATCTGACGGATTAATTGTCGAAGCAATAGCTGGGTCTTCCACAGGAAAACCATCCACTACATACAACGGAGAGTTATCCTGAGTCAATGAGTTGTTACCACGAATCACAATATTCATGGTTCCACCAGGCGTTCCCTCACCAGAACTTACATTCACACCCGCAATACGTCCTCCCAATGTCTGGTCAAAAGACGAAGAAGGAGTATTCAACAAATTATCCATATCTACTTTAGCAACAGCACCAGTCAAATCACTTTTCTTCACTTCCTGGTAACCTACTACTACTACTTCATCCAATACCTTCGTATCTTCTTCCAGTACGATAGACATCGGCTTAGAGGTATCCACCTGCAGTTCTTTTGTGGCATAGCCAATAAAAGAGACCACAATAACGGATTTTTTGTCGGGTACTCCCAATGAGAACTTACCATCAATATCAGTAATGGTTCCCTGAGTAGTCCCTTTCACTTGGATACTGGCACCAATAACGCTTTCGCCCGTCTGGTCAACCACAGTACCCCTCA
>OGMI01000662.1_pt1 | contig 12961 bp, 10 predicted proteins | sample 1573201 | NCBI WGS metagenome assembly OGMI01 (sample SAMEA2582012, study PRJEB24529) | metagenome | biome: Human gut stool | place: China | collected 2011
CCAATCATTTATAAGTCGCCAATGGTGGGCGGGCAATATTTTGATAACAGAAATGCTCTGTATCTAACTTAATTATACGATTGGCGAAGAAATGCGTCAATACGGAAAATAAGTATTGAAAATAGTTGGAACAAGTACTAAAATAAGGTTGGGACAATAAAACAGAGTTATACTGCGAGGAAGATTATGAAGAATAAAAAGATTAAATGCGATATATATACCAGAGTATCCACAACCATGCAGGTAGATGGCTACAGTCTGGATGCTCAGAAAGAAAAACTCAAGAGATATGCGGAATTTCAGAATATGGAAATCGTAAATGAGTATTCAGATGAAGGTAAGTCTGGAAAGAGCGTAGAGGGCAGACCGGAATTTCAGAGAATGTTGGATAATATTGAGAATGGAACAGATGAGGTGCAGTTTGTACTGGTGTTCAAGCTTTCCAGATTCGGTCGTAATGCAGCAGATGTATTAAACTCTCTGCAGAGGATGCAGGATTTTGGAGTGAATCTGATCTGTGTAGAAGATGGAATTGACAGCTCAAAAGATAGTGGAAAGCTGATGATTTCTGTTCTGTCTGCGGTGGCAGAGATCGAACGAGAGAATATCCTTGTTCAGACAATGGAAGGACGTAAGCAGAAAGCCAGGGAAGGAAAATGGAATGGTGGATTTGCTCCGTATGGTTATGAATTAGTAAATGGAGAATTGCAGATTGCAGAGGACGAAGCAGAGATTATTCGTCTGATCTATGACAAATTTATTCATACCAATATGGGAATCTCTGCGATTGCCGCATGGCTGAACCAGCATGGATATAAAAAGAAAAAACGACAGAATAATACACTGGACGCATTTGCCGCATCATTTATAAAAGGCGTTCTGGATAATCCGGTATACTGTGGAAAGCTGGCTTATGGACGAAGGAAAAACGAGAAAGTTTCTGGTACAAGAAATGAATACCGCATTGTAAAGCAGGAAAATTATATGCTGCACGATGGTATCCATGAAGGGATTGTTTCAGAAACAGACTGGGAGCTGGCACATCAAAAACGGGAAAAAACAGGTGTGAAATATGAAAAGACACATAGTCTCGATCATGAGCATATTTTATCTGGAATATTGAGATGCCCGTTATGTGGAAGTGGTATGTATGGAAACGTGAACCGAAAGAAAAAGAAAGACGGAACTTTATATAAGGATTATTTCTATTATGCCTGCAAACATCGTCGCCTGGTAGATGGTCATAAATGTGGATATCGTAAACAATGGAGTGAGGAGAAGATTAACAATGCAGTGGAAGAAGTTATTCGGAAGCTGGTGAAGAATCCTAAATTTGAAGAAGCAATTCTGAATAAAATCGGTTCAAGAATTGATACAGAAGAAATAGAAAAAGAGATTGAAGGATTGGAAAAGCAGCACAGGCAGCTGACCGGAGCAAAAGCAAGACTTGGACAGCAGATGGACAATCTGGATATCATGGATAAATTTTATGAGAAGAAATATCAGGATATGGAGACAAGGTTATACCGTTTGTATGATGAGATTGAAGGCGTGGAGAACAGTATAGAAGAAGTCAAGAACCGCCTGCTGAATATCCGGCAACAGAAAATATCAGAAGAAAACGTCTATCAATTCCTTTTATATTTTGATAAACTATATGATAAGTTCACCGACCTGGAGAAGAAAGAATTTCTTAACAGCTTTGTAGAACAGGTGGACATTTACGAGCAGGAGCAGCCAGATGGCAGATTCCTGAAGCACATAAAGTTCCGTTTTCCGGTGTATTTTGGAGACAGGGAAACACAGGAACTTTGTTGGGACAACGAAAGTACCGTTGAGACGGTAGTACTGCTTTCCCACAAAAAGCCAGACGGACATATCAACGTAAAAGTTGAGTTTGGTGAGGGTGAGGGAAAAGTTCCGCTTGATAATATCGCAAAAAGAGCCGAAACATACAAGCCCAAAGAGCGAGTGACCTACAAAATGATAAAGGAGTACATAGAAGCTAAATACGGCTTCAAAGTACATACCGCATATATTGCAGAGGTAAAGAGAGATTTAGGCTTGCCGATGTACGATGCTCCTAATGCGGTAGAGGAATTGAAACAGCCGAGAAAGCATCCGACTCCAGAGAAGGTTGAAGCAATAAAGGATGCATTGAAACATTTTGAGGTGATTTAATGACAAAGCCGCTTGCTTATTGAATGGGTAAGCGGCTGCTTTATTATAATTAGTGTAATATAATAAAGCTTGTTCGAGAGTAAAGGGAGAGGATACGTATGAGAAGAACGTTATTCAGGTACAGGTCATTTAATACGGAAAAACTGAATGATTATAGCTATATTCATCAGAGGATAATTAACATTGAAAAATGGAAGTTTGAAGCTTTTGAAGGATTAGTGTATCCATCATCACCACTTTATTTCAACGACCCCTATGATTGTGAATTTTGCTTTCAGTCAGATGCATTGGAAGGTGTACTTGATAGAGAAACATATATACATCTTTTGGAAAGAAGATTTTCACTTAAACAGGAAGAAAAAAATAGAATTCTTTATTCTGACAATATTGAAAGGGCGATGCAAATAGTTTTGCAGGCTCATGGAGGAAGGCTTTCTGACTCTTGGATGAATATTTTGCAAAATGGATTAAATGATTGTATGAGTACAATCAAGGATGCTGTAAGAGTTGTCTGTTTATCTGAGGTGTATGACTCTATGCTTATGTGGAGCCATTATGCTCAGAATCATACTGGATTTTGTATAGAGTATGATTTTAAAGAAAGTGATATGCTTTATAAACATTTATACCCAGTAATATATACAAAGGATAGATATGCTGTTTCTAAAGCAGATATGTTAAGTGAAAATACAGAATGGATTTATAAGACGACTTGTCGTAAATCCGATGTTTGGTCGTACGAGAAAGAATGGCGAATTGTGACGGCTAATTTCAATAAAGTAATGCCAGAAAAATTGAAATGTCCAAATGGAAAATATGTCTTGGATTTGAAAGAAAATATAAAAGCGTTTTATTTAGGAGCGAAAATCTCTGAGAATTTTAAAGAAGAGATAATTCAATTTGGAAAAAAGAATAGTATTGATATTTATCAGATGGTTTTATCACCCAGTACATATGAGCTAAATGCAAAGAAAATCATATGATTAATTATGGAATAATGGTATAATTTTCTTATTATACAAACAAGATGGATGGTGAAAGAACATATATGAAATTTGAAAAAGTAGTTATTAAAAATTTTAGAAATTTTGATAATGTTGAACTTGACTTATCAAATAAAAACATATTTTTTGGTCTAAATGATGTGGGGAAAACAAATTTCTTGTACGCTCTACGATATGTATTTGATAAAGATATTCGTAAACAAAACCTTTTAGATTCGGATTTTCATAATAAGCAGCTTGATAAACCAATTGAGATTGTTGTTACTATAGATATTAGTGATGTTGCTGACAGCGATTGTCAAAAACTCCGTGCACAGCTAAAAGGTGCATTGCTAAGTGAGCATAATAAGGTATATATAAAGCTTTTTGCAGAATATAGCAAAACAGAAATGCTCGCTCTACCGATATTATCGTGGGGTGGCGATATTAATCATCTTTACGAAATGAAGCAAAGAGGATATCTATATGAAATAGACTATGTATTTAATGTCATTTATATTGACTCTTATGTTGATTTGTATTCCCTATTTAAAAAGAATGTGAGCCAGCTTGTCAGAAATGAAAAGGACGAAGATAAAGATATTCTGGCAAAAATTCAAAATACAGTTGATGATTTGAATGGTCATATTGCTTCTCTGTCTGGAATTAAAGAATTTGAGGATAAACTTACGCCAGAATATCAAAAATTCCATGATGAAGGGATATCTGTTTCAATAAAATCCGAAATCGCAGTAAAGGGATTGTACTCAAATATTATACCATATATTAAACAAGATAATGATGATAATTTATATCCTACTGCTGGGGAAGGTAGGAAAAAGTTATTGGCATATTCAATATACGACATACTGTCAGATGAAAATGCGGAAAAGAAAATCAATTTGTTTTTAATTGAGGAGCCTGAAAACCATCTTCATAAGTCTATGCAGATTGCATTATCACAAATACTTTTTACCGATAGCAAATACACATACTTGTTTGTAACAACTCATTCGCCTTTTGTTCTTTATGAAATGGATAATGTAAATTTAGTTCGAATATATAGTGAGCGAAAAATCAATAGTATTAGCACATTTTATAAAGTGCCTGATACTTATGAGAAAAACAGGAAAATGTTAAACCGTTGTTTGTCAGAAGCAATCTTTGCTAACAAAGTACTTTTGGTTGAAGGACCATCTGAATATATGCTATTTAGCAAAGTCCTTTCAGTAGTGCATCCTTTTTATGAAGTAGATGGAATATATATTTTACCAGTTGATGGTGTGGGATTTGAAACATATTTTTCTATCCTGGATGAACTTGAAATTTTTAATGTGGTAAAAACTGACAATGATTTGAGAGCGGTAACAGGAAAAGGTACATATAGCGTTTTAGGCTTTTCACGCTGTAATAATTATATTGGGGAAAAGCGTCTGCCTACTAAACAAATTCAAGAGAATTCTGTTTCTGCCAAGAGGAGTTTATATAATTCAAATATAAATACTTTGGATAAAATACGAAGTGACTTTCATATTTTCTTATCAAAAGTGGATTTAGAAAATGATTTAGACGAGTTTTTGCATGATAGATTATCAGCTTTATTGGATAATGATAATCCTGTTAAATATTTACAAGATGCAAAGCACTATCATATGGTGGAGTTGATTGAGAAACTTTCGGATACAGATTGCAGAACAATCTATAATCATTACAACTTTGCATGTTTGAAGGAGGTTGCCGAATGAAACTATCTCCAATTCAAGAAAAAATAGTAGAAACTCCCGGTAACTTAATAGTAAGGGCAAGTGCAGGAACAGGAAAAACCCATACAATGGTTAATAAAATTGCTAAGGAAATTGATGATAATCATACACATAAAGTTATTGCTGCAATTACTTTTACAATAAAAGCAGCACAAGAAATAAAGGATAGATTGTCTGTCGATGTAGTTCAACACTTCATTGGAACAAATAACAGTTTCGTTATTGAGGAAGTTATAAAGCCTTTTATGAAGGATGTCTATGGTGCTGATTTCGATTTGGACATGAGTACGGACTATTCAGCTAAAGTTGATACTTTTCAAGAAGCTATTGAAAAAATAAGGAATGAAGGTATCCTCTGCTCATATCGAGATAATAAAAGGAACTTTATTTTTGATTTGGCTCAAGAAATTGTAGAAAATTCTTCGGCTTGTAGGCTTTATCTTCAAGCAAAATATTTTAAAATATATATCGATGAATATCAAGATTGCGACAAATCAATGCATAAATTTTTTATGTATTTATGTGATGAATTGAATATCGAAACCTTTGTTGTGGGAGATGAAAAACAATCGATTTATATATGGAGGGGTGCTTATCCAGAGGCTTTTAAAAGCATCTGGAACAAACCCAATTTTAAAAAGATATTTATGGGAGATAATTTTCGCTCTTGTCAACAAATACAGAATTATTCTAATCTATTATGTGATGAGACAAGAAGTCTTTACAATCCTACGGAAAATATAGATAATATTGTGTGGCTTTCTCCTACAAAGGCAAATTGGGCAACAGAAGTATTGTCTAATATTGTTCCCGATAAAAAGTCAGCATTATTGCGGTTTTCTAATGATAACGCACGAATAGGAGCAAGCGAATTAACAACAAACGGTTTAGAGTATGTTTATATCCCACAGACTCCTATTGCTGATATTACAACAGATACAGCGTGGCTTTATACAGCAATTGCTAAATACCTTATAATTGAAAAGTATTCTGCATATGATGTAATTTCAGAAATACCTGTTGAAGGAAATGAAAGTCGCAAAACAGTATCCACCGTAAAAAGATTACTCAAAAGAATTGAAGAGACTATAGATGATGAGCAGTCTTTCGGCTCGTGTGTCACAGCATTGGCTGAATATCTTGGATATGATACTCGCCCTGATCACATAAACAAATTATTCAAAACAATTTCTGATACCAGTTTTCATGTGGCATTTGAAGCGGATAAATACAAACACATCGCAATTACATTCCACTCTTCAAAGGGATTGGAGTTTGAACAGGTAATTGTATTTGCAGAGGATTATCGATTGTCTGATATGTCGAGTATATACAACCATTATGTAGCGGTTACACGTGCAAAAAGCAAATTGATTATCGTTAAGTTAAACAATTACAATGCGAATTGTTTTCAGAATAATTTACAAAAGATATTTTCTGAAAGCGGTCATAATATAGAAGATGTCGTTTTATTTTGAACAGAATAGATTATTTATAAACCAATAATACAGGCAGCTATTACGAATAGGTAGGAGTTCTCTTTCCTTTGAATTGCCGCTTAGTTTCGAGCAGGCAGCAGCCTATCGAAAGGTTAACGGACAGTATGTAAGAAAAAATCAGTGGAGAGATACCAATGTAAGAGTAAGACCACATCAAGTCAACGCTATCGCCCATATCCTTTATGGCGGCAATACGCTCCTTGCCCATAAGGTGGGAGCAGGCAAAACCTTTGAAATGGTAGCCGCCGCACAGGAAAGCAAACGGCTCGGTTTATGTCAGAAATCTATGTTTGTTGTGCCGAATCATCTTGTCGGTCAGTGGGCTTCCGAGTATCTGCGGCTCTATCCGAGTGCAAATATCCTTGTTACAACAAAGCAGGATTTTGAAACAGGAAACCGCAAGAAGTTCTGCGGCAGGATTGCCACGGGCGACTATGATGCAGTCATTATTGGGCATTCGCAGTTTGAAAAAATCCCGATGAGCATAGAACGCCAGAGGGAGCAGTTGGAAAAGCAGCTTGATGATATTGAGCGTGGCATTGACGATGTGCAGGCTTCCAAAGGCGAGCGGTTCACGGTCAAACAGTTAATGAAAACCCGAAAGGCAATCAAGACAAAACTCGAAAAGCTCAACGACACTAAGCGTAAGGATACGGTCATCGACTTTGAACAGCTCGGCGTTGACAGGCTTTTCATTGATGAGAGCCATTTTTACAAGAATTTGTACCTCTACACCAAGATGCGGAATGTGGGCGGTATCGCCCAGACCGAAGCCCAGAAATCAAGCGACCTCTTTATGAAATGCCGCTATCTGGACGAAATCACGGGCAACCGTGGCACGGTTTTCGCAACGGGTACGCCTGTCAGCAATTCAATGGTTGAGCTGTACTCTGTTCAGAGGTACTTGCAGTATGATACCCTTGCACAGAACGGTTTACAGCATTTTGATAGTTGGGCTTCCACCTTTGGAGAAACGGTTACAGCTCTGGAATTAGCACCCGAAGGCACAAATTACCGAGCCAAGACGAGGTTTGCCAAGTTCTATAACCTGCCAGAGCTGATGCAGATGTTCTGTGAGGTGGCGGATATTCAGACCGCCGATATGCTAAAACTCCCCGTGCCAAAGGTCAATTACCACAATATTAAGACCAAGCCGAGCGAGATACAGACCGAAATGGCAGCTTCCCTTGCGAAGCGGGCTGAGAAAGTCAGGGCAAGGCTTGTCGAGCCGAACATCGACAATATGCTCAAGATAACCAATGACGGGCGGAAACTGGCTCTTGACCAGAGAATGATTGACCCGATGCTGCCAGATGACCCAGACAGTAAAGTCAATGCCTGCGTGGATAATGTGTACCGTATCTGGGAGGAACACACCGAAACCAAAGCAACGCAGCTTGTGTTCTGTGACCTGTCCACCCCGAAAAATGACGGTACTTTCAATGTCTATGACGATATGAGGGAGAAGCTGATAGCCTGTGGTATCCCGGCTGAGCAGATACGCTTTATCCACGAAGCGACCACCGATGCACAGAAAAAAGAGTTGTTCGGCAAGGTCAGAAGCGGCGAAGTCCGTGTGCTGTTCGGCTCTACTCCGAAAATGGGAGCAGGTACGAATGTGCAGGACAGGCTCATAGCAATCCATAACCTTGATTGTCCGTGGCGTCCTTCCGACCTTGAACAAAGGCAGGGGCGTATTGAACGGCAGGGCAATATGTTCCCAGAGGTGAAGGTTTACCGCTATGTGACGGAGCAGACTTTTGATGCCTACCTTTATCAGTTGGTGGAGAGCAAACAGAAATTTATCAGTCAGATAATGACGAGCAAAAGTCCTGTCCGTTCTGCCGAAGATGTGGACGAGGTTGCCCTGTCCTTTGCGGAGGTTAAAATGCTTGCCACAGGCGATGCCCGTTTTAAGGAAAAGATGGATTTGGATATACAGGTTTCCAAGCTCCGAGTGTTAAAGCAGAGTTATCTTTCCGAGCATTACGACCTTGAGGACAGAGTGCTGAAATACTATCCCCAGACCATAAAAGAGTATGAGGAACGCATTACAGGCTATGAAAACGATGTGGCTCTTGCAAAGCAGCACAAGCCGCAGGGCGAGGATAAGTTCTGCCCGATGAGCCTAAAAGGCGTGACCTACACGGAAAAATCCGATGCAGGAGAAATGCTTTTGGCAGTCTGCAAGGAAAATCCCCTTGCAAATCCCGTGGAAGTCGGCAGTTACCGTGGCTTCCGTTTGGAGGTATTCTATGATATGGTCAACACCCACTACTGCCTAAATCTCTGCGGCAAGACAAGGCACAAGGTAGAATTAGGCTCTGACGCTCTGGGAAATCTGACCCGAATTGAAAACGAGCTTGCCAAGCTCCCTGCAAAACTGGAAGCCGCAAAGACTAGAAAAGAGGAAATCTTGGATCAGCTTGCCAACGCAAAGACTGAGGTACAAAAGCCCTTTGCCTTTGAAGATGAGCTGAAAGAAAAGACTGACAGGCTTAACGCCTTAAACATCGAGCTTAATCTGGACGAAAAGGATACCCCTGTCCTGGATACCGAGCCCGACCATAGCGAGGAACAGCCCGAAAGAAAAAATGCAGACCGTGAGCGTTAATCCAATTTGCACATTTGTATTGCTGATTTTTGGGAAGTATAATGAGTGAAGAATACGAAAGTTGGAGGTAAAAGATGTGTTTGAGAATTTCAGATTTGAAACCTTTGTAGATGCCCATAGCAACATCTTTGAGGAATATTTAAGCTCTGTCATTGCAAAGCTGCCGAAAGAAAATCCAGAATACCGAGCTGTCAGTGACAGGATGGAAAGCCTTTATCAGCAGTATCCGAGAGCTATGGCGGTGTTTGATACGGAAAAGCCGAGTGATTTATCCGAGGATGAGTGCAAGGCTCTGATAGAGATTTTGGAGCTTCGGAATAAGCTCTCCGATATGCAGCAGGAAACAATATATTTCAGAGGATGCTATGACAGCGTGGGTTATCTGAAAAAAGCAGGAATTTTATAACGGACTGACCGAAGAAAACAGCGGTGTTGGCGTGAAGCTGACACCGCTTTTTACATAGCCGCAGAGGTAGAAAAAATTGAGGTTATGTGGTATATTATGTTTATAAATATCTATTTGCAAAAGGGGGCAAATTATGAGTGATACAATTAAGGGTGCAATAATTGGAGCACTTATTACAACATTAGGTTCTGTTCTCATCTTTTTTCTTGGTAATTTTTCAACTCAAGCTACTTTAGAGAAAAATACTGTTGAAACATTATCAGAGTATTTTGATTCAGTAGATAAGGATATGTCTTTTAAACAAGCATTACAAACAGTATATGAAGAAGCTAAATATAAAGACGAACAAATAGATATATTGAATCAACAGAATACTGACCTCCAGAGTCAAATATCAAGTACACCTAACTTTGAATTTAAAAATCCTGCCCTTATATCTGATGGATTAAAAGTTCAAGAGGCTGTAAATAAATCTATAATAGTGGTTGACAATAATAACTATTATTCTGAAGGAATTTTGAATTTGGTGTTAAAAAATAAATTATTATATGATTCTGATCAAAATATAGTATTTTATAATGCTAATGGGGAAAATGTAGCTACTGAAACAAAAGTCGATTTGTTTGATACGGATGTTTTGTATGAAGGAACTTGTTATGCGAAATATCTTCCTACGGATGGAAAGTCTTTTTCAATGGGAAGTAGTACATATAATAAAGGTTTTATAATATATGATGACCATTCACTTTTTGGGGAAGGAGATGGATATGCCCTATTTGATTTGCAAGGGAAATATTCAAAAATAACCTTTGATGTTGGAAGAACTAATGAATATGAAAAACAGGATGTTATACTAAAAGTCTATTTAAATGGTGAATATGTTGAAGAATATCCGATAAATGCACAATCTCCACCTATTCAATTAGAAATAGGTTTGAATTATGCAAATAATATGAAATTAGAAATAACTGGGGGAAGCAGGGTTAAGTATGGTTTTGCTAATGTGGTTTTACATTATTGAGTAGTAGTTATAAACTTGAAATAAGGAGGTATAAATGTGGATAATAAAGAAATAATTCTTTCAAAAATAGCAGAAGTGATGAGTAGAAAATATTTTATAGCACGAAAAAATTCTGAATTTAAAGCACGGCTTAAATGTGTTGGTTTGGGTGAGTATTTTGAAAAGTATTCAGACTATCTTGTTCCGTACTATTACAGAATGGGAAATTCACATAAGTTTGAAAATAATAATGAAGAATACGATGTGTTTTTAGGTTTGGACAGCATTTTTTCTGACTTATATCACGAAAATAGAAACAAAGATATTATTAGTTTACTAAAGGAACTTACGAAATCATTTAACGCTGAATATATTTTTACAGAAATGGCAGATGATTTTGAAGAACTTGCAAATCTTTATGAGTTGTTAGGTTTAAGTATTAGCATTGAATTTGATAAAGTAATTGTATCAACCTGTATGGCAAGCGATACAGAAAGAGTTGGAGAGGTGTTTTCGGTTGAGTCATGGCTGAAAAGTAACCATCAAGAGGTATATGATGCTTATGAGTCTGCGATTGATGCTTATACTCAAGGACACGCAGGAGCTTGTATTGAGTCGTGCAGAACTTGTATAGTGAGCATTTTTTCAAAATATAGAGGTACAGAAAATTTTGCTAAATGGATGCGTGGAGTATACAATACAAGTGGAGATGCTACAAGTGCTACACCACAAGACTTATCGCAGGCATTGACTACTGATTTAAAAAAGGAAGATTTGGCAGATTTCTTCAGCGAAAATAGGGCAGGAAAATTGACAAAAACAAAAGCAATTTATATGATTTATTCTATGATGTCTGATTACGGAACACATAGAAATGAAGCCACAAGCGAAACACCTATAATGGAGGATGCTCTGTTTTCATTAAGATTAACAGATAGTATTTTGTTCTGGGTATATTCAAAAAACAAATGATTTATATTAGGATACATAGCCGAGAGGTTTTTCTTAACGGAAAATCCCTCGGCTTATTTTATTTTCAAGGAGGTGCAGGATTGAATTATCAAGATTACAGACAGTCCCTTAACCAAAGGTTAAGCGTCAAAGTACAGCAGGAACTTTCCTCTTTTCAGGAAGAAATGTCAGGCAAGCCGCCGCAGGAGATTTTTGATGCAGCATATCAAATCGCTATCAAGAATGATATTGCCGAGTGTATTTCCAACACGAATTACTCTTCGCAGGCGGTGAAAGCATTGCTAAAATCGCCTAATCTGTTGCAGGAAATCTATGATGAATGGCTTGAAACAGACTATTCCCACATGGAGGATTTACACCAGACCATAGCTGATTTTAAGGATTATGTGGTTAAGACGGAGAAAATACTGTCTGAGAAAGAGAGGTAACGCCTATTGAGAGTATGCAGACCCTATGTGCAGCTCGACCCTGCCGTTATCGAACAGGCAAGGCAGATGGACTTGCTTTCTTACCTGCAACGGTATGAGGCGAGCAACCTAAAGCGTGTGTCTGGCAATGTGTACTGTACGAAAGACCACGACAGCTTGAAGATTTCCAACGGCAAATGGTACTGGTGGTCAAGAGGTATTGGCGGCGTTTCCGCCCTCGATTATCTCATCAAGGTCAGAGAGTACGGTTTTGTGGAAGCTGTCGAAGTCCTCACAGGTATTACGGCGGACTGGACACCGCCGCCCCCTGCTCCGAAAAAAGACGAGCCAAAGGTGCTGCTTCTGCCAGAGAAAAATGCTAACGCAGACCGTGTCGCAGAATATCTTTTCGGGCGTGGCATTGACTATTCGCTCATACAGGAATGTATTGACGAGGGTATTATTTTTGAAAGCAGGAAGTATCACAACGCTGTTTTTGTGGGCAGGGATAAAAGCGGAAAGCCCAAATATGCCGCTCTACGAAGCACACTTGGCAGCTCTTTTAAGCAAGATGTGTCGGGCAGCGACAAGCGGTATTCGTTCCGACTTCTGGCAAGAGAGCCGACAGATACGGTGCATTTATTTGAAGCTGCCATTGATTTATTGTCCTATGCTACTTTCCTCAAATGCGAGGGCAAGGACTATCGGACGGAAAATCTGCTCTCCTTGTCGGGTGTATATCAGCCTAAAAAGGAAATTTCAGAGAGCAAAGTTCCCATTGCCCTGACCACTTATCTTACAGAAAATCCACAGATTAAGACCATTGTTCTGCATCTGGATAATGACAAGGCAGGCAGGCTATGTACCGCTGCTTTAAAAAAATTGTTGCAGAAAGAATACAAAATCGTTGATGATCCACCGCCTGTTGGCAAGGACTTCAACGATTTTTTGTTATCCTATCTGGGGATTTCAAGACCGATTTCAAAGCGTGAAAGGAGTGATGCCCGTTGATTGTCTGACCCATTTTACCACCGAAAATAACCAAAATTGAAGCAAAATTTATAACTGAAAGCGAGGAATTAAACATTGGAAGTATCCTGCGTGATTGATACAATAAACAAAGCCAAAGCTCGCCG
>OGMI01000664.1_pt1 | contig 12933 bp, 10 predicted proteins | sample 1573201 | NCBI WGS metagenome assembly OGMI01 (sample SAMEA2582012, study PRJEB24529) | metagenome | biome: Human gut stool | place: China | collected 2011
CGTGTCTCAGTTCCAATGTGGGGGACCTTCCTCTCAGAACCCCTATCCATCGTTGCCTTGGTGGGCCGTTACCCCGCCAACAAGCTAATGGAACGCATCCCCATCGTTTACCGATTAATCTTTAATCGGGCTATCATGCAATCTCTCGATACTATCAGGTATTAATCTTTCTTTCGAAAGGCTGTCCCTGAGTAAACGGAAGGTTGGATACGTGTTACTCACCCGTGCGCCGGTCGCCGGCAGTTGAAGCAAGCTTCAACCCCGCTGCCCCTCGACTTGCATGTGTTAGGCCTGTAGCTAGCGTTCATCCTGAGCCAGGATCAAACTCTTCTTTGTAAAATATCTTTTTACTTCTTTCGAAGTTTGTATTCCGTTTCAGAATGCCGTATTGTTTCAATCTAAAAAAACTGACGGTTTTTCTTTGTTTCGTTATATATTTATATATAATGTATAACGCCTGTACTACATCTTGTTTGTTTATCTAAATTTCTTCAAAGATCTCTTTTTCTTTCCGGCTTTCGCTTTTAGTGAAAGCGTTTGCAAAGTTATGAGGTTTATTTGAAACTTCCAAATTTTTCGAGAAAAATTTTTCAAGTTTTTTTTCGGAGCCGTTCTCGCTCCCTTGCACAACAGCAAGGTAAGATACTTGGAATCAACCGAAAAAGGCTTTAACTTAAACCCTCATCACTTCTCCAGCATGTCATTGCTTTAGCGCGTTTCCCTCTCGAAAGCGGTTGCAAAAGTAGACGCTTTCTGGCATTCTGCAAAATATTTCACCAACTTTTTTCAAACAAATTTTGTAATTTACACATAAATCACTGATTATCAAATATGTTATACAGCAGGATTTTCTTCTTACACTTCCAGAAGGTTACAAAATGATACATTTTAAATATACGCGTGCGCGTAAGGCCTCCTTTTTTCCAGGTAAAAAGACAGTATGCTCTCAATTTATCATACAAATGAAAAAACTATACTACATAAAAGAGAAACATTCAGCTCACAAATGATAAAGGTTAATCATTTAAATGAAAAAGATAGAAGCTAAGGATACCTCCCTATACACAAAAAAATCTTATCACCTCCAAACGAAAGTGATAAGATTTTCCGAATTACGATTATACCTTATACCCAAACTTGCAAAGACTCGAACAGAATTATTCAAGCTTAGCAATGCCTTTTTTAATTTCACGCATCAATTTCTGGAAATCAAAAATCCGCTCTGGATATTGAGAAGCCAAATTTTCTTTTTCCATACCCTTTCTCAAATCATACAGTTGTGGGATTAGAAGATTACCTGTTTCCACATTAGCTCCCCACGTAATCATAGGTCCGGCATCACTAGGCTCTATATATTTCCAATCTTTTGTACGCAAAGAAAGTGTATGGCTGGAAGCACACTGCACAACCCAAGGCCGGTCTGTAGAATCAATACCCAACAAATTATCCAACCGATCAAAACTATCGGGTGCTGAATGCTTTGGCAACTTGGCATCAACCAAAGTTCCCAATGAAGCCATCCAATCAATTTGTGACATCAGTACATCGGAAACCATATTGGATTTTGCTCCCCGAGGCCATCTCACAATAATAGGAACGCGTGTTCCACCCTCGAATGCACTGTATTTATAACCGCGTAATTCGCCAGAAGGAGAGTGCCCGTTCAGTAATTCCGCTGCCTGATCTTCATAGCCATCATCAACAATAGGACCGTTATCACTCGAGAGAATAATCAGGGTGTTATCCGAAATTCCCAAACGCTCCAAGGTTTTCATTATCTCTCCAACTGACCAGTCAAACTGCACGATGGCATCTCCACGCAATCCCATATTGGTTTTTCCACGGAAACGAGGGTGGGGGAAACGGGGTACATGCACGTCATTCGTAGCAAAATACATAAAGAAGGGCGCGTCTTTATGTTGCTCAATAAAACGTATGGCATGCGTAGTAATGGAATCGGCTATGTTTTCGTCTTTCCATAAGGCCTTACCTCCACCTTTCATATAGCCAATACGACTGATGCCATTTACGATAGCCATATCATGTCCGTGACTGGGTTTCAAATTATAGAGTAACTCAGGATTATCTTTTCCGGTAGGTTCACCTTCGAAATTACGCTTATAACTAACCTCAATAGGAGCAGAGGGATCATAATCAGCCACTTGTCCGTTCTCTATAAATACGCAGGGGACACGGTCGGCAGTAGCAGCCATGATATAATGATAATCAAAGCCCAAATCTCCTAAAGAAGCCGGTAGAGGAGCATTCCAGTCTTGTTTGCCTGTTTCATCACCCAAGCCCAAATGCCATTTTCCGATAGCACACGTTGCATATCCTTTACTTTTAAACATGTCGGCCATTGTAAACTGTCCGGGTTTAATAATCATTCCGGCATCGCCAGCAGCAACATCGGTACCAGGCTTGCGCCAGGCATACTCTCCTGTCAGAATAGAATAACGCGATGGGGTACTGGTAGCCGCAATGGCATGTGCATTGGTAAACCGAATCCCCTCGGATGCCAGTCGGTTGACATTGGGTGTTTGAACATTCTTAGCTCCGTAACATTCCAAATCACCATATCCCAAATCATCAGCCAAAATAATGATTACATTAGGATTTTTCTGAGAAGTTTTTTCTTCAGATACTGCTTCTGCAGCACTAACCTGTACAACTGGGACAGCAAATAGGGCAGTCCACAAAGATGTATTTAAAATTCTGCATTTCATACGGTCATTCCTCCGATTTTGGATAATTAGGACTATACAGCATTGTATTTTGTCTTACGACAAGCTTACCGTCTTTTACAAAACCATCTCCTCGCTCCGACAAATGTTCGACCATGGCAGCACGCATTTCCTTCAGTTTTTTCTGGAATTTTTTATCATGCACTGCATTATGCAATTCTTTAGGGTCGTTTACCAAATCAAACAATTGCTCCGAACCGTTATGGAAATTCCAGATATACTTTATCTTTCCGTCGGTCAAAGCACACCAGTAATTATCGGCATCGTAACAAGTAGCATGTTCCAAATCGATATATTTTCTCCAAGGTGCTGCTGCATCTTTAGCCAAAGATAAAACAGAAGCCCCATCTACAGCTTCGGGCACAGCTATATTTGCCACATCGAGGAAAGTCGGCAAGACATCACGCAATTCTACCGGCTGTTCCAGTTTAGAACCGGGCTTAACCTGTGCAGAAGATGGCCATTTTACAATAAATGGTATATGGGTAGAACCTTCGTAAGGATATGTTTTTCTCCAGTGATGATGATCGCCCATTATATCTCCATGGTCGGAAGTAAACAAAATAAGCGCATCGTCATACATTCCTTTATCTTTCAAGGTCTGAATAATCCGACCTATCTGTTCATCAATAAATGTAATATTGGCATAATAATAACGAAGTGAGTTTATTGCATATTCCGGACCGAAATTAGCAAAGGCAGCATCACTGGCAGTATGTGCAGGGTCACGAAGTTCACTGTATTTTCCACACCAGTCGCCTACGGCAGGGGCCGGGATCTTTTTATCTTTATACATTTCGGCAAAACGCTGGGGCGGGTCGTACGGACTGTGCGGCCGTGCAAAAGAAACTTTCAGGAAAAGAGGCTGCTCATCGTTATCATAATTCTGAATCAGCTCACAAGCCATTTCGCCTGTCCAATAGGTAGGATGAAGTTTTTCATCCAGTTTATACTGTGATGCACCGTGATCATTCCATCCGATACCAGTCAAGTCTGGGTCTTTTGACGGAGCCTGAACCTGGAACCACTGGCGATAATCACTTGTAAAATTAGGATCTTCTATACGACCGCTTTCGTCTAGTAAAGTTCCATGAAATCCATGCTTAGCTCTTTGCGGATGCCAATGCATCTTTCCGATACCAAATGTATAATATCCGTTGTCTCTCAACAACTGAGGCATCTCGACAGAATACTTTTCTGCTACCTGACCATATCCCAACATACCATGCTTCCAAGGAGCAAAGCCTGTAAGTAAACCAGCACGCGCAGGCGTACTGCTGGGACAAGAAGAGTAAGCATTGACAAACAAAGTTCCTTCTGCAGCCAATTCGTCTATAGCAGGTGATACAACAGCTTCATTACCCATGCATCCTAATGCATCAGCACGCTGCTGATCGGTCATAATCAAAATAATATGCGGTGATTTTTGAGCAAAAACAGGAGAACTTAAAGCTGTCCCCATCAGAAATAAAGAAAATAATGGATGCTTCTTCATGTTATTAAATTTACTAAAAGGATTCAAAGTCGTTGCAAAGATAAAAATTATAAATATTAAAAAAGCACTTTAGCATTTACAATATCCATCAATCTACATTCTTTTCTTATTATTAATCAGAATTAATTATAAAGAAATTCAGATTGTAAGGTAGTGAATAAAAAAATACAATAACCATAATAAAAAAATCCGGAATTCCCTGTTTTTTAGGGAATCCCGGATTTTTCACTACTTATTATTACTAAATTAATAGTTTTCTTTTTTCACTTCAAAGAAAGCCTGTGGATGCAAGCAAGCCGGACAAAGTTCTGGAGCTTCTTTGCCGATGGTCAAGTAACCACAGTTACGGCACTGCCATACAACTTCGATATCTTTCTTAAATACAGTTCCATTTTCGATGTTGTTTACAAAAGCCTGATATCTTTCTTCGTGTCCCTTTTCTGCAACAGCGATATTTCTATACATAACTGCAATTGCAGGGAAACCTTCTTCGTCTGCGATATCAGCAAACTTAGGATAGTCCAAAGACCATTCTTCATGTTCGCCTGCAGCCGCAGCTTTCAAGTTTTCAAGTGTACTACCAATTACACCAGCCGGATAAGAAGCAGTAATTTCAACCATACCACCTTCTAACCATTTAAACATACGCTTTGCATGTTCTTTTTCCTGATCTGCAGTTTCAGTAAAGATAGCAGCAATCTGCTCATAACCTTCTTTTTTAGCAACGCTAGCAAAATATGTATAACGCATTCTTGCCTGTGATTCTCCTGCAAATGAAGTTATCAAATTTTTCTCTGTACGGGTACCTTTAAGACTTTTTTCCATAATCGTTAGTTTTTAGTTGAGTGTTATTTTTTACTGATGCAAAGATAAGTATTTATTTTTAATTTGTAATTATTACAATTAATGTTTATATATTTTTTACATATTTATTCCGTTGCTTGAGGATTTTCGTAAATATAATAATATTTGTAGGAAGCATCTGCCTATATGTCTATTTTATTTTATACATTTGCACCAATTTTAATAGTTTATAACAAATAGGTATTTCATGAAAGGATTAAATTTTCAGCCCAAGTTATTTTCTACACTTAAGAACTACTCTCGGGCAAACTTGATGACCGATATCATGGCGGGCATCATTGTAGGTATCGTAGCATTACCTCTGGCTATTGCATTTGGTATTGCATCTGGTGTAACTCCAGAAAAAGGAATTATTACTGCAATTGTAGCGGGATTTATTATTTCATTTTTAGGAGGAAGCAAAGTCCAAATTGGCGGTCCGACCGGAGCTTTTATCGTAATTATTTATGGTATCATTCAACAATACGGATTGGAAGGATTAATGATTGCAACCCTAATGGCTGGTGTCCTTCTCATCCTTTTAGGCGTATTTAAACTCGGAACAGTCATAAAATTTATTCCTTATCCTATCATTGTCGGATTTACCAGTGGTATTGCTGTAACAATCTTTACTACACAGATTGCAGACATATTTGGTCTTAATTTTGGCAGCGACAAAGTTCCAGGTGATTTTATCGGAAAATGGATGGTTTACTTTAAGCATTTTGATACTGTAAACTGGTGGAATACACTAATCAGCATTATCAGTATTCTGATTATTGCGATCACTCCTCGTTTCTCTAAAAAAATACCAGGCTCATTGATTGCTATCGTTCTAGTTACAGTAGTGGTATACTACTTAAAAATGCATTTAGGTATTACATGTATCGATACTATCGGAGACCGGTTCGCCATTGAAGCCAAACTGCCTGAAATGGTAGTACCTGCCATCGGATGGGAAGAAATAAGAAATTTATTTCCTGTAGCTATTACTATTGCAGTATTAGGCGCTATTGAATCTTTGCTTTCAGCAGCAGTAGCTGATGGTGTGATAGGTGATCGCCATGACTCAAATACAGAGCTGATAGCACAAGGTATCGCCAATGTAGTATCACCTATTTTCGGAGGTATTCCTGCTACAGGCGCCATTGCCAGAACAATGACCAATATCAACAACGGAGGACGTTCGCCTATAGCCGGTATTATTCACGCTGTAGTATTACTTCTGATCTTCCTTATTTTAATGCCGCTGGCACAATATATTCCAATGGCATGTCTTGCCGGTGTATTGGTCATCGTATCGTATAACATGAGTGGATGGCGTACATTCAAGGCGTTGCTTAAAAACCCGAAATCAGATGTAGCTGTATTGTTAATAACATTCTTCCTGACTGTTATTTTCGATTTGACTGTAGCTATAGAAATTGGTTTGGTTATTGCCTGTGTTCTATTTATGAAGCGTGTAATGGAAACGACAGAAATTTCTGTTATCAAGGATGAAATAGACCCAAACAAAGAATCAGACCTGGAAGTACACGAAGAACGTCTGACAATTCCGAAAGGGGTAGAGGTATACGAAATAAACGGCCCGTATTTCTTTGGCATTGCCACTAAATTCGAAGAAACCATGGCACAGTTAGGCGACCGCCCGAAAATACGCATTATCCGTATGCGTAAAGTTCCATTTATTGATTCAACAGGTATCCACAACCTTACTAACTTATGCCAGATGTCGCAAAAAGAGAATATTCATATCATTCTGTCTGGTGTGAATGAAAAGGTGCATAATGTACTTGAAAAATCAGGCTTCTATGAATTGCTTGGAAAAGAAAATATCTGCAGCAATATTAACGAAGCGCTGGCTGTAGCAGATAAAGAAATAAAAGAACTAACCCGTGATGAATAAAACGGGTTAGTTTCCCTTATAAAATAACAAACAAATGCTAATACTGTAACAGATTTCTTAATCTGTGTTATAAAACATATTTTTTCGCGCTATAAAGTTTGGAGTTTACCCTAAAAAGCGTACCTTTGCAATGTGTTTTTCATAGTATTAGATTTAAGGTTAACAAAGGTTGGAGTACAGCGGTACTCCTTTTTTTATGTCTATACGTTTAATAAGAGGCAGAAGCAGGTATTCCTGCAGCTTCAATCATGCCCACAATACGGTCTAATTCCTGATGAGAAGCTTTCAGTAATCCGTGATCAGGAGTTTCACGGTCTATTGTATAAATCATAACTTTCTGAGGTGCAATCTGCTTTACTATATCAAGCCAAGGAAGAACAAAATCATCCGAAGTATTATCTACTGAAATACCATTACTTTCACCTTTCATAAAAAGTGTCTGGATAATCAACTTTCCCTGAAAAGCTTTTAGCCCTTCAATAATATTCTCTACTTCGTAATGCCCCGTCGGTCTGTCCACCCGGTTTATATAGTCTATGTTCACTGTATCCAATTTCAAAATGTTGTTATCAACTTTATTTAAAGCTGTAAATACATAAGGTTTATGAATCATTGTAGCATTGCTGAGTACACTGATTTTCGCATTCGGAAAATATTTATCGCGCAATGCAATTGTATCGTCTATGATTTCGGAAAATTCAGGATGCAAGGTCGGTTCTCCATTACCGGCAAAAGTAAGTACATCAGGAACTGGTCCATCTGTTTGCATTTTCAACAATTGCTGCTCCAATGCTTTACTTACATCTTCACGTGAAGGCAACCCTTTTTGGGGGCGATGGTCTTTATTAAATCCGCATTCGCAATAAATACAATCAAACGAACAAAACTTCCCATCAGCAGGAAGCAGATTAATTCCTAAAGAAACTCCAAGACGGCGACTGTGAACAGGCCCGAAAATAGGAGAGGGATAAATAATTGTTGCCATACTATACAATTCATTTTGTTAGAGCACAAAGATACAGTTTTATTCACCACTTAATACGTAACTGTAAATAAATATCTCCTTTCTTACAATCCTGTATTTCTTCTGTTCCCGAACTAATCTTATCCCGGTCGAAATAATAAGTCAAACCATATTTAGCCTGCAAAACAAGCCAGTTGCGAAAACTATAACGTACATTCAAAGCAAAGCGAGTTCCCTTACCATAAAAAGATGGCATCGAAAAGGCATATAGTACACTTTTCTCGTACATTGTAATTCTTGTATCATAATTATCTGTTTGAAACCAGGCTGCAGACAAGTCCAACTGACATGGAAGTTTCAATGGAGCTATACTTACTTGCTGATTTATTAAGAATCCTCTATACACCAGTTGATTCCATGTTTTTTTCTGATTACCATAAACAGCTGTTTTCAATTTAATTTTTGGAGACGGTTGATATGAGAGATACATATTCAGTTTATGCTGATTACCTGGAGCTGTAATCTTATTTTCTTCAGAATCTCTTATATCTTCTGCCTTGTTTTTATAACGATATTTTATAAACAATGAAAGTGAATGAAGTGGTGAATAAGTAAGTTGAAAAGTATTTTCTATTCCAAAAGTCCCAGAAGCTGAAATCCCATATTTCTGATAAGGAAAATAAAATATATCTGTATAATTTGCCAAAATAATATTTTTTAAAAAGCTGGTTTCCAATCCTATAAATACTCCATATTCATTTTGAAGCATACTTGATTCTGATATAGATTTACCATAAATAGACTGGTAGCATTTGTCGTAATATCTGTTTATAAATAATAGATTCCAATTGTTGATAAACCGATAATCAATTCTATTTATCCAAGCAATCTTTCCACATTTATCTACAGCTACTTCACCACCTATCACAGCCTTTTTCAAAAACGTCTTATAGTTGGTACCTATATTATAAAAAGACTTTCCTCTGGGATAATACTTATTATACTCCCTGAAATCAGGATTTAATATCTTGTTGAAAACATTATAAACAGCTGTTACCCCAAATTCATATTGCTTGCCATTATAATTAATATTCGTTCCAATTACTTGATTATTAAAGGTTTTATGTTTCTCAAAATCTCTTATCAACCGGTGATAACCATCTTTCTTAATTGAGGTTATAAAAGAGTTATCAACAATTCCATCCATATTTCTATACGAATATAAAGCTGATATTAACCATCTTTTCGATACTTGATAACTTATCCCTGCACCTTGAAAGAAATTATATTCGTCACACGAAGAATGTTTGCTGAATCCTTGTCGATTGGATTGAGAAGCAGTAATCGTTTTTCCTAAACTAAAGCCAGTATTTAATACGAGTCCGTATCCAAAAGAAGCACGATAATTTCCTAAAGCTAAAGTCCGAATTCTACCTAAATCTTTTATCAACAAATAAGGTGAATAAAAATCTGCTCCCTTCTTATTATATTTTCCAAACCACTGCTCTCCTGCATCTTTTTCCATAGTTATTCCAGCATAAACTTGATCTTTATACCGAAACGAATAGCGCAAGTTATGATAAAGAGGAGTACCGAGATAACGCTTGTTAGGACTTTCAGTCAAAACTTCATCAGTATACGAAGCATAACCGGCACGAACATACATTGGTATATCTACACGTGTTGATAACTCCTGTTTATTGTACTTTAATATAGATTTCCATGACAAAACATCTTTTTTATCATTACCTTTCCCAATATATAGAAAAGGAGTTAAAAGCTTTAACACCCTGTAATCCATATCTTGAACCATAGCCAACTCTTTTAAACTTACTAACGGACCATGTTTATAAACATAATAAAGAATATTTTCTATGATTCGATCTGATAAAAATGGGAACTGTTCCAGCTGCTCCTTTGTAAGTGCATTCACATCAAGTGGATTAGCTTTTAATTCCTCCATTTCTTCTACCCATGACGCCCAGTCTTCTTCTACATCGTCTTCTAAAAAGACATTATCCATTATCCAGTCCTCGTTGGTAAAACTCTGAGCCGTAATCGAAGAAGCAAAAGAGCAGCATATTCCAAAGCACAATAAACACTTTCTTAACATCTCTAGCTAACGTTAAATGTTATGTAATACATTGCTATTCAATCTATTCTTTATACTTTTGCGGCTATGAAAAAAAATATTTTCATAGTAATACTCTTGCTGTTTAGCTACCTGTCGGTATTTGGACAGCAACATGTAAGTGCCTTAAAAAATGGATATAAGGTACCCGTAACAGTATATAAGAACGACACTATACCTACAATAACGTTAAAAGAAGTCATTATTTTCCCTGAAATCAGATTTAAGAACAAAAAGCAAAGAATCAGATATAATAAATTAGTCAGAGATGTTAAGAAAACTCTCCCGCTTGCTAAAGAAATAAATCGAGCAGTAATTGAAACTTATGAATATCTACAAACTCTTCCTAATAATAAAGCCAGAGAAGCACATTTGAAAATGGTTGAAAAAGGATTGAAGCAACAATATACACCTGTTATGAAGAAACTAACATTCTCACAGGGAAAATTGTTGATAAAGTTAGTAAATCGGGAAACAAAGAGCTCTTCGTACGAACTTGTCAAAGCTTTTATGGGACCATTGAAAGCTGGATTCTATCAAACATTTGCTGCACTGTTCGGGGCGAGCTTAAAAAAAGAATACCACCCGGAAGATGATGATAAAATGACTGAGCGTATTATTATATTAGTAGAAAACGGACAATTATAAAAATAATATTTATATATAAATATCAGTAAAACAATGAATTAAGACGTGCTATCATCAGCTTATTAACAACACTGTTAATTCATTGTTTTAATACTATTTCTGCTCTTTAAAAGCTATAAGCTTATTCGCAAACTCCCATAGAACAATCCCTGCTGTAACGGATACATTCAAAGAATGTTTTGTACCGTATTGCGGAATTTCTATACAGCCATCGCACATATCAACAATTTCCTGTTTTACACCTTTCACCTCATTTCCCATTACGATAGCATACTTTTTATCAGAATCTAACTGAAGGTCGTTCAACATGCAGCTACCTTCACACTGTTCTATTGCCAGAACAGTATACCCACTAGCATGTAGCTCATTTACAGCATCTTTAGTATCTTTAAAATAACTCCAGTCTACAGTCATTTCAGCACCTAAAGCTGTTTTATGCATCTCTGGATGAGGGGGAGTAGCTGTAATACCACATAAATAAATACGATTTACTAAGAAAGCATCCGAAGTTCTAAACACAGCTCCGATATTATGTAAACTTCGAACTTCATCCAGAACAACAGCCAATGGCAATTTGTCGGCCTTCTTAAACTCATCCACCGTAAGGCGGTTCATTTCCGTTATTTTTAATTTCCGTAATTCAGACATAACTTGATTAATAGAATATCCGTTTGCAAAGATAAAAACTATACTCATAACCCTGTTAAAAACAGTGGAAAAGGTGTATAAAAGCTGAGAAAAGAAAATGAAAAAAAGATTTTGCATTTTTGAAATAATATATTATAGCAAATTGATTATACACAACTCCAAAAAAGATAAACTCGAAATACCCCGTTTATATAAACATAAATTCAATAAGAAATTAAGTGCAAATAAGCAGAAAGTTTTTAACTTTGTGGATTATCAACGTTTTGTTGATAGGGATGCTAAAGATTGTATAATCAGCACTTAAGCCTGTTTACAGATTATTAAAATCAACTTCACTTACATTAATAAGTTAATGAGCAAATAAAATGACTGATTTTTACAAACACTATTAACCTCCTATTATTAATATCATAAATTCTCTTTTTTGAAAAAATAAAATATAAATTATAGTATGAAAGAAGAATGGTTGAATAAAGGTTTTGTAAATGAACCTGTAGATAAGAGCATCGATCTAAAAAGTGAGATAAACCGATTACGTAAAGAAAAGAATGCAGTCATTCTTGGACACTACTACCAGTCTGGAGAAATTCAGGATATAGCCGATTTTATTGGTGACAGTCTGGCTTTGGCACAATGGGCTGCCAAAACAGATGCTGACATTATTGTGATGTGTGGTGTACACTTTATGGGAGAAACGGCCAAAATACTATGCCCCGATAAAAAAGTATTAGTTCCGGACCTGAATGCAGGCTGTTCTTTGGCCGACAGTTGCCCTGCAGACAAGTTTACGGAATTCGTAAAAAGCCATCCAGACCACACTGTTATCTCTTACGTAAACACGACGGCTGCTGTAAAAGCTGTTACAGATGTTGTCGTGACTTCTACAAATGCAAAACAAATAGTAGAAAGCTTTCCAGAGAATGAAAAAATAATTTTCGGTCCTGACAGAAACTTAGGTAATTATATCAACTCTATAACAGGCAGAAATATGCTGTTATGGAATGGAGCCTGCCATGTTCACGAACAGTTCTCTGTTGAAAAAATCATAGAACTGAAGAAACAATATCCAGATGCTGCCGTACTCGTACATCCCGAATGTAAGGGTAGTGTAGCCAAGTTGGCCGATAAAGTCGGTTCGACAGCAGGATTGCTGAAATATGCTATAGCGAGTGAAAAGAAAGATTTTATTGTAGCGACAGAAAGTGGTATTTTGCACGAGATGCGCAAACAGTGCCCTGAAAAGAATTTCATTCCAGCTCCTCCGGAAGACAGCACTTGTGCATGCAATGAATGTAATTTCATGCGTCTCAATACTTTGGAAAAACTTTACAATACATTAAAATACGAGTGGCCGGAAATTCAAGTTGACGAAAATGTAGCGCGTGACGCCGTTAAACCTATCAAGAAGATGCTTGAGATTTCAGCACGTTTAGGTTTGTAAAGAAAGTTTTTAAATTATGTTATAAAGCATAAGAAAAGGTACGGAATGTTTGGTAGTTTCCATAAATTGAGGATGTAAATTAAACTGTGTCAGCAAAGAAAAGAAATAAAAAT
>OGMI01000665.1_pt1 | contig 12904 bp, 8 predicted proteins | sample 1573201 | NCBI WGS metagenome assembly OGMI01 (sample SAMEA2582012, study PRJEB24529) | metagenome | biome: Human gut stool | place: China | collected 2011
AGAACGTGAGAAACCGTTACCTGACCGGTCGGATGCGCCAGACCATCAAGCGCACGGTGTGGGCACTTACCACCCAGATCCAGAAGGGAAAATTTGTGCCGAGTGATTTTGAGGTGTCCTTTTCGCGGGCAGATAAATTGGACGCCATCCGTTTTCAGCTGAGTGATGAGGAAAAAATGAACCTGCTCGGCAGGATTGACCGTGTGGACACTTACGAGACGTCGGATAAAGTTTATGTGAAGATTATTGATTATAAATCGGGAAACACGAGTTTTTCACTCGTCAATCTGTATCACGGACTGCAATTACAGCTTGTGGTCTATATGAATGCGGCATTGGAATTAGAGGAAAAACGCCATCCGGGCAAAAAAGCGGAACCGGCGGGTATTTTCTACTATCACATTCAAAATCCGATAGTAGACGGACTTGGAAATGAGACAGAGGCAGAAATACGAAACAGCGTTTTGGAGCAGTTAAAATTAAATGGTCTGGTGAACGATGATCCGGAAATCTATGAGGCGATGGATTCAGATTTTGCCGGAAATTCTTCGGTCATCCCAATCGGAAAAAAAACGGACGGAAGCTTAAAAGCAACTTCCAAGGTTGCCAGTACTTACGATTTTTCTGTGATGTCTGATTATGTACAGGAGAAAATCAAAGAGACCGGGAAAAAAATCTTTGCCGGAGATATTTCGATTCATCCATACTCGCTGGACGGAAAAAGTGGCTGTGATTACTGTCCATACCATACCGTCTGCGGTTTTGACACCCGGATGCCGGGTTATTCCTATCATAAACTGGAAAAATTTGACAGCGCGGACGAGATATTAAAGCGTATGGAAAACGAAAAGCAGGAACAGTAAATAACAGGAGTGAGAAATATGGGAGTTTCATGGACCACAGAGCAGCAGCAGGTCATTGACTTAAGAAATCGAAATATATTGGTATCTGCGGCAGCAGGTTCTGGAAAGACCGCTGTTTTAGTAGAGCGGATCGTGAAAATCATAACAGACAAAAATCATCCGGTCGACATTGACCATCTGCTGATCGTGACATTTACCAATGCGGCTGCGGCAGAGATGCGGGAGCGGATCGGAAATGCGATCGAGAAAGCGTTAGATGAACAGCCGGGGGATGAGCATCTGTTAAGACAGCTGACCCTGATTCACAATGCACAGATCACGACCATCGACAGCTTCTGTCTGTACGTGGTGCGCAATCATTTTCATGAGATCGATCTGGAACCGAATTTCCGTATCGGGGATGAGGGTGAGTTAAAATTGCTGCGCGAGGATGTCCTTGGCAAAGTTTTAGAGCAAAACTATGAAGAGCCTTCGGAAGCATTTTCCGATTTTGTGGAGGGCTATGCATCGGGGCGGACGGATGCAGCATTAAATGAGATGATCCTCCAGTTATATGAGTTTTCCAGAAGTTATCCGTGGCCGGAAAAATGGCTTGATTCCTTTGTGGGAATCTACCGCATCGAAAACAGGGAGGAGTTAGACCGCGCAGAATGGCTTGCTCCGCTCACGCAAAACATCCGCTTTGTCTTAAAAGACTGCGAACAGCTCCTAAAGCAGGCGCTTGCGGTCACACAGCAGGATGACGGACCGGATATGTATGAGAAAGCGGTGCGAAGCGATCTGGAAAAATATGAGAGTTTGTCAAAACTAACATCTTTCTGTGAACTGTCCGTGGCGCTTTCCGATATCAAATACGACAGACTTGCGAGCAGCAGAGGTTTTGAGGGAGATCCCGATAAATTGGAGCTGGTAAAAAGTCTCAGGGAGCAGGCGAAGGATGTAGTAAAGAAGTTATGTAAACAATATTTTTTCTGTTCGCCGGAGATGATGATAGAGCAGTTAGAGCGCACGGAGCCGATGTTAGAAGAAGTTGTCCGCCTCACAAAACAGTTTGCAGATGAGTTCGCAGCTGCAAAACGCCGGAAAAATCTGGTGGATTTCCATGATGTGGAACATTTTGCATTGCAGATCCTTGTGGATGAGGAGACGGAGAAGGCGAAAAAGACTGCGGAAGAGTTCCGGGATACCTTTGAGGAGATCATGATCGACGAGTATCAGGACAGCAACGAAGTGCAGGAGACACTGCTTCGCTCCATTTCCAGAGAGGAGCGTGGGGAAAATAATATTTTCATGGTCGGGGATGTAAAGCAGAGTATCTACCGGTTCCGTCTCGCAAGACCGGAGCTTTTCATGAAAAAATACGACTCCTATTCGCTGGAAGAGAGTACCACACAGCGTATTGATCTGCACAAAAACTTCCGGAGCAGAGAGGAAGTTTTAACCTGCACAAACGATATTTTTTACAAAATCATGGTGCGGAGCCTTGGAAATGTGGAGTATGATGCGGAGGCTGCCCTGTATCCGGGGGCAAGCTATCCTGTCAGCGCAGACTTCACCCCGGAGATCCTGCTCGCAGACAGCAATGACGAATTATTGGAGGACACCGAACTTTCCGATAAGAAGACATTAGAAGCAAAAATTGTGGCGGAGGAGATCAGACACCTGATGAAAACGCAGCCTGTCACCAATAAGGCGACCGGAGAACTTCGGGCGGCACGTTACTCCGATATTGTAATTTTGCTCCGCAGCCTGTCCGGCTGGGCGGATTCCCTTGTGGAAGTGCTGAACGGAAATGGAATCCCGGCGCACACGGTTTCTTCGACCGGATATTTTTCCACGGTGGAAGTACAGACGGTGCTGTCCATGCTGAGGCTTTTGGATAACCCAAGGCAGGATATCCCGATGGCGGCAGTACTCCGCTCGCCGATGGCAGGGCTTACCGATGAGGAGCTTGCGGTGTTAAGGCTTGAAGATGGCAGTGTGCCTTTTCATGAAGCGGTGCTTGAACTGGCAGAAGGACTTTATGAAGAGGACGGGCAAAAAGAAATTTCAGATTCAGAGGCAGATCGGAAGCAGGGAAGAAACGCGGATGAGAAAACAGAAAATCATATAGAGATAACCGCTCACCGGAAATTACTCAAATTTTATAAAAAATACAAGCAATTACGGCAGCTCGTCCCGGACACTCCGATCCATGAGCTGATCGAGATCATCCTGCGCGAGACCGGATACGGTCATTATGTGGCGGCAATGCCGGCAGGAAACAGAAGAACGGCGAATTTAAACATGCTTTTGGAAAAAGCCGCAGCCTACGAGAAAACGAGTTACAAGGGACTGTTTCACTTTGTGCGTTACATTGATGAACTGCAGAAATATGATGTGGATTTCGGTGAGGCAGACATGGTCGGGGAAAACGAGGACGTTGTCCGAATTATGAGTATCCATAAGAGCAAAGGTCTTGAGTTCCCAATTGTGATCGTGAGCGGTATGGGCAAAAATTTCAATAAACAGGACACACGGAGCAAAATGGTGCTTCACCCGGAACTTGGTATTGGTCTTGACTACATGGACGGAAAAAAGCGTATCAAATCACCGACTATCGCAAAGAAGGCGATTGCAAAGCAGATCAATCTGGAAAATCTCGGAGAGGAACTTCGTGTGCTATACGTTGCCTTAACCCGTGCAAAAGAAAAGCTCATTCTCACCGGGACATTAAAGGATGCCCCGGAAAAACTAGAATTTTTCAGGCAGCAGGCGAATCTTTCGAAAGCAGCAGACAGACCGCTTTCCTACCTTACAAGAGAAGGGGCTTCCGGTTATCTGGACTGGATACTTCCGGCAGTGCTTTCCTATGGGGACAAATACCCGGTTCGGATCGTGGAAGCGGCAGAGCTTGTCTTAGACGAAGTGGAAAACCAGTTAGAGCAAAATGAAGATCTGACAGAGCGGATCGAAGAGATTGAAGCGGCGGACACACAGCTGGTTGGACAGTTAAAACAGCGATTTTCGCAGCGTTATCCATATCAGGTTGACGTTTTGAGGAAAAACAAATATTCCGTATCCGAATTAAAGCACCGTGCGATGCGTGAACGGTTTGAGGCAGAACAGGAGGAGACGGTCCCGGCATTTTTGGAAGAACCTGTGACACCAACGATCCCTCTTTTTATCCAGAGAGAGGAGAGTGTGGAACAGGAAACAGCAAACCGTGGTGCGTTGAGAGGAACCGCAGTACACCGCGTCATGGAGTGCTACGATTTTGCCTCAGAAAAAAGCGTGCAGGAACAGATGGAGGCTATGGAAAAAGAGGAGAAGATCACTGCGGATATGCGCGCACTCGTGAAAGAGCAGATTGTGGCAGATTTTGTTTCCTCGGAAACAGGAAAGCGGATGGCTCTCGCACAGCGCGGGGGAGCACTTTACCGTGAGAAACCATTTGTCATGGGATTTACGGAAGAAGAGCTGGAAAACTATGGTTTCGGAGCGGACAGTAACACGGATTCCTGTGAGAACATCTACGAAAAAACAGACAGCGATCAGGAAAAGGAAGAACAGAAAAGAATCCGACATGAAGAGGACTTAACCTTAATTCAGGGAATCATTGATGTATTCTGGATCGAGAAAGACGGAATCGTCCTGCTTGATTATAAGACCGACCGTGTGCAGCAGGCAAAGGAACTCATCGACCGCTATGAGACACAGTTAAAACTCTATGCGGATGCATTGGAGCGTGTCTTTGGCGCACGAAAACTCAAAGTGAAGGAAATTTTGATTTATTCCTTCTCTTTGGAAAAATTGATTACTTTATAACAGGAGAAAAAAATGGGACAGATCATACTTGCCTCGGCTTCGCCGAGAAGAAAAGAATTGTTAGAACAGATCGGACTGGAATTTGAAATCTGCCCGGCAAAGGGAGAGGAAGTTATCTCGAAAAGCGTGCCGGAGGAGGTTGTGATGGAGCTTTCCGAGCAGAAAGCGACAGAGGTCGCAGCAATGGTAAAAACATATGAGAGCGGACATGGGGAACTCATGACACCGCAGGATATCCTGGTGATTGGGGCAGACACCGTCGTTGCATGTGATGATACCATCCTTGGCAAGCCGAAGGATGAAGCGGATGCAAAACGGATGCTCACGCTTCTGTCGGGAAGAAAACATGCTGTGTATACAGGCGTTACATTTGTGTTTCTGGACAAAAACGGACGAGCGGGCGCACATACCTTTTACGAGAAAACAGAAGTTACCATGAAACCGTTGTCAGCACTTGAGATCGACCGCTATGTGGCGACCGGAGAGCCGATGGACAAAGCCGGCGCATATGGGATCCAGGGAAAATGTGCGATCTATATCGAGGGGATCGAGGGTGACTACAATAATGTGGTCGGACTTCCTGTTGCACGTATTTATAAGGAGCTGCAGACACTTGGAATCGATCCCTATCTATGGTAAACTGCATATACACACAATTACAAAGGAGAACAGCGTATGAATGGATTTGATGAAGTATGTCTGGAATATTTTCTGGCGCATCAGGAACAGCTTCTGCCGGAGCCGGTGGCAGAGACAATAGAAGAGACAGAGGAATTTTTAGAGGACTGCATGGCGGTTGTCTGTAAGAATATGAAAGAGGTAAAAGCCTATTTCGAAGATCAGGGGGCTGATATCGAGGGAATGTCACTCAAGGATCTGGAGGAGGCAAGCGAAGTATTTGCCCTCCCGGATGGCAGATATCTGATCGTGGAAGCTTAAATTTTTATAAATTTCCCGGAATGGGATTGACAAAAGAAAAAATGTTTATTATACTCAAAAAGTTTGCAAAGCAGGCAGAATGAGAACGCCCTTTTGTAGCAGAAAAAGACTGTAAAAAAGGCATTTTGACAAGGAGAAAACTATATGAAGAATTATGATGTGATTATTATTGGGGCAGGTCCTTCCGGTATTTTCTGTGCATATGAACTGATCCATGCCAACAAAGACCTGAAGATTTTAATGATTGAAAAAGGACGCCGTATCGAGAACAGACAGTGTCCGAAGAGAAAGACAAAAGTATGTGTAGGATGTCAGCCATGTTCCATCACGACCGGATTTGCCGGAGCAGGAGCATTCTCCGATGGAAAATTATCTTTATCCCCGGACGTAGGTGGAAATCTTCCGGAGATTTTAGGATATGATGAGACTGTTACATTATTAAAAGAATCCGATGATATTTATTTAAAATTCGGAGCAGATACAAAAGTTTACGGTGTGGATAAAGAAAAAGAAATCCGCGAGATCCGTAGAAAAGCGATCACAGCAAACTTAAAACTCATCGAATGTCCGATCCGTCACCTTGGAACAGAGGAAGGATATAAGATTTATTCCAGATTGCAGGAGCATCTGTTAGAGCAGGGTGTTGAGATGGAGTTCAATACCATGGTCAAAGATATCATCATTGAAGATGGCCAGGTAAAAGGACTTGTGACAGACAAAGATGAAACATACCATGCAAAAGAGGTCGTATCTGCAGTCGGACGTGAGGGAGCAGACTGGTTCTCACACATCTGTAACGGTCATGGGATCGAGACGCAGGTCGGTACGGTAGATATCGGTGTCCGTGTGGAAGTGCGTGACGAGGTTATGGAATTTTTAAACGATAACCTTTACGAGGCAAAATTAGTTTACCATACACCGACATTTGACGATAAAGTACGTACCTTCTGTACGAATCCATCCGGTGAAGTTGCGACAGAGTACTACGACAACGGACTTGCAGTTGTAAACGGACACGCTTACAAATCCAAAGATTTAAAGACAAACAATACCAACTTTGCAATCCTTGTATCCAAGAATTTTACAAAGCCATTCAAAACACCAATCGAGTACGGCAAGCAGATCGCACAGCTTTCCAACATGCTCTGCGATGGAAAAATTCTGGTACAGACCTTCGGTGATTTCAGAAGAGGAAGAAGAACGACAGAGGAGCGTCTCTGCAGAAATAACCTGATCCCTACGTTAAAGGATGCAGTACCGGGAGATCTTTCCCTTGTATTCCCACATCGTATTATGGTGGACATTGAGGAGATGATCCTTGCACTTGATAAGGTGACGCCGGGTATTGCAAGTGATGAGACTTTATTATATGGTGTCGAAGTAAAATTCTACTCGAACAAGGTTGTGGTAAACAAAGACTTTGAGACAAGCGTAAAAGGTCTTCGTGCCATCGGTGACGGAGCATCGGTAACCCGTGGTCTGCAGCAGGCATCCGCAAACGGAATCTCTGTTGCGAGAAGCATTTTAAAAGCTATGGAAGCTTAAAAGAAAAGCATGAAAAATATTAGAAAAAAAATTGCACTGATATGTCTGCTCTGCTTTTCCTTTCTGCTCACAGGATGTAAGATTGGAAATAAGGAAGTGATCGTCTCAAACACATTGAACAACCGTCAGGTATTCCGCATTGGAAATGTGTCCTGCGGGCTGAAAGAGGCGAAGGTATATCTGGTGAACTACCAGAATATTTACGGAACAGCCTATGGACTCGATCTCTGGCAGCATGATTTTGGAGACAGTTCCCTGGAAAACTATGTGAAAAATATCACAATGCGGGAGCTGGCACAGGTGGTCTGCTTAGACCAGCTTGCAAAGGAAAAAGAGATGGAACTTTCCGAAGAAGAAAAGGAAAAGACCGCTCAGGCGGCAGAGGAGTACTTTGCCTCGCTCACGGAGGAGGAGACTGCCTATATGGGCGTTTCGGAGAGTGACATCAAAGAGTACTATGAGCATTATGCGCTGGCACAGAAAGTGTACCACTCACTCACAAAAGCGGTGAATGAGGAGGTCAGCGATGATGAGGCACGGGTGATGGAGATCATGCAGATTTTTGTTTCGGATGAGAGCCGGGCAAATGAGATCGCATCCAGATTAGCCCAGGGAGAAGATTTTGCAACACTCGCCAATAATTATAATGAGCTTGGCAGCATTCAGGTAAATATTTCAAGGGATGATCTCCCGGCTGCAGTAGAAGAGATCGCATTTCAGATGGAAAATGATGAGGTTTCCGGTAAGATCACAGTGGATGGAGGCTTTTATTTCATTAAATGCCTGAACAAATACAATCAGGAGCTGACAGAGGCGAACAAAGCCAATATTGTAGACAAAAGAGAAAAGGAAGCTTTTGATGATGAATACAATGGATTTGTTTCTTCCCTGAGTTCGAATATCAACGAAGAACTCTGGGAGAATCTGGAACTTGAGACAGGTTCCGGGATGAAGACGGATACGTTTTTTGAAGTTTTTAATACTTATTGTGGTGATATGTGATATCACCACAATTTTTTCGAGGGAAAAAGATATGACGAAGGATATGACAAACGGATCGCCAATGAAGCTGATTCTTGGATTTTCCGTACCACTTTTGTTTGGATTTTTATTTCAGCAGTTTTACAATCTGATGGATACGTTGATCGTAGGACGTTTCCTCGGAGTAGATGACCTTGCAGCGGTAGGTTCCACAGGCTCCGTCAACTTTCTTATCATCGGATTCTGTATGGGAGTGTGCAACGGATTTGCGATTCCTCTGGCACACAAATTCGGCGCAGGAGACTATAAGGGCATGCGTGGCTTTATGATGAACGCCATTTACCTCTCTGCTATTTTTGCAGTGGTCATGACGATCGTGACGGTCATTTTCTGTATGCCGATCCTGGAGCTGATGCGCACACCGGAAAATATCATTGACGGTGCATACCGTTACATTGTGATCATTTTCTGGGGGATTCCGGTCACCTATCTGTACAATCTGGTTTCGGGAATTATCCGTTCCATGGGGGACAGCAGGACACCGGTTGTGTTTCTGGTGATCGCTGCGGTCATTAATATCGGACTGGATCTGTTTTTTATCGTAGTGCTCGGAACCGGAGTGGAAGGTGCAGCATGGGCAACGGTGATCTCACAGCTGATCTCCGGTGTGGGATGCCTTATTTACAGTATCAGACATTTTGAGATACTGCATCCGGAAAAAGAGGAAATGCAGGTAAATAAAACGTACATGATGACATTGTGTGGAATGGGCGTTCCGATGGGACTGCAGTATTCCATCACGGCGATCGGAAGCGTTATCTTACAGAGTGCGGTCAACTCCCTTGGCTCTCATGCGGTTGCTGCAATGACAGCCGGAAGCAAGATCGGAATGTTTTTCTGCTGTCCGTTTGATGCGTTAGGTTCCACCATGGCAACCTACGGCGGTCAGAATGTCGGAGCAAAAAAACTGGATCGTGTCTCCGAAGGTTTAAAGGCAGCGTCCATTTTGGGATGTGCGTATGCGGTGCTGGCATTTGTCATTATGATCTTCTTCCGTGGGACACTGGCAGGCTTCTTTGTCGGAACGGCAGCACCGGAAGTGGTTTCCAATGCAGGACTGTTTTTATTGATCAACAGTGCATTTTATATTCCGCTGGCATTTGTTAATATCGTGCGCTTCCTGATCCAGGGAATGGGCTACAGCAAATTTGCTATTTTGGCGGGTGTGTTTGAGATGGTTGCAAGAACGTTAGTCGGATTTGCGTTTGTGCCTGTTTTCGGCTACGTGGCAGCGTGCTTTGCAAGCCCGGTGGCATGGATCTTTGCGGATGCATTTTTATTCCCGGCATATTTCCATGTCCTGAAAAAGACGAAGAAGATGTTGTACAAGTAAAAAATAACTGCGAAACTTCCCACCAGAGTAGAGCAAATTGTGAAAAATTGAACAATGTAATTAAAAACGAAAGGATTCAGTATGAGTATTTTAAACGTGGAACACCTGACACACGGATTTGGTGACAGGGCAATTTTTAATGACGTGTCTTTCCGGCTTTTGAAGGGAGAACACATCGGATTAGTCGGCGCCAACGGCGAGGGAAAATCCACATTTATGAATATCGTGACCGGAAAGCTTATGCCGGACGAGGGAAAAGTGGAATGGGCGAAAAACGTCCGTGTCGGTTATCTCGACCAGCACTCCACACTGACCAAAGGCATGACAATCGAGAGTGTGTTAAAATCGGCGTTCGCATGGTTGTTTGAACTCGAAGAAAACATGAACCAAATCTGTGACAGGCTTGGTGAGGCGGCACCGGACGAGATGGATGCGATGATGGAAGAACTCGGTGTGATCCAGGATACATTGACCATGCACGATTTTTACATCATTGACACGAAGGTGGAGGAAGTGGCGAGAGCGCTTGGACTGCTTGAGCTTGGACTGTCTCATGATGTCACGGATTTAAGCGGCGGACAGCGTATGAAAGTTCTTCTGGCAAAGCTTTTGCTGGAAAAACCGGACATTCTTCTTTTAGACGAGCCGACGAACTATCTTGACGCAGAGCACATCGCGTGGTTGAAACGTTATCTGCAGGAGTATGAGAATGCGTTTATCTTAATCTCTCACGATATTCCGTTTTTGAATGACGTTGTGAATATTATTTACCATATGGAAAATCAGCGTCTGGACCGGTATGTCGGGGATTACGATAAGTTTCAGGAAGTCTATGAGGTGAAAAAGTCCCAGTTAGAGGCAGCTTACCGCAAACAGCAGCAGGAGATCAGTGAGTTAAAGGATTTTGTCGCCCGGAACAAAGCGCGTGTTGCCACAAGAAATATGGCAATGTCCCGCCAGAAGAAGTTAGACAAAATGGATGTCATTGAGCTTGCTGCCGAGCGTCCGAAGCCGGAATTTAATTTCAAACTCGGAAGAACACCGGGACGCTATATTTTCGAGACGAAAGACCTTGTGATCGGATATGACGAACCGCTGTCAAAACCGTTAAATATCTCCATGGAGCGTGGACATAAAATCGCACTTGTCGGCGCAAATGGAATCGGTAAGACGACACTGTTAAAGAGTATTTTAGGATTGATCCCATCGCTTGGCGGTTCTGTGGAACTCGGCGAGAATTTAGAGATCGGATATTTTGAGCAGGAGATCAAAGGCGAGAACAGGAACACCTGTATCGATGAGATTTGGGAAGAATTCCCGTCTTTCAGCCAGTACGAAGTGCGTTCTGCCCTTGCAAAATGCGGACTTACGACCAAACATATCGAAAGTCTTGTCCGCGTGTTGAGCGGTGGCGAGCAGGCAAAAGTAAGACTCTGCAAATTGATCAATAAATCGACCAATGTTCTGCTCTTAGACGAGCCGACCAACCATCTGGATGTCGACGCGAAGGATGAATTAAAGCGCGCGTTGCAGGAATACCGCGGCAGTATCCTTCTGATCTGTCATGAACCGGAATTCTATCAGGATATTGTCAATGAAGTGTGGGACTGCTCGAAGTGGACAACGAAGATTTTTTAATAAAAAAGACAGGTACTATTCCTCTGGAAAGAGGAAGGAGTATCTGTCTTTTTTTGTGCAGAATAAGGTTATTGCTTTTCACGGAAACACTGGATGGTTAATTTTAAGACCTTGATCTGCTGGTCGGTCAGTCCCTGGGTTGAGAGACTGGCATTTCCGGTATTCTCACAACCCAATAAATAATCAGTGCTCACTTTATATATGGTGGAAAGTTTTATCAATGTGGAGAGTGATGGCTGTCTGACACCTGTTTCGTATAAACCGATAAGACTGTCTGACACGCCTAAAAGCCTTGCAATCTGAGCGCGGGATAAACCTGCATTAATACGTGAATTTTGTAAGCGTTTGTCTAATCCTTCGATCATAATGTGTCCCTTTCTATAAATATGCGCTATAAAAATATGCGGGAATAAATCTTTTTGGTTAAGTGTATTGAAAAAGAAGAAACATATGGTTGCATAACACTACAGATAGTAGTGGAATGTTTACGAATAGTTGTAAATCACAACAGAAAAAAGGAGAAAAGTGAATGAAAAAGTTACACAAAATGATGAAAGCATTTGCAGTTTGTGTTGCATTGGCATTGGTTTTCTGTATGATTCCAGTGGGCAGCGTGTACGCAGAGACAAATGCAGGCACAGGAAACGGATCTGAAAATGGTGAGAATGGAGGAACACCATCAGAAAATCCAGAGACGGTTCAAGTTACAATTGATAATACGAATTCTCATGTGGGAGTACGTTTTTATCAAGACACTAATAATGTAGAAGAAATTGATGAGACAGATACATTTAAGTGGATTGCTCAAGGAACAAACGAGACTATTTCTGTCCAAAAAGATGCAAAAGCAAGAATACGTGTGTATATTCAGGCAAATGGATATTATATTCCAGAGGATTATCATATTGATGATGTAGAAAAATTAACAAATGACAATAAGGTTGGTTGGGGATGGTGCAGAGCAGCATTTGAAGTGACAGCGGATCAGGATAAAACTATTAAGATTACGGAAGCAAAAGAGTGTCCGGAAAATCACAGCACAATCCAGCCAAACTTAAGATGGGGATATAATGATCAGGGAGATGGAACACATGCAGCTTTCTGTGAAACCTGTTCCACTGTTTTAGATCATACGATAGGAAAGCATGAGTATATGAAAATGACTCTGTCAGAGTATGTAAATTGGTATTATACAGATGGAGATTATTATGCTGGTGCTGATCCGGAAAAAGACCTTGCTCCAATGATGAAAAGCATGTTGGAGTATTATGAAAAACAGGAAGGCTTGACCGCAGATACAGTTGCTAATTTTTGTAAAATCTGTGGAGCAGTAGAGAAACTTCCGGTTCAGGAAACACCAGCCACAGACAACAAAGCAGATTCATCTACATCCAGCACAACATCATCCCAGCCGGCTCCGACACCAGCACCGGCGGTTCAGCAGCCGGCAGCTGTAGAGACACCGGTTTCACAGCCGGTTACAGCAGCATTAGCAGATGCAGAAGGTGTACTTCCAACAGGTGCAGCAATCACAGCGGCAACTGTTACATCAGGAGCAGCTTATGAAAAAGCAGTAGAAGTGATCAAAGCACAGGTGAGTGGACTTGGCGAGTTCTCTGTTATGGAGATTAACCTGACAGATGCCGCTAACACACAGGTACATCAGTTAAATGGATATGTACAGGTTTCTGTTCCAATGCCTGCTAACATTACGGTAAAAGAGGGAAAAGCGATCGTG
>OGMI01000666.1_pt1 | contig 12853 bp, 7 predicted proteins | sample 1573201 | NCBI WGS metagenome assembly OGMI01 (sample SAMEA2582012, study PRJEB24529) | metagenome | biome: Human gut stool | place: China | collected 2011
ACGGGTGCCGACTGGCGCCCGTCTAAAAGGGGATACCCTAAAATTGGAAGTTTACCTTTATAAAATTGCATATTTGTACTAAATTAAAAAGCTTTGTAATATTATATTGGATTCACCAAATTGTAGTATTGCAAAGCAAGAAATTAAAATACATGGGATATATATGGTATCAAATTTTTAAATATTACACCTACAATCTTTTATTTCAGTGATTTAGAATCATAACATCGGTTCAAGAGTGGAACTGCCAGAAAAAAAGAGTACTTTTGTGCAAAACATATAAAATGAGTATAAACAATTCCCTTAAGACTATTGTGTGGCATCGCTATGTAGTCAAAAGATAGAATAATTTCCTATTAATTCTTATAAGAAAATTCGGAGTATGTTGATGATACAATCGAACACTGGAAATTGGAAAACTTTATAATAATTCTTGATGATGAACTGTGAGTAATATCATCAGGCTGTTAAAATCACAATAAAAAACGGAACTATGATACAAGATATTCTAAATAAAAATGAAGAAGCACAACCTATTGATAAAATAATGGGTATACTGCATCGTGATTTTCCGCAATGTTTTAATGCTGAAGGAAAGTTTGACATCCTTGCTTTTAATGAATTGCTTAATGACAAGGTTGACCTTGTAAAGGAAGGCAGTGGCTTTAATTTTCTAGGGAAGAACTATGCCAGTTTGTTAGCTTCAATGGATACAACAACAGTGCTTGTGCCAGATTTGGAACATAACAGCAAACCAGAGAATATACATAGCCAGAATGTATATATTAGTGGTGATAATCTTGATGCTTTAAAGCACCTTGTAAAGTCGTATGCAGGTAAAGTAAAGTGTATTTATATAGATCCTCCATATAACACAGGTACCGATGGATTTGTATATAATGACAAATTTAATTTTACAGTGGAAGAATTGGAAGAGAAATTGGGTATTAGCGAAGAACAGGCTAATCGCATTCTTGCTATGACCACACGTGGGGCGGCTTCACATTCTGCATGGCTGACTTTTATGATGCCACGTTTGCAGTATGCCAAAGATTTACTTTCTGATGATGGCGTAATTTTTATATCAATAGATGATAATGAACAGGCTAATTTAAAATTGCTCTGTGATCAGGTGTTTGGAGAGGAAAACATGATAGCATGTTTCTGTAAAAAGGGAACAGGAGGACGTCAGGATAGTTCGCATTTTGCCAAGATACATGAATACGTGTTATGTTATGCTAAACCTTCTTTTGAAGCTGGTGAGGAATTGAAAGGTGAAGATAGTTATCCGTATTCAGATAATAATGGAAATTACAAGACTGTCTTGTTACGTAAATGGGGGGATGCTGCTTTGCGTTCTGACCGCCCTAACATGTTTTATCCGATATATTCCAATGGCATGGAATACTCTCTTGAAAATAACCTTAAAGGGGCTGTTACAACTGTTTATCCTATGCTTGATTCTAAGACAGAAGGTCGTTGGAGATGGGGAAAGGATACTATGGATGATGCAATTAAACAAGGACTTATTGAATTTAAGTTGGTAAATGGGGAGAATGTAGCATATGAAAAGGTATATGAATCTTCAAGTGAAGACATTCCAACAAAACTTTTTAGTACCTGGATTGATGATATCAACAATCAAACAGGTAAAAAATTATTGAAAGAATTATTTGATGGAGAAGCCCCTTTCGAATACCCCAAGCCCCTTGATTTAATCAAGAAGATTATAAAAATGAGTAATGCTGTTGATGGGATTATCGTAGATTTCTTCTCTGGTTCTGCAACAACAGCTCATGCTGTAATGCAAATGAATGCCGAAGATTTAGATCACAGGAAATACATTCTTGTACAATGGCAAGAAATCTGTAAAGAGGGGTCTGTAGCTGCAAAAATGGGATTTTCAACTATCGATCAACTTGGTCAGGACCGTATTCGTCGAGCTGCAAGTAAGATAAAATCAGAGACTGATGCTGATATAGATTATGGATTCAAGCATTTTACTTTACAAGAACCGAATGACAAAATGCTTGACCGTATGGAGAAGTTTACTCCAGATTTGGCATTTGGTGATGATTTAGTAACAGCTTTTGGTAAAGAAACTGTTCTCGCTACATACGCAGTACGTGATGGTTATGGACTGACTCCTAAAATCGAGCCTGTACATTTTGGAAATTATACAGCCTATCTTTGCGGAAAACATCTTTATATGATAGATCAAGGCTTTTATATAGATGGTGATGATTTGACAGAGTTGGTTGATACATATAATAAGGACCATTCGTTCCCGGCTGATACTGTTGTAATTTTTGGATATAGTTTTAATTTCAGCCAGACGGATGCTATTAAGAAAAATCTGGGTGCTATCACTGATCGCAACCGTATAAATATAGATATTCGCTATTAATTAATATCCACACATTATGGAACTGAAACTCGAAAGCGGATTACCTCACCAAGAATATGCAGTGAGAGCTGTCAGCGAAGCATTTATGCAGGTAGAGATGAATCGGGAAGTGATACATTACTCAAATCCTGTAATAAATCTTGCTTCACCCCAATTGGTGACCAATATTATAAATATTCAGAAAAAAGAACAACAAAATGTAGCCGAAAAATTTCGTACTTCTCAACCTGTTGGTAATACACTGTGTCTTGATATAAAGATGGAAACTGGTACAGGGAAAACATATGTTTATACGCATGTAATTTTTGAACTGCACAAATTGTATGGTATAAACAAATTTATTATTGCTGTACCAAGTATAGCCATAAAAGAGGGGACAAGTACTTTCATGAATGAAACGTATGTTAAAGCTCATTTCAAAAATACATTGGGTTACGATACTGAAATAAATACGGAAGTATTGGATGCTGTAAAGAAGCCTAAAAAAGGCAGAAGGTATTTCCCTACTGCGGTGCGTAGTTTTGTGGAAGGGTCGCGGCTAAATACAAACAAGATATATGTACTGATTGTGAACAGCGCCTTATTGACCAGCGGTAAGATGCTTACGCGTGATGATTACGATGTAACTATTGAAGGTTATGACCGTCCTTTTGATGCATTGCGTTCCACACGCCCGTTTGTAATTATAGACGAACCTCATAGATTTTCCCGTGATCAAAAGACATATAAAGCTATTATAAAAGAATTGGCACCCCAATGTGTTATTCGCTTTGGGGCAACCTTCCCAATGACTACGGTCGGTAAAGGAAAGAATAAGATGATAGTGCATGACTATGAACATCTTCTGTACGACCTGAATGCACAACGTTCTTTTTCATCAGGACTTATAAAAGGCGTGATGAAAGAGCATTTTGAGCCCACTTCAAGTGTCAATGAAAAAATAAAGATATTGAGCCTTGATGATAAAAAAGTAACCTTCCAGCATATTACTCAGACTTCAAAAAGTAGTCATGTCTTGACTGTTGGAGATTCTTTGTCAATTTTAACACCTGAACTTCTGGGACTTACGATAACAGGGGTAACAAAGGATTTAGTAATACTGAGTAATGGAGCTGAAAAATATAAAAATGATGAGTTTGATGTGGACATATATACCTCTTCTTATCAGGAAAGTATGCTTCGCTTGGCTATACAGAGACATTTTGAAACTGAACGTGAAAATTTCCATAGAGAGAAAGGAAAAATTAAAACATTAGCTTTGTTTTTTATTGATGATATCTATTCTTTTCGTGGGGATGATGAAGGTCAACATGCTTGGTTGAGAGACTTGTTTGACAAATTGCTTGAGACACAATTGCGAATAGAGTTAAGCAAAGAAAATTCGCCTGAATATAAGGTATATCTTGATGCAAGTCTTAGAGATATTGCTGCATGTCGTGCGGGTTATTTTGCACAAGATAATAGTGATTCTGATGAAGCTATAAAAAAAGAGGTGGATGACATATTACATAATAAAGCGGATTTGTTGTCGTTTGTAGATAATGATGGCAAACTCAATACACGTCGTTTCCTTTTTTCAAAATGGACTTTAAAAGAAGGTTGGGATAATCCAAATGTGTTTACAATTGCCAAATTGCGTAGTAGCGGTAGTGAGAACAGTAAATTACAGGAAGTGGGACGAGGATTGCGTTTACCCGTTGACGAGTATGGTAATCGTGTGAAAAACGAATCGTTTTACTTGAACTACATTGTTGATTTTACTGAGCGTGACTTTGCTGACCGTCTGGTTATGGAAATAAATGAAGATGTCCAAACAGGTAGTCTTACACATATATCCCTTGATGACATGCGAAGGGTAGCTGCATTACGTGAGATGGATGAGATGGCTTTATTTATGGAATTATATCAAAAGAAGTATATTCTGGATTTGGATCGTAAACTTGACCAAACTAAGGTGATGGATTTGTTTGCCGAATATCCTGAGTTCAATAACATGGCAGGTAAGGTTAAAGATCGTAATAAGGGGTCAAAAGATATGGTGAAGATACGTAAGGCCCGTTTTGAAGAACTGAAAGAATTATGGTCACAACTGAATCGTAAATATATTGTATTCTATCAAAATGATATTGATAGACAGATTGAAGCTGCATTGCCTGAAATTTTGCGTAGTGATGTATTTATGCATCAAACCATTAATAGTAAGCGGCAAAAAGTAATGTCCTGCGATGAAGGCCGTGCTATTGTTATGCAGCAAACTGGGCAACAATATGTTATAGCTGGCAAGGAAATTCACTATAATGAATTTCTGAAACGTGCGTGCCGTCAAACTAGCATACCGATAAAGATGTTGCACTTTGCTATATGTAATTATGCAAGGACAAACAATTTGGACGGATATATCAATGAATCTTCATTGAGTGCATTTATTGCTAAGTTTAATGGTTGGAAAATAAAGAATTTACAAAATTTGGTGAAATACCGTCAAGCTAATTATTCGTCAAAATCAACGGCGTTTACGAATGCTGATGGGTCGTTGAAGGAAGATGTACTGCAATGGACAATTGGTAAGAATGTACTAAGTGCAGAGCCTTCTAAAAAATATTTGTATGACAAAGTTGTATATGATTCTCCTTTAGAAAAAGAGAATATTATGAATGAGGTAGATCAGGTAATAGTATATGGCAAGATTCCTCAAAAGAGTATTAGTATTCCTAATATTACAAATGACCTTTATAGTCCTGACTTTATGTATGTAGTTCAACGGACTGACGGAAAAAAAGAATTAAATATTGTCATAGAAACTAAGGATGTACCAAATGATGAAGCAAAACGTGTTATTGAGGATGCAAAGATAAATAATGCGGAAAATTTTTTTCAACAGTTAAAATTGGATGGATACGATGTAAAATTTTGTCGTCAACTACAAAATAAGCAAATTGCAAATATTATTAGTGAATTATTAGAGGCTTAGTTTTGAGACTAAAACATATTCATGAATAATCAGGGATTAATAATAAAAAATCAATCAGGATATTTTTTTTAATTCTGATTGATTTTTTATGTATGAGCTAAGTCTGGTGAATATCCTAAAATCATCGATTGAGAAATTTTTATGGTATTCTCTTTTATACAGAACAGATAAAATGAGACATCCTATTGAATTTATTTGAGAATTTGTCTGGTGCTTAATTATAACTTTTAATAGTTACCAAAAAGGAATTATCATAATTTCAAGCACTATTACATCAATTGTATTCGTGAACACATGAAAAGTGATTTTCCAATGCGGTAACATCCAACAAATTTGTAGAAACTTATGCCGAACTCAGGTTAATTAATTGAAATAATCAATTATGAAAACACTTGCTGAATCTCCAATAGCATCCTTCTCTATCCAGTCTTTCGAGCGTCATATGATTGGATGATTAAACTATATGAACAGTGAATGTGAATGAAATGGTAGTTCATATTTGTTTATCTGAGTAAAGTATTATATTAGTCTGCTAGGTTCATGTATTGTGTTATATGGAATTGATAAATGGATAAACTGACAAAAGAGCAACGCCATCGCAATATGTCCGCTATAAAAAGCAAGAACACAAAACCCGAGTTGGTGGTCCGTAAGTTCTTGTTCAGCCGGGGCTTCCGCTATCGGCTGAATCATCCACGTCTTCCTGGTCATCCCGATTTAGTACTTCGTAAATACAGGACTGTTATATTTGTGAACGGCTGTTTCTGGCATGGGCATGAAAATTGCAAGTATTTTGTACTGCCAAAAACAAACTCTGAGTTTTGGTCGAATAAAATAGAAAGAAATAAAGCACGCGATAAAAAAGAGCAACGCCAGCTTGCTGCTATGGGCTGGCTGCCGAAAACGGAGCATATCCACCCACTCAGAACGGCTTAATCCACCCATAATCATTGCTAAAATGGGCTTGAAAAGGGCATAAAAAACGGAGTATATCCGTTCATTTTTGCCCCCAAATGCCCAAATTCGCTAAAAAAACGGAACATGTCCGTTCAGTGGTTTCAGGATTACGACAGAATACCCGTTTTCTTTACATAAATCGGAGCATATCCGTTCAGTGATTAGAATGTAATGATGCAATAATCAGTTATTTACATTCGGAAATCGGGGTATATCCGTTCACTTTCTCATATAAACGACAATGCCTGCATAAAAAACGGGGCATGTCCGTTCACTTTCTACTCTTTCCCGTATCTTGTATGCAGAAAACAATCTTCATACGATACGACTATGGCAGGAAAAAGTAAGAATATGAGCCAGATCAAACAACTTCTTCTATTAAAGAAGAGCGGAGTCTCCAACCGCAAAGCTGCTGATATAATCGGCATGAACAAGGAGACAGTGAACAAGTACATGAACAAGGTCAGCGCTGACAGCCTGAGCCTTGATGAACTTATCAGGCTGGACGATCCAATTCTCGAGCATCGTCTCAAAGGCGGCAATCCTGCATATAGTGACAAGCGCTTTGAAACATTCAAAACCCTTCTTCCATATCTTCAAGAGGAGATGAAGCGCAAACATGTCACGCTGAAGCTGCTTTGGGAGGAATACCGTAATGAGCATCCTGACGACCACTACAGCCTGACACAGTTCCGTTTTCATTACAATCAGAATACAGAGGCCAGAAAGGAATCGCCATCCACCATACTTGCCGACATGCGTACGGGCAGCGAAAAGCTCTTCCTCGATTTTGCCGGTGATACCATGGGATATGTCGACATAGAAACCGGTGAGATTGTCCAATGCCAGGCTTTTGTTGCCACTCTGCCTGCAAGCGACTACGGTTATATCCTCTTCGTACGCTCACAGCGTACGGAAGACTTTGTATATGCCATAACGCAGTGCCTGAAGCATCTGGGCGGTGTACCAAGAATGCTTGTTCCAGACAACCTTAAAGCTGCCGTTGTCAAGACCGACAGATACGAGCCTTCGCTTAACCGTGTAATGGAAGATATGGCCAACCATTATGGTACAGTCATTGTTCCGGCACGTCCTGTACACCCTAAGGATAAAAGCAACGTGGAGGGTACTGTAAGACTCGTCTATATGCGTGTGTTTGCAGAACTCCGTAACGAAACCTTCCACTCACTGGACGAGCTTAACCGAGCAGCCTCACTCAAGATGAAAGCACACAACCAGAAACGCATGCAGAAGCATCCTTATACCCGGGAAGAACGGTTTCTTGCCGTAGACAAGCCAAATCTTATGCCGCTGCCTGACAGGGATTTTGAAATTGTGTCGTATACCGATTTGAAGGTATCAACCAACTGTTGTATTTACCTGGGACGTGACCAGCACTATTATACAGTGCCGTACCAGTATATATCAAGAACCGCACATGTCGCATATACACGCACACTGGTGAAAGTATATGTGGACGGCGAACTTGTGGCCACTCATATACGTGATTACAACAGAGGGAAGTACACCGTCGTAAAAGAACATCTTGCAAGCAACTCCCGAGAATACAGAGGACTGAGTGCCAGCTCATATATAGAGCGTGCCGAACGTGCATCCGGCATACTTGGAGATGTAGTCCGCCACATATTTTATGCTTCCACAATGCCTCCGGAGACCCATTACAAAACTTGTGACGGACTTTTAAATCTGCAAAGGAGCAGTGATCCGGTTGTCTTCCAGAAAGCATGCGAGATAGCCTTGAAGATAGACAGATGCAACTACCGCTTCATCCGTTCACTGGTAGAGAGCAAGTGTGCCGGTGTCGGGCAGCCTTTATCTTCCTTAGCTCCTCCGCAGCACTGTAATATCCGCGGCAAAGCCCAATTTAAATAACAACAGAAATGCACCCAAAACAAGAATATATGGATGAAATAACCAATGCTTTAAAAAGCCTAAAGATGCCAGGAATGGCACATTACTGGGCTACCATGCAGGAGACGCGACAGACAGAGTCGCTCTCCTTGAAAGACGGTCTGCAGCTGCTTATACAGGCCGAGTTGGACAACCGTACACAAAGCCGGAACTTCCGTCTGGTAAAAAACGCCCGCTTCCGATACCAGGCCTCCATAAGCGAGGTCATCTATGACAGCAAGCGTGGTGTGGACAAACAGAAGGTACTCAATCTGGCTACATGTGACTATATAAGGAACGGTATATCCGTACTTATTACGGGGGCTGCCGGAACCGGCAAAAGCTGGCTGGGAACAGCTCTCGGACATCAGGCCTGTATGAACGGATATAAGGTGGGCTATTACAACCTGTACCGACTCTTTGAGGAGATAAACCTTGCACGTATATCCAGTACCTTACACCGGTTCTTTGCCAAACTGGCACAGACTGACCTGCTTATACTGGACGACTTCGGCATGAAGGTACTTGACGGACAACAGCTGCTGGACTTTATGGAGATTATCGAAGACCGTCATGGGCAGAATGCTACTATCATCATATCCCAGCTTCCGGTTGCTAACTGGTATGATGTGATGAAAGGAAACACGACTGCAGCTGATGCAATCTTGGATAGACTGGTGCACACCAGTGTACGCTTCGAGCTACAAGGCAGCAGTTTACGTCAAAAAAGACGCCCTAACTGTAACGTTACAGACGAAAATCAATAAATTTGCATCGCCATAGGTAAAGAGTATGAAAAGTGAACGGATATCCCCGTTTTAGGTGAACGGATATCAACCGTTTTCAGCAGGCTGGCATTGTATCACTATTTGGGAGTGCCAGCTAAAACCTAAAGTCCGCCGGCAAACGCTTGAGTCATTGGCTTATACCTTGAATTATATTTTCCTTGAAGACCGGAAATTAAGAACATACAAACAGCCGGATACGGTTGATACACTCCTTGCAGCAGAGGCTGAAGTGGCTTATGAGAGAAAGAATCAGGGATAAGAGTTGCAGCTTTTTGCTTGTAAAGGATTACTCCCTTAATTGTCTGAATATTATATGGTTTTAATATCTAAGCAAATAGCATATTTCTCTCACGTTATTGGCATGCTTCCTGCAAATTTTATTAAATTTGTAAAGATGAATATGTGTCTTTCCGATAAATATAGCGTGATTTTAAATTTCACTGTAAAAATGTAGATTATGTATATACCACCATTTACCGTTTCTTCCAAGGCTATTAATCTGATTGCTGAAATATCCTCAACTATAGAACGTTATGCCATACGTATGGAGCAATCGGACAGACTCCATTTGCGGAAAGCTAATCGTATAAAGACTATTCACAGTTCTTTGGCTATAGAAGGTAATAATCTGACAGAGAATCAGGTGCGTGACATAATCAATGGGAAAAATGTGGTAGCTCCGCTGAAAGAAATTCAGGAAGTAAAGAATGCAATAGCGACATACGAATTGTATCCTAAGCTGAATCCGTTTTCTGTAGAAGACTTACTTAAAGCTCATGGGGTGATGATGCAGGCACTCGCGGGGGATGCTGGCAGATTCAGATCTGGTGGCGTAGGTGTCTTTAGCGAAAAAGGATGTGTACACATGGCACCACCTGCTGACAGGGTCCCTATGTTGATTAATGATTTGTTTGAATGGCTGGCAGAATCGACGGATCATTTGCTGATACGTTCATGCGTGTTTCATTATGAGTTTGAATTTATTCATCCGTTTAGTGATGGTAATGGGCGTATGGGGCGATTATGGCAGTCCCTTATATTAGGCCGGTTACATCCGTTATTCGAGCATCTGCCGGTAGAAAATATGGTATTTGCAAATCAGCAGGCTTATTATGATGCGATTACGGAAAGTTCGCGGGTGGCTAATAGCTGTCCTTTTATTGATTTTATGCTGAACGAAATTTTGAGTGCTCTGAAAGCACACAAAATGGATAGTGTAGAGAGTGGCGGTATAAATGTCGGTATAAATGACGGTATAAATGTCGGTATAAACGAGCGGAATATATTAGCTATTATCGCTGAATCGCCCAATGTTACTGTCAGGGATATGGCAGATGCTTTAGGGTTGTCGTTAAGACAGTGTGAAAGACTTATAGCGGAAATGAAGCGGAAGAATCTTATCAAGCGGACAGGCTCGAATAAGTCGGGGTTGTGGGAGATAGTGCAGTAGTATAGCTAAAATGAATAGCATTTCTATCAAAATAGTGTGATAACATCAAAAAAGCCGCTGGTAAAGCGGCTTTTTTGATATCTGGAAAGACTGTTACTAATCTGCGTTATGGGGATTTTGTGACAATATTTACTCTATTGTCGGCATCAGCTGGTCACCCAGTTGGCTTAAATTCAGAATGGTTTCCTTCTGATTACGCATGATTACCAGCTCGCAAGACTTGCCTGTCCATTTGTTGAGCAGACTGTTGATGGCAATGGCAGTCGGTGTAGGCTGTCCGTTGAACTGCAGCAGGAGGTCGCCTGTACGGAATCCCAGTTTATAGGCTTCCGAGTCGGACGGAACCAGTTCGAATGCTACGCCGGCCTGACCGAACTTGGCTCCGTAAGCAGAGAGCTGTTCACCCTGAACCTCTTTCAGGATGGCTCCCATCCAGGCATATTCCGTGGTGGCAATTACGCTGAACTGCATGGTAACTTTCGGTATTTCAGGAGTCTTGGCCAACTGTTTCAGCTTCTTGCTGCGTACACCGAAGTCGGTCATGCTGAAGTTGCGGAAACCTATCTTCAGGGCAGGCGATTCGGGCTTGACGGTGAAGTCTCCCTTGGCAGCGTCTGTAAAGAGCGGGTCGGCCGAGAGTGAATGCATGTCTGCCTCGTTCACGGCAAATTTCTCCATGGCCGAGCGGCTGGTGGCAAACAGGTTGCAGTCCAGCTCTTCTCCCCAGCGGTCCGATTCGCCCAGAGCGCTGTGCATCACGGCCGGCTGGTAGGCTGTGAACACGATATTGTGCTTGAATACGTCGCCGCTGTTGCGCAGCCATACGTGCGGATGCAGTGAGTTGTTCAGGATAATGTTGTTGGTGGCGATACGGTCGTATCCTTCGCGCAGTTTCAGACCGCCGTTCAGCATCAGGTTGCAGTAGATGCGGTAGTGCGATGAGCCGTCGTCCAGGTCAACGTCCCAGCCGTGGTCGCAGCGCCAGCGGTTGTAGCGCAGCACGTTAGGCTCGAGCATGTCCCAGTAGGACATATCGGGACGCATGGCTACCTGATTGGAAATCGTAACCACATCGGGGGTCCAGAAACGGTCGCGTCCCCAGGAGTTGAAGCTGCCGTGGTCGCCTGTCTCGAGTACTGTGTTGAATACGTCGCAGAACTCGATGATGTGTCCGCCGAAGGTACCTTCGTTGATGTTGATGCCGGCACGCGGTACGTCGTAGATGGAGCAGTGGCTCACGCGGATGCGCTGTGACATGGAAATCTGTACGGGGGCTGTCTGCTTCTCGTCGCGTCCGGTCATGGTGATGAGGCAGTCATCTACGGTACAGTCCTGAGGATAGTTGTCGCCCAGCGGCCCCGGTGTCTTGTCCATGGCCTCGTAGTTCTGGTCGCCGTAGCGGAACAGCGGGCTGCGCACCATGTTGGGGTCGCCCACGAATGCAATGCCGTTGGCGCCGCTGTGGTGGATGTAGCATCCGCGGATGGTGATGTAGCGGTTGTAGTTGTTCACGAAAATGGTGTTTCCGCCTACGTGGTCGAATTCGCAGTTCTCTATGCGGCAGTCCTTGGCACCGTTGTAGACGACGGCACCTCCGCGGTAGACGGTCCAGTCCGAACGGAGCAGCTGCTCCTTGTTCTCCATAAATGTACGCACGGTGTGCTTGAATGTGAATCCTTCCAGGTTGATGCCCTGTACGGGAGAAGCTTTGCTGCCGTTGAACTCAATGAGGTGTTTCAGGCGGACAATCTCAACATGGGCATCGTCGATGTCCATTTCCGGATAAGGCATGTAGTGAATCTGGCTGGCCAGCCGGTCGTAATACCATTCGCCCGGTTCGTCCAGCTCTTCCTTGATATTCTCTACAAAACGGTAAACAGGGTGCATGCCCGACGGACGGTTGTTCTGCCAGCCGCCTTCCAGCTGCAAGGTTCCGTCTTCGTTTACCCCTTTGATTTCCCAGTGCATGTCTCCCCAGAGTGCCGTGTGCATGGCGTGTACGTAACCGCCTTCGGGATGAGTCCAGTGGGATACACGTTCCGGCTGGAGCGGGTCCATATCCGGGTCGGGCTGAGCGTTGTGGTCGAGTACCCAGGTGTCGTATACGTTTCGGCCCTGTCCGGGTTGTGCGTTGGGGAATCGTGCCATCTGCTGCTTCATGTTGTCTACATACAGCTGGTCGATGACAACGCTGGCAGGCACTTTGGCTACGTAGATGTTGCCCGGCTCACGTTTCCAGTTCAGCTTGACCTGCTGTCCGCCGCTGATGATTGCTTTTCCTTCGTGGCGGGCGCGGTAGGTCACCGTAGCCGGATAATCCTTGCCGTCATCGTAGGTAAACCGTACGGTAGAAGGCAGGTAATATATGC
>OGMI01000670.1_pt1 | contig 12764 bp, 15 predicted proteins | sample 1573201 | NCBI WGS metagenome assembly OGMI01 (sample SAMEA2582012, study PRJEB24529) | metagenome | biome: Human gut stool | place: China | collected 2011
GTGGTAACTGAACTTCTGCACCGTTTGGCTTCGAGGTGGTATTTCGTTGGCTCTGCCCCATAGACAAACAAAGCGTAACGAACGCTCTATCAGCTAATTCGCTACGCTTTGCCCAAATTTACTTTTTCGCTATGTGTTTATTTTAGACTTTTCTCGATTGGATTTAACCAATTGATAAATAAACTTTTATCGAATTATTTAAGAAATAGGGATAACAATTTAACAACCCCAGCGAGTTACCCCACCGAAGGCATAGCTCATTTATTACAATCAAATTTCTGAAATGTCTTTTCTTCTTTTACAACCCCTTGCTTTATATGCCTGCATATTGCTCATTGCGCTACTTTTTAGGCAACATTTGTGTACCAAGATAATTGTATGTCACTTCTTGTATGTTATAAGGGAAGACATTATAATAACCGTCTGTTTGTATAATCTCCATGTTCAAAGCTTTTTGACCGTATGCTTTACGGAGTGTTGACCACTCGAAATCGAATGATGTTCCGGGACGCATCACCATGGTACGTTTATCGGGAAGTGATACCGGCTGTTGGAGGATGCGTACATATACATATAGGGTAGCCGTTGGCGGTAAGGTCGCCGAGGTCATTTTACGCATGGTATAGATGCCTTGAGCAATGGATTTGTCACAAGGTAGGGTGGCAAATGACGGAGCATTAGTGAAATGAAAGGCACAAGTTCCCCATAAGCAATAACCTTGTTGAGACAATTCGCTATTCTGCTTGGTTTCCACATTGACACACGTTAAGCCCGAAAGCGGGAAACGCTGTTGATTGATGTCGTACATTTGAAGTTCCGACAAACATTTGATACGGAAAACCTTATTGAAATCTGCCTTTGCCACAGCTTGTTCCAGTTCTTTCCGATATGTTGTACGAAGTTCTTCCAATGCAAACGGGTCATTGGCTGCTTCTGCATACTGTTGGGGAGCACAGAGAGAGGCATAGGTCTCGACTGATGCTGTGTCGATAGGTTTGCCGTAAAGTTTATGTGTGTAGGCGAACAAGATAGCCGGGGTAAGGTCGACAGCTCCATCCATATGAGAAACATGATGTCCGGACATGATGTTTCCTTTGGTTAAAGCCATGTTTAGATATACGCCAATCTTGAAATCGCCCTGTTCGGCAAAGACTATTTGGGGCGTTTCCGGCTGTTGGTAAATGCCGAACTGTTGATAGAGTTTGGGCTGGTAAGCAGGTATGTCGGTAATGACGGCAGTCCGTCCGGTTGAGTTTTTCGGATTCAGCTTATCAAATTGATTGTTGGCGTTTAGTTGCTTAACAAATAGATAGCCCGATAGCAATGGTTCGCCAATACGGAGCGTGTCGCCTACTTTATAAGTACGACCGTCACAAGCATCAATGCTCTGCTGGGCTTGGAGTGGTTGGCATAACAAACAAACACCACCTAACAACAAAGCGGTCAGATTCATTCTTTTCATACGTTTTTTTATGCTTAATTCTATAGTTCTCATATTAATAGATTCTTATAATAATTGCAATGATAATTAGGATAATTGATGCTCGCTGAAGATTTTATGTTATTTAATAGAAACGGCATAAGAAACCACAACTGTTTTTACTCCGGCTTGCGGATATTTATTTTTGTAGTATTCAGAAAGGTCTTTATAAAGATAAGCTACATCGGGAGTTAAATCTACGTTTCTTGATTTAGTAGAACGACCCATAAACACATCAAATGAAAGATAATTCGTTTCATTTCCCTGTTCATCTGAAAAAGTCCATTTCCCATAACCAAACACATTTCCCTCTGGAGGAAGTAATTTGTAAGATTCTGGCATTTCTTCCGGGGCTTTGTTTTCGTTTTTTATAATACACGGTCCCAGTGTATTATTATCGTCTTTTATTGCAATACATCTTAGGAATTTGTCTTCGCTCCGCCAAAATATATAGTGAAAATCCAAAGGAATAAGAGATTCTTTTTCCAATTCTTCTTCAATAAGTTTTTGATTATTATCTGCATCTACTACATATCTGTATTTAGGAAGCTGTACATTCTCGTAGTATGATTTAGGGATAAAATGTAAAGGCAAATTTTCTGAATCTTTCCTATCTTTAGATATTATTTCAAGTAGTTCATATTCCGTCCATGCGGGATTTTCCATGCTATAATCCAAATAATTTGTTTCACTGATTTTTACCTTATATTCATATCCTTTCTCAAACTCAAATTTATCAATGACTCCAAGGCTCTCCCATTCTTGGGCATTTTCTTTCTTTACGGCATATACATCAGATAAATAATTCAATCCGTCTGACCAACAAACACCGGGTATCTTCTTTGATGCAATGGTTAGAGAATATTCCTTGTAGTCTGTCACTTTCTCACCCTCTTCATCTTTGTTATCACAACCTATAAAGCCGAATATACAGAGGAATAATATCAGTATTTCTAATTTTTGTGTTTTCATATCTGTCAAATTTTACGATTCTGTATTTACTTTTATTTGCTCTATCCTTATTTTGTGTGCAAATATATAAAAAGTGCCATTCATAAGGCATTATGAACAACACTTTTTTATTGTTTCCCGGCAAGATAAAATGGTTATATCTTCATTCCCCTGCCTTTCCTTTGCGACTGTATAGATCGGTGTATGCTCTGCCGTAGCTTGTCGAATTACTCTTTGAACCACTCGGCAATGGGCTTTCTAGCAATAGCAAGAACCAGTTTGCCCCATCCGTCAGGGCTTTCAACACTTGAAACCCTGCCTTTTCGGTCGTGAATTTCCGTCCGTGTTCCTCCGAGTAGAGTTTCCCTGCATACTCCAAAGGCTTTCCCTTGACGAGTGTTTCGGTCTGCCTTTCATCGAATCCCACAAGTCGGCACAGTTTTTCAATGTGCATTTCTTTCGATGCGGCAGGCCAAACACACCTTGAAGCCGCATTATCTGCCCATATTTTATATTCCGGTTCGGGTAATCCGGCTTTACGACATTCAGACATCATCAGCCCAATGCCACGTCCCCAACTTTCCAAAACTTTTTGCTTGTACAGGACATTTACCAATAATGGATTTTGTGGTTTCGATTCATGCTCTGATTTCATTTTTCCGTATCCCAGTTGGGCGGAAAAGTTCCGGGGTTTTCTATCTTCACACGGTTATCATAAATGGCTATGCCCACCGAACCAGCGGTTTCTTTGTACGACCTATGTTGAAGAACGGTGTCCCATCCGAGGCGACTCTCTGCCGCGTGGAGCACGGTATCGATAATTCGGCACTTGCCAACAGGATGCAGGAGTTTGCGAAGTCTTTCCACCGAAGGCTGTCCAAGGCAGACGGAGATAAGGAGATAATCTGTGTGGATGGCAAAGCCAAGCGCAGCACTGTACAGGCCAACGAACGCAAGCCTGATATTGTGTCAGCATATTCCTACAACACCGGCATCACATTGGCTACCGAAGCCTGCAGAGAGCAAAACAATGAGATAATTAGATTGGGATAAAAGAATAACTTTCTGACATACAGCAATAAAAAAATACCCGATTTACGATGAATCGGGTAAGGGAGACTATGGCTCTACTTAGAGATTAAATGAAAGAGCATGATATAGCACCAAGTTTTTCTAAAATCACCTCGCTTCGAAAAGTGAGTAGCTCATTTTTATTTCCTATCTTTGTCGGGTAAAATTAAAGAATATGAAGAAAACTTATTTGCCGGCAGAATGGCACAAACAGAGCCTGATACAATTGACATGGCCCCATATAGACACTGATTGGGCCTATATGTTGGAAGAAGTAGATGCTTGCTTCCTTAATATAGCTTACGAAATTTTAAAACGTCAGCCTTTGCTGGTAGTAGCCCCGGAACCTCATCGAATCGGAGACAGAATCTATGAGCACGGATGCAATGTGAAGAATCTCACCGTTTCGACCGTGAAGACTAACGATACATGGGCACGCGACCACGCCTTTATTACCATGCTGAAAGAGAACGGAGAACCGCTCTTACTGGATTTCTGTTTTAACGGTTGGGGAATGAAGTACGCTGCCAATTATGATAATATGATAAACTCCAATCTATATTATCGCTGCAAAACATTGACAGGAGAATATGTATACCAAAGAAATTTCATTTTGGAAGGAGGTTCGATAGAAAGTGATGGAAAAGGCACACTCCTTACCACAGAAAAGTGCTTGTTGTCCTACAACCGAAACGAGAAAACGAAGGAAGAAACAGAACAATATCTGAAAGAAACATTCAACTTGAAACAGGTGTTATGGCTGAAGCACGGTTATTTGGCCGGCGATGATACAGACAGTCATATCGACACGCTGGCACGTTTCTGTCCTGACGATACCATCGTATATGTGCAGTGCACAGACAAAAAAGACGAGCATTATGAAGAGCTGGTGGCAATGGAAGAAGAACTGAAAGCTTTCCGGACACCGGAGGGAAATCCCTATCGCTTACTTCCCCTCCCTATGGCCGATGCTATTTATGATATAAATGGAGAACGGCTGCCGGCAACCTATGCCAATTTCCTGATTATGAATGAAGCCGTTCTGCTTCCCACATACAATCAGCCTCATAATGATACTCTTGCAAAAGAAGTATTGGAAAAAGCTTTTCCCGGAAGAGAGATTGTCGGTGTGGATTGCACGGCATTGATCAAACAACATGGCTCGCTTCATTGCGTCACCATGCAATATCCTGAAGGTGTATATTAATATAGACGTATATAATATGAGAAGAACAATTAAAGTAGGACTCATTCAGCAGTCTTGTACAGGCAATACGGCTGAAAACATGGATAAACTGAAACACAGTATAGAAGATGTGGCATCCAAGGGCGCAGAGCTAGTGGTGTTGCAGGAATTGCACAATACGCTTTATTTCTGTCAGACAGAAAATACCTCTCTGTTTGACCTGGCAGAAACGATTCCAGGTCCTTCCACCGAATTCTATAGTGGAATTGCATCCGCCAATGGTATCGTACTGGTCACTTCCTTATTTGAGAAACGTGCTCCGGGACTTTACCATAACACGGCCGTTGTATTCGATAAAGACGGAAGTATTGCCGGGAAGTATAGAAAAATGCATATTCCGGACGATCCGGCATATTATGAAAAATTCTATTTCACTCCGGGGGATTTAGGTTTCGAACCTATTCAAACTTCAATAGGAAAATTGGGTGTACAAGTTTGCTGGGATCAATGGTATCCTGAAGGAGCGCGTCTGATGACCTTGAAAGGTGCTGAAATTCTTATCTATCCCACTGCTATCGGTTGGGAAAGCACAGATACCCCGGAAGAAAAAGCTCGCCAACTGGAAGCATGGGTAATTTCCCAACGAGGACATGCCGTAGCCAACGGATTACCTGTAATAGCCGTCAATCGCGTAGGGCATGAGCCTGATCCTTCGAAACAAACAAACGGAATCCGGTTTTGGGGAAATAGCTTTGTAGCAGGTCCTCAAGGTGAAATACTGGCACAAGCCGACAACATGAAAGAGGAAAATATAGTAACGGAGGTAGACATTACACGAAGCGAAGAAGTTCGCCGCTGGTGGCCATTCCTCAGAGACCGCAGAATAGACGAATTTGACAAATTGACCAAACGATTTGTTGACTAAAAGATGAATAAGTAGAAAAACAGTAGAAACGTTATCGTTATATAAATTCACATATTCGTTAAACAAATTGCGATTGAAGCTGTTTTGTTATCAGATTATCTAAAAGATATATTGATTAACAAAACAGCTTTAATTATGAAAAAAGTATTATTCTTAGCAGCATTGTTACTTGTTTGCTTCAGCGGAGTAACAAATGCACAAACCAGAAAACAAAGAGAAGATGCCAAACGCGAAGCATGGAAAAAAGAACGTCAGGAAAAGAAGGCCTTGGAAGCACAGCAAGATTCCGTGTCTTTCATGAAAGCTATCGATGCCTTGAAAAACGGTTCCTTTGTTTTGGAAGCTGATAACGTAGTATTCCGTAACGGTATTATGCGTTTTGTGTCCTCAAACACCAACTATGTGGAGGTAAACGACGGACAAGGAATTATTCAGACCGCCTTCACTAACTTTGTGTATAACTGGAGCCCGAACGGTTTGGGCGGTGTCACTGTACAAGGAAGCGTAAACGGTATAAGTATGCGCCAGGACAAGGATGGCAATATTTATTACAACTACGGCATTAACGGTATTGCCGTATCAGCCACAGTCTCTATCGTGTTAACCGGTGGTACCAATCAGGCCAGTGTAACCATCAACCCGAACTTCTCCGGAAATACGTTGACCATGAACGGTTATTTGGTTCCTTACAATGAAAGCGGAGTATTTCAGGGAACAACTTGGTAAGACTTATCGAAAGGCAATATAAAAAAGGAGTTGTGTCAAAACGTGGATAATGCCATCATTTAGTCGTAGGGGCGAGGTTTTCGCTCGCCCGAAAACAGTTTGCTTTGTGTCTTCGGGCAGGCAAACCCTGCCCCTACAGCTGACGATGGGATAGGCCGTAGTTTTGGCACACTCCCTTTTATGTATCTATCACTTTATTCTTTGATATCGATAACCAGATTCAACTCATCCAACTGTTTTTGATCCAAAGCAGCAGGAGCATCCAGCATCACATCACGCCCACTATTATTCTTCGGGAACGCAATGCAGTCACGGATACTGTCAAGGCCGGCAAACAGCGATACCCAACGGTCGAGACCGTATGCCAAACCACCATGAGGAGGAGCACCATATTTAAATGCATTCATCAGGAAGCCAAACTGCTCTTGTGCCTTTTCGGGTGTAAAGCCCAGAATCTCGAACATCTTGGCCTGCAACTGAGAGTCATGGATACGAATAGATCCCCCTCCTACTTCTACACCATTCACAACCATATCGTATGCATCTGCACGAACGGCTGCCGGATCTGTATCCAACAAAGGAATATCTTCATCTTTCGGATGAGTAAACGGATGGTGCATTGCCATCAAGCGGTTTTCTTCTTCGCTCCACTCAAACATCGGGAAGTCAATAACCCACAGACAAGCAAACTTATTCTTGTCACGCAAACCTAATTGACGTCCCATTTCCAAACGAAGTTCGCACAACTGTTTACGAGTCTTCATGGCATCGTCACCACTCAGAATCAGAATCAAATCACCCGGCTTAGCTCCGAAAGCTTCTTTCATTTGCTGCAGCACTTCTTGTGAATAGAATTTATCTACGCTTGATTTTACATTTCCATCAGCTTCTACGCGAGCATATACCATACCTTTTGCGCCAATTTGCGGTCTCTTGACGAAATCGGTCAACTGGTCAAGCTGTTTACGGGTATAAACGGCAGCACCCTCTGCACAAATACCACCAATATATGCAGCATCATCGAATACAGAAAAGCCGTGGCCTTTCAGAATATCCATCAGTTCCACAAATTTCATTCCGAAACGCAAATCAGGTTTATCGCTACCGTAATATTTCATAGCATCTGCCCACGGCATACGGATAAACGGCTCGGTAAGCTCAACACCACGCAATTCCTTGAATAAATGTTTGGCCATTCCTTCAAAGGTAGAAATGATATCTTCCTGCTCCACAAAGCTCATCTCACAGTCTATCTGAGTAAACTCAGGCTGACGGTCGGCACGAAGGTCTTCATCACGAAAACATTTCACAATCTGGAAATAGCGGTCCATACCTGATACCATCAATAACTGTTTCAATGTCTGCGGTGACTGAGGCAATGCATAGAACTGTCCCGGATTCATGCGTGAAGGAACCACAAAGTCACGAGCCCCTTCAGGAGTAGAACCGACCAACATGGGTGTTTCTATCTCAAGAAAACCTTTGCTGTCCAAATAGCGGCGTACTTCCATCGTCATTCTATGGCGTAATTCCAAATTCTGACGGACACAACTGCGTCGCAAATCCAGATAGCGGTATTTCATGCGAATATCATCGCCACCGTCACTATTGTCTTCAATAGTGAAAGGAGGAGTAAGTGCACTGTTAAGAACGTTCAGTTCCGATACGATAATTTCTATTTCGCCGGTAGGAATATTCGTATTCTTATTTGAACGCTCATTCACTTCACCGGTCACCTGAATCACAAATTCACGCCCCAAATGGTTAGCGCGTTCACAAAGTTCGGCATTCACTTCCGTATTGAACACCAGCTGAGTAATACCATAACGGTCACGAAGATCGACGAAGGTCATTCCTCCCATTTTACGTGCACGCTGTACCCAGCCGGCCAACGTTACACTTTTGCCTGCATCGGAGAGTCGCAACTCTCCGCAAGTATGACTTCTGAACATATATTCTTTAATTTTAATCAATTATCGTGCAAAGGTACGATATGTTTTTCATTGTACAAAACCGCCTACAAGAAAAAAAATCCCGCTACTTCATAGTAACGGAACTTTTTTAACCTATACTGATATTCGGGCATCAATTCTTGAACATTTCAATCACATCCTTCAATTCTCCGGGAAACACCTCTCCTGTCTTTTTCCACAGTATTCTGTCTTTTCGCTGAAGTACGAAACCGGGAGCTGTTTCTATGTTATAGGCATCGGCCACTTTCTTGTCGCCCTCCATATTTACTCTGATAATATTGACCGGCGTTTCAAATTCATGAAGTAACGGCTCAATCCATTCATAATGAGGCGACCAGTCTGTATAGAATACAATCAGCAACAATGCGTCCGACTGCTTGGCATCTTCAATTTTTTCGGCTATATCCATTTTCTTTTCAGTTTTAAATTATCCTCTACTGCCCAGACTGTTCAGGTCCGGATTCAATTCTTTTACCGCCGCCTTCACTTCCTTCTTGGTGGGTTCACCGGTATTGGACACTTGTTCAACAGGATAGCACCGGTCATTTTCCATCAGTTCATCCTTTTGCTCCGTCTTTTTCTTCTTTTCTTCCTTATCCATATCTTTTCAATTTTAAGGTTTAATACTGGTAATGCAACAAAATAGGCAAAAAGATGGTTCGCACAATACAGAAAATATAGATGAAAGACATCATATAGAAACATATAATCACAAAGAGAGAAAACTTTTTCTGTGCATTCTGAAGTGAATCCGGAGCCCCTGATGCATCCACTTCATTATAATGACGAATGATTTCATTGTGTACAAAATCTAACTGAATTTCCTGCATATTGAAACAGCAAGAGAGCTATTTTCTTGATATATATAACTCTTTATCTGTTGTGTTAAAAAACGATTTACTGTTGCGTTATGAACATTTGTTCATTATCTTTGCAGTCGAAAACAATAAATATTTAATGTCACCACGTCCAAAAAACATCCGTAAAGTCAATAACATGCCTTCTGTTGCAGGCTTTAAACCTATAGCTTCAAACAGTAGTCGCAAGGATACTATATTCTTGCATTTTGAAGAGTATGAAGCAATACGGTTATGTGATTATGAAATGAAGACTCAACAAGAGGCATCTGTTTCAATGGGGGTATCACGTCCGACTCTTAGCCGAATATATACCAGCGCGCGTCAGAAGATTGCCCAAGCACTGGTTCGTGGTGTTGTTATAATGATAGAAGGTGGAATAGCGTACACTGATAGTGAATGGTTCCGTTGCGGAGTATGCGGTTTGGTATTCAATAATATCAATCCTACACTTAAAATTCGCAAAATGGAATGTCCCATCTGCCACTCCAACGACATAAGCATTAGTAATATTAACATTAATAAGAATGAGATTATGATGAAAATTGCAATTCCGACAAAAGAGAATGTAGTTGACAACCATTTCGGTCACTGTGAGTATTACACAATCTTGACAGTAGGGCAAGACAATCAGATTCTAAGCAGCGAGACTATTCCTTCTCCACAAGGATGCGGATGTAAATCCAATATCGCAGGAGAATTAGAAAACATGGGAGTCAGTGTCATGTTGGCAGGGAATATGGGGCAAGGTGCTTTAAATGTACTTACAACCCACCACATCAAAGTTATAAGGGGGTGTTCCGGTAATATTTTGGATGTCGCTACCGACTACTTAAACGGGAAACTTACTGATTCGGGAGTAGGCTGCTCATCCCATGAACACCATCATGAATGTCACGGACAACAATCATAAAGAATGATGTTTATAAAGAACAAAATGCTACTTAACATTGTCATAGACTTTGTTATGTTGATAGCAATGGCATTGGTAAGTATAAGTGGCTTCATATTGGAAATAGTCATTCCTTCTCGCCATGCTGTCAAATTTCAAGGTGTTACTCCATGGAGTTCACAATTGTTGGGCTTGGGAAGGCATGATTGGGGCGAAATTCATTTGTGGGCAGGAATTGTTTTGGTCATTCTGCTTACCATTCATATTTTGTTACACATAAATATAGTATCGGCTTTTGTTAAAAAGAAATGCCCGAACCATATACTACAAATATTGCTCTATATTTTATTTTTAATGCTATTGATAATGACAATAATGCCTTGGCTTGTCTATTTATAAAGACTGCCATTATTTCTCCGGCTGTTTTTTAGGTAGGACAAATTCGGATTGAGGTATATAAGATTGACCTTGCTCTAAATTTGTCCTGCCTATTAAAGCGACTTCACGACATCAACCCTGCTCTGACAAGTAACCTCTTGACTTGTGTAATCTGAAACCTATATCCTTTAGACATTTCTTGACAGCCTATCCAATTTAGCTACAATCAGAATAGAGTTCGTTTTTCTGTACATCGCCAACGCTGCAAGAAGTTGGAGGCTGTTAGACTTCTTTCCACTCTCCGTTTCAATGTACTCAGCAAGTATAGGTTTATGCTTTACATCCTCATCGGAGACATCATCTGCGAAGGTTAGATTGTCGGCAATCTTGGCAGCAACACTCATTAACTCCTTTTTATTGAACCCGAACGCCTTCACTTTCGGTTTAAACCAAAGGTAAACCGCCCCATTCGGAGAATAAAAAAAGGAGCTACATTTTACTGTAACTCCTTGATTCTCATCTGTCGGGGTAGCGGGATTCGAACCCACGACCCCCTGCTCCCAAAGCAGGTGCGCTAACCTTATTAATGTCATTGTAAAATAACTGGTATTAAGTCGATTAGCTTATATCTACTTTTCGCTTAAATGAAGCGGTTTAACTCTTGGTTTAACTTAGAGGCAAAACAAGAAGTGTTTGACAATAATTTAATAATCTCTTTTGCAGAATAAACCTGCATTGCAAAAATAGTAATTATAAAATGAAGTTTCAAATATCTATATAGTTATTCAAAGTAATCATAGTACTTTTTTGAATTGGGGTCTATAAAACTAACTTTCACTAAAAAAGGTACTAAAGGATTTTAAATTTCCGATAGTACCTTATAGTAGTGGTTCTGTTAATTTTATTGTTTGGTATAAAGTTCTACATGTCCGTCCTCGTACATCAATTTCATCTTATTGTCAGATATGTTATAATAGTACGTTTCGGGTGAATTATCTCCAAAATCAATAATAAACTTATCCTCCTTATCATCCATTGTATAAGTAAATGGGTCTAAATTGAAAGTGTTGTCATGTATATTCACTGACTCCCAACGACCAGTGCTATCACTGTAAAAAGTGATAATCTCTTTATATCCTTCATCTGTGATATAAACCCAACTACCAACAATGGGAGAAACATTTTGGGTTTCAGAGATTGTGCCGTTCTCAATATTTAGATAAAATGTATAATCTTTCTTCGTTCCGTCATAATATAAGAGGTCTAATTTGTACTTCCATATATTGGTGGAATTGTCAAGTAAAACATACTCCTTCTTTGTGTCAGGAAAAATTTCAAACGGAAGTCTATACTCCGTATTCCAAACACTTTTATATGTTTTATAATTAATTCTCGATGCAGTGAGTTGCTGTTGATAATCACTAACTATAATCGTTTCTTCATAAGAAATAGGTGTTCCGCTCACTGCACCATTATTTACTTGACTAACATATATCGTATCTCCCAAATCATTATAGCAACAATTCCCAACGAACACAGATTCTTTGTACCAATCAGTAATATACGCTGGATATTCATTTCTTATCTCTTTGAGATTACCCGTTGCAGTCTTAAACAATATATTATATTCTCCGTATGATTCACCACCGTAGCCAACGCTTGCAACAAATATATTGTTCTTGGCGCAAGCTCCATAGGTGGTAATGCTTGATATTTCAATATCCTTATATTCTCCATATCCAACATGAACTGTACGTTTCTTGTCAAAAGTTCTACTATCAGTCCATTCCCAAAGTTTCTCTTTGGTAGTCCTATCATAAGAGCTAATCCATAGGTGATTATTCTTTAAGCCAGAGAAATGGTTTATATTCCCAAAATAAAAAGACCCTCTGCATTCATAGTCTTTTATATTCAATCCGTAAGTAGAAAATGAATCTCCAGTGCTGTACATTTCGTCCAGTTGAAATTCTTCCAATTCCTCATCGCCACAAGAACTAAATCCTGCGCACACAGCAATCAATAATGAAGTTGTTAATAATCTCAATGTTTTCATATCAAATTAGCTATCAAATTAAAAATTATGGATATTGTTTTCTTTAATTCGTTTTATGATTCTGTTTTTAATCGGGTCAAGAATAAAAAAACTAATAATAACGAACAAGAGTACTCCTAAAAAGGCAAGAACCATAATAAGACTTATTCTGTCTTTCCAACCATTGTTATTAAATTCGTCAGAAAACAAGTAGCATGGAATTAGAATGATAGGAATTAGAAACATCTGTATCCATGCAATAGAAAGAACTGTTTGATAAAGCTTACTTTCTC
>OGMI01000673.1_pt1 | contig 12744 bp, 11 predicted proteins | sample 1573201 | NCBI WGS metagenome assembly OGMI01 (sample SAMEA2582012, study PRJEB24529) | metagenome | biome: Human gut stool | place: China | collected 2011
ACGTCCGTACAGCACTTTCGCCTTGGCTTCCTTGCCGCTTGTTTCCTTGCCGTCGGCAATCAGGCGGAAGTTCTTGAACGGTTTCGAGAATACGGCACGGAAGAACACACGCTGGTCGTTGGCCCATCCGGTAGAGTAGCGGTAACCGCAGATCGTACTGTCGTTCAATACCTGGATGGATGCTTCCGTCGGACTGTCCCAGCAGCCGCCGTTCTGCAAGTCGAATACGATACCGGCTTCGGCCGAAGCAGGGAAGGTATATTTATGGAAACCTACACGTTTGGTCGCTGTCAGCTCCACGTTCACCTGATAGCGGGTAAGGTAAGTCTTGTAGTAACCCGGTCGCACCACTTCCTGCGTACGGTCGGAATACGACCACAGACCCGACTGCGGGTCCTTTTCGTTGCCGCGGGCATATTTCACACTGCCCGTAACAGGCATCACGTTAATGTCGTGCAAGTCGCCGATACCCGTTCCGCTGAGGTGCATGTGCGGGAATCCGATTACGGTAGAATCCGATACATGGTATCCCGAAACCCAGTCCCATTCCTGCGGAATGCTGGACGGTCCCACCTGTACCATACCGTAAGGCACGTTCGCTCCTACAAAAACATGTCCGTGTCCGCCGGAGCCAATTTTAGGGTCCACAAAACTGGTCAGGCGCACGTCTTGCTCCTGCTGTGCATTTTGTGGCTGTGTACATGATACGGCCAGACCCATGCAGGCCGTCATGGTTACTGTAAAGATTGTACTCTTCATGATGATAGTTTTGGTTATAATGATAGTTATTCGCTCAATAACATTTTTTAATCATTCAAAAATAGAAAAACTTACACAGATAATAAAGTATTATTCCATAAATTTGTCGCAATGGATATGTTTAACTAAAAAAACAGCTTATGAAAAACACGTATGGCATCTTATTGTTTCTGTGGGCCTGTATCTGTGTGAGCTGCGGCACTTCCGGCCGCCAACAACCGGATACTTCGAAAGACATTGTGCTGGCCTATGTCACCTCTAACGGAAAAACCTTGCCCGACCCTTCGCTGGTGACGCACATCAATTATGCATTCGGGCATGTAGACTCCACTTTCAGCAAGGTTGTTATCGACCGTGAAAGCCGCTTGCAGGAGATTGCAAATCTGAAGAAGGATGCGCCTCACCTCAAGGTGCTGCTTTCTATCGGCGGATGGGGCAGTGGCCATTTCAGCGAAATGGCAGCCGACGAGCAATGCCGTCTGTCCTTTGCCCGCGACTGCCGTCGGGTAGTAGACCAGTTCGGTCTGGATGGTATCGATATCGACTGGGAATATCCTACCAGTCGTGCAGCCGGCATTTCAGCTTCGGACGCTGACACCGAAAACTACACATTGCTGATGCGCGACATCCGCGAGGCCATCGGTACCGGCAAGTTACTTACGCTGGCTTCGGCCGCCAATGCCAAGTATATCGATTTCAAGGCAATAGACCCCTATATTGATTTTGTAAACATCATGACCTACGACATGAACCGTCCTCCATATCACCATTCGGCTCTTTACCGTTCTCCGCGGGTAGACAGACGTTCGTGTGAAGAATCCGTTGAGGCGCATTTGCAGCAAGGCATTCCTGCCTCAAAACTGGTGTTGGGAGCACCTTTTTATGGTCATGCGGCACCCCCGATGTCCGATTTTATCGATTACCGCGACATCGTGAAGCTGGAAGGCTACGAAGCCTGTTGGGATACACTGGCCTGTGTGCCTTATTTGGCCGACAAGGAAGGCTGTCTGATCTGTACTTACGAAAATCCCCGTTCGCTGGCTGCCAAGTGTGCCTTTGTAAGACAGAAAGGACTGCTGGGCATGATGTACTGGGAGTATAATACCGATGACGAGGCAGGCTCACTGCGCAAGGCGGTATACGAAGGCATGCGCGGAGATAAGCAGTGATATTTTGCAGATTTCAGATTTTCAAGGCATAAAATAAAATCCCGGAACAGATGAAGATGACTCCATTCGTTCCGGGATTTTTTTATGCCTTGTTATGTCTTGCGGCACTGCCGTATCAGAGCAGACTGATGAGCTTGTCTACATCTTCTTCGCGTGTAGCCCAGCTGGTTACGAAGCGTACCGTAGTCTCTTCCTTACCCCGTGGTCCCCACAGCTCGAAAGTAGCATGCTGCAGCAGGCGGTCCATTGTTTCATTGGGCAGACATACAAACTGCTGGTTGGTAGGCGAGTCCAGATGCAGACGGTATCCCTTTGCACGGAAAGCCTCCTTCAGCTTCATGGCCAGCCGTACGGCATGCGCTCCCATCTGCAGGTACAGATTGTTTGTGAAAAGCGTCTCAAACTGCACCCCCTGCAGACGGCCTTTCGCCAGCAACGCACCGTGCTGCTTGATGAGCGGGAAGAAATGCGGCAATCTTTCCGGGCGTGCAGCCACCACCGCTTCGCCAAAGAGAGCCCCCACCTTGGTACCACCGATGTAGAACACATCACACAAACGGGCAATGTCAGCCAGCGTGACGTCCGTGCCTTCGGCAGCCAGTCCGTATCCCAGACGCGCACCGTCCATGTAGAGCGGTATTCCCGCATTGCGGCAAACCCGGCTCAGACTTTCCAGCTCTTCCAGCGTGTACAGCGTTCCATACTCCGTAGGATGCGAGATATACAGCATACCCGGAGCCACCATGTGCTCATACGTTTCGTCCTTGTAGAACAAGTCGATGTATTCCTCCACTTCGCTGGCCCACACCTTACCGTCGTGCTGCGGCAACGTAAGCACCTTGTGTCCGGTCGCTTCAATCGCGCCCGATTCATGCACGTTGATGTGTGCCGTTTCGGCAGCCAGTACCCCTTCGTGATGACGCAGCAGCGCATCAATCACCGTAGCATTGGTCTGTGTACCCCCTACCAAGAAGTGCACGGCAGCCTGTGGCTGTCCGCAAGCCGCACGAATCAGTTCCTTGGCACGAGCCGTATAAGGGTCAGTACCATATCCGGTAGTCTGTTCCAGATTCGTTTCCATCAGGCGGCGCATCACTTCCGGATGTGCCCCCTCCATATAGTCCGTATCAAAATGTATCATGGTTCGTCTGTTTTATGAAATCTCTGTAAAGGTACAGATTATTTTGAAATCCCTGATTGCACATTGCAGATATTCTATCTTTTCAGTTCCGGCAGCACCCGCGCAACCCACTCCTCCAGATGCTTTCGGGCATTGGCAGGGCGAATCGCCTCTTCGGTGCACATGGACGGCGGAGTGATACAGTCTACCCGTGCAAATCCCGCCGTTTGCAGCTCGGCTACCTGCTGAGTCCGCCCGGCCACCAGCCAAACCGGCACCCCGTGTTTCAATCCCCGTTGCAGCACCCGTTCCGGCAGTTTACCCATCAGCGTCTGTCTGTCGGCACTGCCCTCACCGGTAATAATCAGGTTGGCCTGCTCCAGCAGCCCCTCAAATCCGGAAACATCCAGCAGCAAGTCGGCTCCCGATTGTGCCCGGGCCTCCAGAAACTGCATGAAAGCATATCCCAGTCCTCCGGCAGCTCCGGCTCCCGGTGCCAGCGACGCATCTTTTCCAGTCAGCAAAGCAACCTGTCGGGCAAAGTCGCGTGCCCGTTTGTCCAGCTCCGATACCATTTCGGGAGTAGCCCCTTTCTGCGGACCGAACACTCGTGCGGCACCGTTCTCTCCGTAGAGCGGATTCCGCACGTCACTGGCCAGCGTAAAGCGGCATTCCTTCAGGACACTCTCCGCCAGCTCCCCCAGCTCTCCGTTTGGTGTAAATGCATCGGCCAGCGCCTGCAGCATACCCCTTCCGGCATCACTAGTCCCGCTGCCTCCCAGTCCGATGATGAACCGGCGGCATCCCCTGTGCACAGCATCCGCTATCAGTTCACCCACACCATACGTCGTGGCTACCAGCGGATTACGTTCTGCCGGAGACATCAGCGTCAGTCCGCAAGCCCTTGCCGTTTCGATGACAGCCGTTCCGTCGGCAGCAATGCCGTACTTGCTGCCGACAGGACGCATCAGCGGGTCGTGGACAGTCGCTTCAATATATCGTCCGTTCAGCGCTCCAATAAAAGCTTCCAGCATTCCCTCACCGCCGTCAGACATCGGGACCGAACAAACCTCGAAGCCCTCTCTGCCGAAAGCCTCTGCAAGGATTGCTTCCACTTCTTCGGAGCTGAAGCATCCTTTGAATGAGTCGATGGCTAATATTATTTTCATATCAGTATGTTTTCTGTTGCTAAATATTGTCGACCTCAAAGTTATGTATTTTGGCAGGAATAATCTGCTGTTTATGGATGGTTTATTGCAGCTGTTTCTATCAGAAGTGTCTATATGAGATATTTTTTATATATTTGTCACTTCCCATGCTAAAAACAGAAAAAGAAGATTGTTACTATGAGCACCCCCAACGACAACCCCATGCAAAACATATACAATAAGATGAGGAGCTATTACCCCGTTTCCGAGGAATCCTTTCAGCGATTGAGCCAGCACTTTACCCCGCATCACTTTCCCCGGAAGTGCCTCTTTATACAAGCCGGAATAATAGACCGCAATGTGTACTTCATTGAAAAAGGCATGACACGCTCTTATTGCCTGGTAGACGGGAAAGAGCATACCACCTGGTTTTCCAGTGAAGGAGATATTACTTTCGGACTGCTGTGCCTCTATCACAACAAAGCTGGCTTTGAATATGTAGAGACAGTAGAGAAGACTTTGGCCTATTCCATACCCATACAGAAACTCAACGAACTTTATGAAACGGATATTGAAATAGCCAACTGGAGCCGGGTGATACATCAGGAGTGCCTGCTGGCCTTGCAGTGTACACGCATCGACCGGCTGACCCTCTCGGCCCGTGAGCGATACGAAAAACTGCTGCAACTGTATCCGGACATTTGCCGGCGTGTAAACTTGGGCTATATTGCTTCTTATCTGGGTATTTCTATTTCTACACTGAGCCGTATCCGGGCCGAGTTCTGATGTGCACACCATGCTGCGTATGCTGGTCGTCTTGTTCTGCTTCTTGGTGTTACCCGGGGCATTTGTGTATGTCGTGCTGAAGTTGGGCAAAGTAGGGAAGTGGATTATAGGGTGAAGCAAGTCTGGTTTCTTGCTTCTTTGTTGCAAAACTATCCGATGGGGTAGTGGAAATGTTTTGAAAAGTGAGTACCTTTGCAAATCGTTGTTATTTTACATATTGATAAATTATGAAAAGATTATTTTTTGCTTTTTTACTTGCGTTCGTAATTCACAGTATATCCTTTGCAAGTGATTTTTCAAAATATCGTGGCGTTTGGGCATCAAATGATGCTGAAGCGGTTGTGACAGACAGTGTTTGTATATTCTTTGAGAAAACTCCAACAGGTTTGAGAGCTTTTCTTAATGTTCCTACACAAGAAATATATAGTTGTACCACGTACAAGGATTCAACATTTGTAGTGGAAACAACTGCACCGCTTATACTCATTGATGAGGTTAAAACTATTAATGGAGCAGCTGTTAAAACTCTTCGTATTGGAGATAAGGTTATGTCTAAGGTAGAGGAGATAACGACTTGCAAACCTTATGAAAAATCCTGTGCAAATAGTAGGTCAGATATCGGAAAGTGTTTACAGGAATGGAGGCTTGGTGCGAAATTTGGAAAAGATGGCGATGTTTTTATGTGTGAAGTTAATACCAACCGCCATATGTTTGTCTATATGGTTAATACTCGTATGATATATATTCGGGCAGCAGCAACAGCAAACAACAATAATGGAACATTGTTTTTTCAGAACATCCGTATGATGCGCAACAGTAATACCGGGGAAATAACATCATATATAGAACCTGAAAATTACAATATTGCCGCAAATGATTTGATGATTGATAATAGTAAATTTAATCCTAATGCTTGTGTTTTTAATCCTGATGGAGGAATTTATTGGTCACTTATTTCGTTTACAGCAGACCAAATTCAGATAAATGGTTGTGGTGAAACTTATTATATAAATCGTATTGATCAATTTGAAGAATACTTTAAGTATATTCCTTACGAAACAGCACACTTGTAACAATTTGATGATGTTAGAAAATAACAGGTCTTAATGACTGATTATCTTAGATTTGTATCTGAGGACTATGAGAATATTTTTGTTTTTAGCGGTATTAATTGGAAGTTTCTTTAATGTGCAAGCCCAGCCCATTGACAGTTTGTCTCTATACAAAATAGCCAATGGGAAAATGGCGCATTTCCATGATACCACCGGTTGTAAGAAAAAGCATTTCTGGAGGGCTGCTGCCGAAACATTCGGACTAAACGTAGGGCTTTGGGCATTCGACAGATACGTATTGAAGGGACATTATTCGTATATTTCGCTGAAAACCATAAAGGCAAATTTCAAGCATGGGTTTGATTGGGACAATGACCATCTAAGTACAAACATGTTTGCCCATCCCTATCATGGATCTTTGTATTTTAACGCTGGCCGGGCAAACGGGTTTAATTTTTGGCAATCGGAGCTTTTTGCATTAGGAGGAAGTGCCATGTGGGAGTTGTTTATGGAAAGTGAATACCCGTCAAAGAACGACATTATAGCTACCCCTGTAGGTGGTGCAGCTTTAGGAGAAGTGTTTTACCGCACTTCCGACCTCATTTTGGATAACCGTACTTCGGGAGGAGAACGCTTCGGACGAGAAGCCTTGGCTTTCCTGATTTCACCTATGAGGGGACTGACACGCATCATTACCGGAGAGGCTTGGAAGAAGAAACCGGTTGTCGGGAACGAATTCGGGAAGCCTCCTTACCAGCTTGACATTTCGCTGGGAACGCGCTTCTTGACATCCCATGACAACGACCGTTTTTTTAAGGCAGGTGCAAGTGCCCGTATTAATTTAGAGTATGGAGACCGTTATGCCTCCTCCCTAAGGCCATACGATTATTTCTCACTCTTGCTGGATCTGAATGCAATGAAAACGCAACCGCTGCTCAGCCGGGTGGAAATCATGGGTAGTTTGCTGTCTAAAGAAGTTATCGACACTGAAAAATCGAACCTCACGCTGGGTGTGTATCAGCATTTCGATTTTTTCGACTCAGATACTATACGTACTGATTATACACCGGGCGTTTTGGAGCCTTGTGTCGTCCCTTATAAGCTTGCTGTTCCGGCATCAGCAGGTGTAGGCATTATGTTCGGTTATAAACTGCCTCGTTTTACGTTTCACATGACAGGACATGCAAACGGCATTCTGATGGGTGGAGTTCTCAGCGATTTTTATAGGCTTTATCATCGAAATTATAATTGGGGTACGGGATTTTCGGCCAAATTGAAATTAAAAGGTTCTATGTGTGACGATAAACTTTCGTTTTCACTGAACAATCGGTTCTACAGGCTGTATTCACAGAATGATTGGTATTCAGAAAAGGGGTATTCGCCCAATCCTGGCGAGCCTCCTGTTGACGTAGAGGGCGATCGTTCGCGAGGCACAGTCTATCATCTTGAGGGACAAGTCAATTACAAAGTATGGAAAAATCTGTCTATTACCGCCCAGTGTGACTGGTTCAACAGAAGCACCCTCTATAATAGGATGGTGGCAATAGATCCATCGTTCTCTATTAACGGCTTTTTTATAGACAGTAATCAACTTAGTTTCCAGTTGATGTTTACATATACTCTATAATGCTGATAGAAGTTGACTTTGGTGAGAGTCCTGTATATTCTATATGGAATGGTTTGAAAGATCAGCAGAAACTAGTGGATGAGAATGGTAAGGAATTATTATACACGCCCAAAATATTAGAGGTACATTAATTAATGAGTTACAGTAACCTGTAGCGTATGCCAATGTTATATTGCAAAAGGCAGATTCGTCTTACCTTAACGTAAAATATCCTTTCTGAAACACCCTGTAAAATTTTTAATGCCTCTGTAAAACTTTAATTATCTTATTGTTTTCATTATTCTGATTATTAGTGAATTAAAAAGCTCAGTGTAAAACTTTTTACATTGGCTAAAAACTTTATTATCTATAATTTTGATTCGATTAAGAACAAATTATGAGCTATAATGTATAAAGGGACAGGAGTAGGGCAGGATGCGATAAACCGTATGTAACGGTGTAGAACTATTTCTTACGAGTAATAGAATTATAGCTTATTCTATAGAGTTAGAACTACCCTACAGGGTAGTGGATAAGTCTGGCAAAGTATGGAACTTTGCAGCAGGAAACTAAAAAACATCATACAATGAAATTAATTAAAGTATTCTTATTTGGACTTATTGGTATCATACTGCCTGTAGGTTTATCCGCGCAGACCGTAAGCGGAAAACTGATTGACGAAAACAGTCAGCCTTTGCCATACGCCAATGTAGTGTTGCTGTCATTGCCAGATTCAGCGTTTGTAAATGGAACCATCAGCGGTGAGGATGGAACTTTTAAGCTGGAAGCAACATCGGAAAACCAAATCGTGAAAATATCTTCTATCGGATATAAGACAGTATGTAAACCTGTATTACCGGCCAATATCGGTATCGTACAGCTCGTATCGGATGCACAGCTGCTTGGTGAGGTGGTTGTAAAAGCCAATCTGCCTGTGACCCGCGTGAAGAATGATGCCTTGGAAACCAATGTGCAGGGTACAGTTCTCTCGAAGGCCGGAACTGCCGAAGATGTATTGGCGCATATACCCGGTTTACAAAAAAAGACTGATGGGTTTGAAGTGTTGGGCAAGGGTTCACCGCTTATCTATATTAACGGTAGAAAATTACGTGACATCGCTGAACTGGACCAACTGACATCGGAGGACATTAAAAGCGTAGAAGTGGTTCGTAATCCCGGTGCCCGTTATGATGCAACTGTAGGGGCAGTTGTCCGTATCCGTACTGTCAAACGACAAGGTGATGGATTTGGAGTGAGTTTGCGCAGTTCCTATGATCAGTCCCAGAATTCAGACTTTGTAGAGCAAGCCGATGTAAACTATCGGCATAACGGCCTTGATGTTTTCGCTATGGTCCGTTTTGATAAAACCACCTCCTTGCAAAACGATATTCTGGAGCAAACTGCTTTTACCGATACTCTATGGACACAAAAGAATTATCAGCACTCTAAAACCGATTCTCGCAATATAGACGGGCGCATCGGATTCAATTATGATTTTAATGAGTATCATTCCATCGGTCTGCGCTATGATTTGAGCAACGTCCTGCACACAGATATGCATTCAGCCTTCGATAGCGAAATCTGGGCAGATGGATTGCCTTACGATGTCTTGCACAGTTCCATCGTTGCCAATGCAGAATCACAACCGGAGCATCAGCTTAATATTTACTATGCAGGACAAATAGGTAAAGGAGAACTTACCTGGGATGCCGACTATTACGGCAATACTTACACGCAGTATACTCTTAATACGGAGAATAGCCAGGACCATGAAGACCGCACCGTCACTTCCGACAACAGAGTGGATAATCAGCTAGCCGCTACCAAAGCTTCATACACGCATCCTTTGTGGGGAGGAAGTTTCTCGGTGGGAGGAGAATATGCCTATACCAACCGGCATGATGATTATGTAAATCAGGAAGAATATGTACCTACAACTTATACCCGTATCCGCGAACAGAATCTTGCCGGCTATGCACAGTACAGCCATCCTTTACCATTCGGTCAGGCAAACATCGGCTTGCGATATGAGCATGTAGATTTTGATTATTTTGAAAATGGTACATTTGTACCCGGACAAAGTCGTGTCTATGATAACGTTTTTCCTAATGCATCTGTGAATGGGCAGTTGGGCAAAGTACAATTCCAAGTCAGCTATGCAGCAAAAACACAGCGGCCTAACTACAGCCAGTTAAGAAATAATATCACTTATGCCAATCGTTTTACATGGCAAACGGGAAATCCACTTCTGAAACCAAGTATCACCCACGATGTAACCGCTGTTGGTGTCTGGCGGTTCTTGCAGGCAATGGTCAGCTACAAAATGGTTCAAGACTATATTCTTTATTGGGGAACACAGGTCGAAGGTCAGTCGGCTACTACTTTGATTAACTATATTAACCACGACCGTTTGCCCAGTCTGACAGTAATGCTGGCAGCTTCGCCTACTATTGGTATATGGAATCTTAATGCCAGCGCAATTATGATGAAGCAGTGGTTCTCGCTGGATGCTGCCGGTCAGAGAAGGACTTATAACAATCCGCTCTTTATAGGTTCATTAAACAATACTTTTACTCTCCCTGCTGGATTCTTGCTGACAGCCGACTTCCGTTATCAAAGTTGTGGTCAGGTCCAGAATATCACCCTTAAACGCCCACAATACACATTGAACATAGGTTTACGAAAATCCTTCTTCAATGATGCTCTAAGCATCGAAGCGCGTGCAAACGACTTGTTGCTGGGTTGTAAGCAGGAGGCACTTCTTTACATGGAGAGTGCGCAGATGAAAGACTTGTCTTGGAGTGATACACGCTCGTTCAGTCTTACTGTGCGCTATAAGTTTAATACAACAAAGAGCAAGTATAAAGGGACAGGAGCAGGGCAGGATGCGATAAACCGTATGTAACTTATGACTGTATCAATATCTTATATAAATCTCTCATGGGCAGTTGTGGGCATCATCGACAAGGATGTCCGCAATTCCCTTCAATCCATGAAACGCCCGGACGAACCGATAGAAACTACTATCGAAAGGTATGTTATCGGTTATCTGGGTTTCTGGAATATTGCGTTCATCGATACATGCCGGATGAATAAGTGTAACGATGAAACAGTCATTCTGTGTGCAGAGAAGAAGATGGAGGAGTACATCACCTCACATCCTCCGGTTGCTACTCTGCCGAAGTTCTATATTGTCTTTCTAAATCAGCCTCAGGTTGGCTGCGATACCCACGGTCTCAGTGATGTTTTCTGCGTGTAGTTTCTCAAAGAGTTTCTTCTTGTGAAACTTGAAGGTATTGACATTTATATTTATAGTTTATCACCATGAAAACTAAAGAAAAGCTACTTAAATTTTTAATGCTAGCAGTCTCATCAATAATTATATTAGTACTTTATAAACAGGTACATTTAATTGTTGCCCCATTACATTTGCCAAGAATATTGGCATCATTTTTGATGCATCTGATAGTATGTTTGCCCATTGGAATTGTTTTACTTATATTGTACAAGCCTAAGAGCTTTTTCAGTCAGCTTGGACTTGATGGCAATTCCCTCAAAGGAATGGTTTTTGCTTTAATAAGTACGCTCCCTCTTTTTATAGCTTTTCCGATTGTTGGAAAATTTAATAATGAACTGACATTAGAAAGGCTGATTCGTTCAACTGTTATTGTAGCAGTATTCGAGGAAATCATTTTTAGAGGGTTTATCTTTGGGCAATTATTCCGATATTGTAAAATAGGTTTCGGTTGGTCTGTGCTGATTCCTTCCTTAATGTTTGGTTCTATTCATCTTTATCAAGGTCATGATTTAATATCTTCTCTGATGGCATTTGGAGTTACATTTTTGGGAGGATTGTATTTCAGTTGGATTTATATGAAGTGGAATTTCAATCTTTGGTGCCCGATAGGATTGCATTTCTTTATGAATTTATCTTGGCAACTGTTTATTATAGAAGGAAATTCTGTAGCTGCAGGTGGTATGCTTTCAAACATTTTTAGACTCTTATCGGTTGCTATAGCCATAATTATAACGAATATATATTTACAAAAATCCCGATAAATATTAATCTGTATGCTAAAGAATTTGTTTTATATCTGTTTGCTTTTGTTGTTCTGTAATACATCAGAAGCGCAAAATTTGTCAAGTATCATGGATAGCTGTCATTATTATCTGGATAAGCAGGATACTATGTCGTTTAATAAGACTTACATCAGAATTCTTGATGCTTATGAAAAAGAGTATGATGCGGAACTATATTCTATTGAGGAAGAATTAAAAGAAATGAGAATCAAAGATCAAAGCATACGATTGTTGCTGCTTGATGCTTCGAAGAAGAAACAGAATGTAGATAAAATAAGAAGAATAATGGACAGCATAGACCGTAAAAATGCCGTCAGAGTTATTGAAATCATTGACCAATACGGTTGGCTTTCTCCTGATGAGATTGGCTTTGAGGCGAACGAGGCTCTTTTTCTTTGTATACAGCATTCCCAAGATTCTTTAATCCAGAATAAGTATTTGCCTATACTGAAAGAAGCCGTCCAAAAGGGTACAGCTAAAGGTTGGCACTATGCTTTCCTAACTGACCGATGCCTTATGAATCAAGGACAAAAACAGATTTATGGGACGCAGATAGTAACCAGGAATGGAGTTGGTTATCTGGTCCCTCTACAGGATATTGATAAGGTCGATTCACTCAGAAAGGAAATAGGACTTGAGCCTTTGAGTGAATATATGAAAGACTGCGGACTTAAAGACGGCTGGAGCAAAGAGTTCTACAAAAACAATGTAAAACTACATGAATCAATTTTTAATTCATGGTTTCAATCGTTCAAGCGGAATAATTAATACCCCTTAATATGTTCCTTGAGTCAGTAGGCAGCTTTCAATACGGTGTTCTTCACTCTTAGGGTATTTCCTGTCTGTGTGATAGAACCTTGCGGTCAACTTTAGGGATTCTTTTTTGAAGAAACTTCGGAAGTTGCGAAAAAATGTTATACATCTTTCCTTTGCAGATTCTTTTCCATTTTCTTGTCGTATGCCTGACCTCTGGGCACCAGATAGAGAAACATGACGCAGTTATCTACTATTTGTATATGATAGT
>OGMI01000674.1_pt1 | contig 12685 bp, 9 predicted proteins | sample 1573201 | NCBI WGS metagenome assembly OGMI01 (sample SAMEA2582012, study PRJEB24529) | metagenome | biome: Human gut stool | place: China | collected 2011
GTAAGTTCTATTTTTTTGTCCTTAGAAATAATCAATATGGACTCAGTGTTAAATGTTTCTATATGGTCATTCACACATTCAAATATCAAGGCACTTGTCAATCTATTGTTTAGTGCATTGTAAAATGCATAAAGAGATTGTTCACTTATATACTCATTAAAGTGATTAACGCTATAAATTGACAAGTAGTTGTCTTGTATGTTTTTCGTTATAATAAATTTAAGCGAAATAGACGATTCTGTGTACGCATTGATTTCGTCAAAGTAGCTCAATTCACCAGATGTAGAATGTACAACCAAAACTGTTTCATTTGCTTCATCAAGAATTTTAAATTCCCAAAAATCCCTTATTGATATCAATGGAACATTTGTAAGAAAGCTATTAGAATCTGGTATCTTATCTAATATAATGGAAGTGGAAATATCCACAGAATCCCAAGATTCCGTAAAATCAAAGGAAACATTACCATTATTAGAGAATAATCCTATAAGTTGTCTAATCTGATTCTCCATAAATTATTCAAGACCTTTAGCATACGAGTAACCCTCATCACTTTTTACCATGATGAATTTACGCCCTTCACCATCTTCGTGGGGCTTAATAATATTCTTCAGACTTGGGTTCCCATTATCAGCAACAGATAGTGAAATATCTTCTGTTAATGGTACAATAACTTTGATTCTCTTCTTTATAGCTTTGGGTACTTTGGTAAATTTTTTATCAAAATTCCTTTTTTCAGGAAGTTCAAGAGTTTTTTTACAAAGATCCTTAATTCTTAAATTAGGATTTATAGGTGTGTATTTGCCTAAAATCTCATTTGCATAATGATCTATGTCAAACTCCCCTTCACTACGCATATATCGTAAAGTAGAATTGTACAGACACCAATAATCATCCTTTGAATACTTTTTAATTGGCGTTAGAACTCTAGCATTTATTTCATCAAAAGCTTTTTTTGTATTGGCTTCATCATCAAGTTTTGCCTCCAAGTCTAAGAAATCATCATACCAATATTTGGCCTGTGATGAGTTTATATCAAACGTAACCATTTTAGAAATACTATATACGCCATTCGCAATAGTTACATTTGCAATAAACGATTTGAATATTTTCTTTTTTGTTGGAAGTCCATTTTTCTTTTCACCAGATGACTCTTCCAAAAATTCAGAATAATCAGCTTTCGAAATTATCACTTTATACTCCCTATCAGTCATTTTACAAAGAGCAGCTAACATTATACCTTTTTGTATCTGAGTAATTTGTGCATATTTATTTTGGGCTTCTTGCTCTTTTAATAACAGTCTGTTTGCTATATTTCGGGTAATATCATTTTTATTTTCATCTTGAAGAAACCTATTCAGATATGTTTTCATCGTTTCTTCTCCATCTTTAAAAACAAATTCTCTCTCACCGATATCTTTAGATATAGTTTCTAGCATATCCATTACATATTGTTTTATATTTTCTTGTTCATCAATAGGCTCTACCACAATTCTATTATTATCGTGGTCGATTTTGATAAGCTGAATATAAACTACTTCCATATTATTTTTCAATTATCATTTGTTCTACTTCTCGTTTTGCATTTTCTAAAATTGTCGAACCGTCTTTTTGCAGTATTTTTGCTTGCAAACGAATATTCTCAATATGTTCTGCTATATCATTTTGTTTTTCAATAGGAGGTATAGGAACTAAAATTTGTTTTACATCCTGACTATACAGATGAGAGGTTTGTCCTCTTTTTTCTCTATTCAATAATGTTTTATACAAAGTCGTTGAAAGTAAAGAATACAAATACATTGAATTAACACTTTTTTGAGACCTAACACATAATAGTTCACCAACAAAACTCGTATTGGGTGCAGGTGTATCAGATAAATAACTGATTTGTTTTGCTATATACTCGGCTTGATGTGCGGCAGATAGAATAAAAACATCTCCTTTCTGTACTGAATATGTCTGTTTATTTATTGTATATGATATTTTGTTTAAATCAATTTCAAATCCAGTATAACTTCCAACTTTTATAATTGGATATTCCGTAACATTTTCAGTGTAACAATCACTTTTGGGAGTCTGCCCAGTTGAAATAAATGAAGATACTTCATCTAATGCGTATAGAGTATACCTACCTTTATGAATACAGCTAATGAAATTTCTATATTTTGCATCAAAATAATCACTATCAAGTCTATCTCTTTTAATGCTACTTAAATTGATATTGAAAATTCTATTTTCAATACCTGTTTCAATTGACGATAATTTAATACCAAGTTCACTCAAGAGGTAATCATCAATACTATCTAAAAGTTGCTGCGCTTTTTTGTCTTTTTCTTTTTTTGCTTTTATAGCATCATCAATAAGTGAAAAGTCCAAACCTTCAATAATGGGAATATTCTTCAATGAAGGATAATCTAATGCAGGTCTTGTGCCACCAGTTGAATGACGGGAAGCTATTTTTTCTATAATATCAAGGTTAAGATAACGTGCAAGATATTTGCTTATGTCAGTATTTCCAGTCTTGACAACGACCATGTGCTGATTGGTATTTCCCACAAAATCTTTTGGGGCAACAGCAGCAATGGCCATACGTCCAACTCCAGTTATCTTAATTAACAAATCACCTTCGGAAACTTGACTCCTTTTTAATAGTCCATTATGAGTATCTTCGTTTATATAAATGCAACCATCAAGAGAAAGTTCTCCCGTGGTTTGTAAGTTTTGAACTCGAAGAAAAGGAACTCCATTTTCAGCGTCGGAATAATATTTATCTCCTTCTGATTTTTTAGGTGTTACACCTCCAGCAAACGACAAAGCATAATCCCTTAGTCTCTTTGAAGACAAAGATCTAATTTTAGCTTCTAAGCAAGCAATAGAGGGTTTATAAAATTCCGGTTCTAATCTTCCCTCAATCTCCGACCGTTTAACGATGAAGATTTTATTCTTGTCTATATGTTGTGGTACTTGGTAACTCATAATGTCTCAATGAAATTCTTTAGTTCTTCTCCAATAATATCCAATTCATTGACAGCTATTTTTTTGCCTGTCGCATCATATCCTATCTGTTCGGCTATTGCCATAAAGATAGGATAGTCCGGCAATTGCTTTTGTTTTGTCGATTGGTATTCTTCCGTTAATCTGTTTTTCAATTCGTCAACCTTATCTGCATACATAGCCAGCAAGTCGGCATTCCACAATTTGTATTCTTCTGTCTTCTTGGCATCTGTAGCTGAAATGTTTTGGGTAGACTTTATCTCATTGGCTTTTTGCTTTTGCTGATATTTAATCTCTTTATCCCACTGTTGTCTTTGAGCTATGTAATTATTATCATTCAATAATTGGATTTCAATGTTTTTCTTTGTGGACGTCAATTTATCCGTTTGTTCTTTTGTCCATTTTTTCAAGAAAAGAACAGAACTCTTGACTCCTGCACCATTAGCAGCAAAAGCTGTCTGAGGCATACTGATAACCGCTACAATACGAAACCAATCCTCTATTTGAGTACGAACATATTGCATACTGCTGTTAGTTAATATACCATCAGGAAGAACTATGGCAAGATAGCCTCCTTCTTTCAAGAATTTATAATCCTGCTCTATAAAAAGAACTTCCGTACTTTGTCCATCACGAATATCCTGAGGACGTGCAGCAACAGCCAACCAATCTTCTTCTTTTTTCCCAAGCTGATACGTTTTGAAATATGCTTGCTCTGTTTGACGTACAGTACTTCCAAAAGGTGGATTCGTTATAATAAAATCAAATGTACCATATTTGAATCCCTGATTATTTGTTCTGCTTATAATTGTGTCGTCTGAAACAAGCCCATCAGATGTTATGACATTGGTATGTCCATCATCATGAATAATCATATTCATTTTCGCAGCACGCGAAATTTGTTCGCTAATTTCAATTCCATACAGATTCTTCTCTGCAAAATCATGCCAATACTTAAACCACCTGTCGTATTGTCTAACATCTTTCAAATAGTTAGGATAAAGTTCTGTAGCCTTATTTCGTACTTTGTTTAATGCATAAAGCAAAAATCCTCCACTGCCACAAGATGTATCAAGAACCTTTGAATCATGATCAATCGGCAATACATCAACGATGAATTTGACGATTTCACGAGGTGTGAAATATTGTCCGAAATTCCCCCTAAAGAATGATCCCATAAAGGTTTCAAAAGCACGCCCTTTGCTGTCCAGATCAGTTTCTCCTAAATTGACACTCTCAAGATAGCTGACTACAGTCCTTATTTTTTCAGGAGTCAATCGGATATTATCACGGAATACTTCCTGATCTTTTTTCCGTCCTTCTTCATATAATGCGATAACACGCTTATAAAGATTTTCATTCTCAATAAGCCGTCTTTTGGTTTCGCTTTTCTCGACCTCTTTAGGCACTGTTATAATCTGAAAATCGTATGGTTCTCCCATTCTTCTTGGCTTTCGTTCATCCCATATCTTACAGAAAATAAGTTTATCCAATTCATCAAAAGCCTCAGACGGATTAAGCTGCCCGCCAGCCCAAAGTGCTTCATGCGCTTGTTTGAATCTACGAGTGAGTTCAGACTGGTCAATAACAGCCAAATCAAAGAATCTTTGTTTCCCAGCTTCTTCAGGCAAATACTGAGCATCATATACATACTTATAGGAAGCAACATTTTTGACTCCAAATTGGGGAATATCAGGCATCTGATTTCTGGTATTCTGATTCTTGTCAACTTCAAAATAATCTGATTTAATTCCGGAAGTCACCCATACGTATTTGACATCACAAGGTAGGGCAAATGCATAACTATATGCCTGTTCTATTGCCTGCTGATATTCTGCCTCACTAACCTCTTGCCGTTTACATTCAACTAATATATGCGGACTCATACACATATCATCTTCATAAACAACAATATCGGCCTCTTTAACCTCTCGCCCCATTGTAACTGGCACGAACTGTTTTATTCTTCTTTCAGGATAGTTGTAATCCAATATCAGTCGAAGAAATATTTCGGCTTGAACCTTTTCCTCAGGATTACTGAAGTTACGTTCTTTATTTTGAAATACATAAGTAATTCGTGACATATCTTCGTTAAAAGATATGAGATTTTTTTCTATACCAATCTTTATATAGTCTTTCATATATTTTGTAGCAATTTATCGTTTTGTAGTAATAATGAGTTCTTGCACATCGACATCTAACAGATTAGCGACCTTAACTAATGTTGCCAAATCTGGCTGAGATACATTGGAACACCATTTAGAAACTGTTGACGGATTTTTTCCTAATTGCTCCGCGAGCCACTTTCCTGTCTTCTTTTTCTCGACTAAAACTATTTTAAGTCTATTTATATCTTCCATATCAATCATTAAATTGAACTATACACAAATATAGTGAATCAATTTGATTCAATCATTCAAAGTAAACTACTTTTATTTTTGAAATTTGACTATCCCTAAAAATAGTGATTAAATTTGAGTGCGATTAACCAATCTGTTTTACACTCCAAATGTTAGTCCATTATTCAGTTTGTATGTTATTTATCCGTACAACCGGAGCATTGCACAACCATGAAAAACTTTTCTCATATCTATGAGCAACATTCCGCTCAAAAATGCCTTGCATTCGTCTCTTTTATGATAAAGTAAAAAGAAACCGAAGGCTTGCCGGCAATCAAAAAAAATAACTATATTTGCAAGTCGATAAAAGAAAAACAAGGCATTCACGTGAAACAGACCATCCAGACATATATACTGCTTACTGTCTGCATCATCATGCAGGCTGTCAGCGTATTTCCTCATCATCATCATGGCAATCGGTTCTGTTTCAACATGGAAAAGGCACTCAGCACGATAACGTACTGTTGCAGCAATCCCGGCCATTCACACCAGCATGCCGAGGATACCCACACTTGCGATGCTGCCTGCATTACGCATATACAGTGCCATCCGCAGGACCAGATTTCTGCAACTGTTTCACCTGAATATTCATTTTGTTCCATCCTATATTCCTTTGTTCAGATAACAGGTCTGCTTTGGCCCGACACTCCGTCGGCTCTCCTTTCAACCTGTTATATTGAAAAGCTTCACGGTAGTCCGTACACACAGATTCACGGACTACGGGCACCTCCTTGCTGTTGATTGATTTTTTTGCTCGCCGGTATGTAGAACGCATATACGGCAGGAATTCTTGTATCCTTTTTAATCAACAACAAAATCATTCTTATAACGTATGAAACATCTATTTACAGGAATGCTGCTGGCATTCCTTTTGGGAGCGTGCGGCAACCACGAGGGACATAATCATGAGCACGATGGCCACGACCACGAAGCTGAGGGACATAATCATCAGGAAGAAGCGGCGCACGGCCATGAAGACCACGAGCACGAAGGACATAACCATGAAGCAGAAGCCGAGAGTCATGCAGGTCATTCGGATGAAATTATCCTGAGTAAGGAAAAGGCTGCAGCAGCCGGTGTAACAGCAGAAGTCGTTCAACCGGGCACTTTCTACAATGTAATCACCACCAGCGGACATATTCTGGCTGCACAAGGCGATGAAACCGTCGTAACAGCGAACGTGGCCGGTATCGTTTCTTTCGACCGACCGGTAACCGAAGGTATGCAGGTCAGCAAGAACGGAACACTTTTCACCCTTGTATCGGAACGCCTGCAGGACGGTGACCCAGTGAAACGTGCCCGCATTGCCTACGAAACGGCGAAAGAAGAGCTGGAAAGAGCCGAGAAACTGGTAGGACAAAAAATCGTATCGCAAAAAGACTTCAACAGCATCAAAGAACGCTATGAAAATGCCCGTATCGCTTACGAGGCACTGGCTCCGAATGCCGGACAGAAAGGGGTGGCTATCAAAGCTCCTATCGGCGGATACCTGAAGAGCTGCCTGGTGAAGGAAGGCGACTATGTTTCGGTGGGACAGCCTGTAGCCAGCATCACTCAAAACAGAAAACTGTATCTGCGGGCCGATGTATCGGAACGCTATTACGGCGTGCTGAGCACCATCCGTTCGGCCAACTTCAAGCCTTCTTACAGTGAGGAAACTTTCAGCCTGAAAGAGCTGGACGGACGATTGCTTTCGTATGGCAAGGCTACCGACGATGCCGCTTATTATATTCCTGTAACTTTCGAATTTGCCAACCGCGGAAACATTGTTCCGGGTGCCTTTGCCGAAGTTTACCTGCTGTCGGACGAACGGCAGAATGTCATCAGTCTGCCTGTCAGTGCCATTACCGAGGAGCAGGGCCTCAACTTTGTCTATATCCAACTGGACGAGACCTGCTACAAGAAACAGGAAGTAACCCTGGGATGCACAGACGGCAACCGTGTGGAAATTACCAGCGGACTGAAAGGCGGCGAAAGCGTAGTGACACAAGGAGCCATCCACGTAAAACTGGCATCGGCAAGCAATGCCATTCCGGCACACAGTCATAGTCATTAACCTAAACCGTCGCAGTCATGCTGAATAAAATCATACATTTTTCGTTGCAGAACCGCCTGCTGGTGCTGGTGGCTTCTGTCTTGCTGCTCATCGGGGGCAGCTATACGGCTTACCATACGGAAGTCGATGTATTCCCCGACCTGAATGCTCCTACCGTGGTTATCATGACCGAAGCTAACGGTATGGCAGCCGAGGAAGTGGAGCAACTGGTTACTTTCCCTATCGAAACGGCCATAAACGGTGCTACACATGTACGCCGTGTGCGCTCGTCGTCTACTACCGGATTCTCTATCGTATGGGTTGAATTCGACTGGAGCACTGATATTTATCTGGCTCGCCAGATTGTATCCGAAAAGCTCTCGTGGGTGAGCGAATCACTGCCCGACAATATCGGAAAGCCGACCCTGGGACCGCAGTCATCCATTTTGGGTGAGTTGCTCATCGTGGGACTTACGGCGGACAGCACCTCGATGCTCGACCTGCGCACCATAGCCGACTGGACCATCCGTCCGCGTCTGCTTTCTACAGGAGGTGTGGCACAGGTAGCCGTACTGGGCGGCGACATCAAGGAGTATCAGGTACTTATCCATCCAGAAAAGATGAAGCACTACGGTGTTTCACTGGGTGAAATCATGGCTGTAACCCGCAGCATGAACCAAAATACCAACGGAGGAGTCATCTACGAATATGGCAATGAATACATCGTGCGCGGCATCGTATCGACTACCGATGTAGCCAAACTGGGACGTGCCGTCATCAAGAACATACAGGGAGCACCGGTTACGCTGGAGGATGTGGCCGACGTACAGATTGGTGCGCAGCAGCCCAAGCTGGGACTGGCCTCCGAGAAAGGCAAACCGGCCGTTCTGCTTACGGTCACTAAGCAGCCTAACACCGGAACCATCGAACTGACTGAAAAACTGGAAGCTGCCCTGCACGACCTGCAGAAAAACTTGCCTGCCGACGTACACGTATCTACTGATATATTCCGCCAGTCGCGTTTCATCGAAAGTTCTATCAGCAATGTCCAAGAATCACTGTACGAAGGTGCCATATTTGTCATCATCGTGCTCTTCCTCTTCCTTGCCAATGTGCGTACCACGGTTATCTCACTGGTAACCCTTCCGTTGTCATTGCTGGTATCCATCCTCGTACTGCACTATATGGGCCTCAGCATCAACACCATGAGTTTGGGAGGTATGGCCATTGCCATCGGCTCGCTGGTGGACGATGCCATTGTGGACGTAGAGAATGTATGGAAACACCTGCGCGAAAACAAAGCCCTGCCGCTGCACGAACGCAAGCCGGTGCGCGAAGTCGTGTTCAACGCATCGAAAGAAGTGCGTATGCCTATCCTGAACTCCACGCTGATTATTGTGGTAAGCTTCGTACCCCTGTTTTTCCTGAGCGGTATGGAAGGACGCATGCTGGTTCCGCTGGGTATCGCCTTCATTGTTGCCCTGTTTGCCTCTACCGTTGTAGCACTGACGCTAACTCCCGTTCTCTGCAGTTATCTGCTGGGTGGTAATACCAAGGGAGACGGACTCCCTAAAGAAGCTTTCGTAGCCGTATGGATGAAAAAGCATTATCACCATACACTTACATGGGCCCTGAATCATAAAAAAGGAGTTCTGGGAGGTACACTGGCTCTCTTCCTGGTAGCCTTGGGACTGTTCTTTACACTGGGAAACAGCTTCCTTCCCTCGTTCAACGAAGGTTCGTTCACCATCAACATCAGCTCACTTCCGGGTATCTCACTGGAAGAATCGGACAAGATTGGCAGACGGGCCGAAGAACTGCTGCTGACCATCCCCGAAATACAGACCGTAGCCCGCAAGACCGGTCGTGCCGAACTGGACGAACATGCACTGGGCGTAAACGTATCGGAGATAGAAGCCCCGTTCGAACTGAAAGACCGCTCGCACAGTGAAGTGGTGGCCGAAGTCCGTTCCAAACTGTCCACCATCACCGGTGCCAACATTGAAATAGGCCAGCCCATCAGTCACCGTATCGATGCCATGCTGAGCGGTACACGTGCCAGCATTGCCATCAAACTGTTCGGCGACGACTTGAACCGCATGTTCATGCTGGGTAATCAGATTAAAGATGCCATCGGCGGTGTAGAAGGCATTGCCGACCTGAACGTAGAACAGCAGATTGAACGTCCGGAGCTGAAAATCATTCCGAAACGTGAAATGCTTGCCAAATACGGTATCTCCCTGCCGCAGTTCAACGAGTTTGTAACGGTAAACATGGCCGGTGAAGTGGTATCGCAGGTTTATGAAAAAGGCAAGACTTTCAACCTGGTGGTACGTGCCGACGAAAGCAACCGTGGCTCGATGGAGCGCATACGCGACCTGATGATTGACGATGCACAAGGCAATAAAATTCCGCTTTCGTACGTAGCCGATGTGGTATCTTCCATGGGGCCCAACACCATCAACCGCGAAAACGTGAAACGTAAGATTGTGATTTCGGCCAATACCAGCGGACGCGACCTGCGCAGCGTAGTGAACGACATCCAGCAGATAGTGGATAAGGAAATCACTTTGCCCGAAGGCTACCACATTGAATACGGCGGACAGTTCGAAAGCGAACAGGCTGCAAGCCGGGTATTGCTGCTCACCTCGATGATGAGTATTGTGGTTATCTTCCTGCTGCTCTACATGCAGTTCAAGAACGCAGCACAAAGTGGAGTCATCCTGCTCAACCTACCGCTGGCACTGATAGGAGGTGTATTTGCATTGCTGCTCACTACGGGAGAGGTAAGTATTCCGGCCATCATCGGTTTCATTTCTCTGTTCGGTATTGCTACCCGTAACGGTATGCTGCTTATCAGCCACTACAACCTGCTGCGCGAAGAGCAAGGCATGTCGGTACGCGAAAGCATCGTACAAGGTTCGCTGGACCGACTGAATCCAATTCTGATGACAGCCCTGTCGTCTGCACTGGCCCTGATACCGCTTGCCTTACGCGGCGACTTGCCCGGTAACGAAATCCAGAGTCCGATGGCGAAGGTGATTCTGGGCGGTCTGCTGACCTCAACCTTCCTCAATGCATTCATCATTCCTATCGTTTACGAACTGATGAACCGGAAAGCGCAAAAACAAACCCTAAAAAATGAGTAAGAGATGAAAAAGATATATCGCACGGCACTGTTCCTGCTGGCCTTCCCGCTTTGGGCACAGGCACAGGACATTGCCTCAGTACTGCAACAAATAGAAGCCAACAACAAAGAGCTTCAGGCACTGAAAGAAAGCAACGAAGCTGCCAAAATGGAAGTACAGACCCGCAATAATCTGGAGGACCCTTCCATCGAATACAGTCCGTTTTTTGCCAAGGGAGTAAGCGGAGTAGCCAGCTCGGAAATGGTATTGCGGCAGGGATTCGACTTCCCTACCCTTTACTACAGCCGCAACCGTTCGGGCAAGCTCCAGCAGGAAGCACTGGATATGCAGCAGCTTGCCGCCCGTCGCGAAATCTTGCTGCAAGCCAAAAATCTGTGTCTCGACCTTATTCGCCTGAATAAAGAACAGGCTTTGCTGACTGAACGGAAAAAGAATGCCGACGAGCTGCTGGCTTTCTTCGAAAAAAGACTGAACGAAGGTGATGCAACCCTCATCGAAGTGAATAAAATCAAGATGGAGCGCATGAGCATACAGACTGAGATGTCACAAAACATTGCCGCCCACCGCACTGCCCTGCAGTCGCTGCTGGCCATGAACGGTAACCTCCCCCTCTCTTTCAGCGAAAGCAGTTATCCGGAAGTAGCCTCTATCAACAGTTACGATGCACTCTACGATGAAGTGATGCTCAGTGATGCATCGCTGAAAGCAGCTGATGCAACCGCCCGAACAACAACGCAGGAAGTGGGTATCAGCAAACAGAACTGGCTGCCCAAGCTGGAAGTGGCTTACCGACGCAACACCAGCCTGAGTGAAGCAAGTAATGGTTTTCTGGTAGGTGGTTCTATCCCTCTGTTCTCCAACCGCAAGAAGGTAAAGATTGCCAAGGCTCAGGCACTGAGTGCACAACTGCAACTGGAAAATACACGCTTACAGCTTACCGCCCAAATTCAGTCGCAGTTCAATGAAATGCAGCAACTCAAGGAAGCACTGAGTGTATACGATGTTCAATTGATGGAAAATACCCTGAAAATGCTGAAAGAGGCCGTTCTGGCCGGTCAGCTTTCCATCATAGAATATTACGTGGAAGCAGAAGGCGTATACCGCAACATGCAGGCTTACATGGAGGTAGAAAACCAATATCAGAAAGTGATGGCAACCATCTACAAAAACAGACTGTAGAACAAGGAGCACACTTTATAGGATGAAAAAACGGGAATAAGCACCAAGGCCTATTCCCGTTTTTTCATGCTTTATACGTAAAGTTTATTTTTTCACCAAAGTCAGCACTTTATCGCCTGCTGCATTGAGCAGAGATACCGAACCATCTTCGTTCACAGCGAAAGAAGCAACTTCGTTCAGTGCCTTCAACACTTTACCTTCCTGTTCCAGACCCGGACCTGCCATCATGGTAGAAATCATCTGGGTAAACTTGAGTGAAGCCGGATTGCCTTCTTCCTGGCTGAACCCACCGTTGATGGTATTGCAGCTGCCATTACCATGTACACGCTTTTCTTCAAGATTGAAAGCCAGGAATGGTGCAGTACCCTCGTTTGTTACAGCAGTATCATTAACAGCTGTGATATTCCACTCGCCAGCCAATGCATCGATAGAAACCTGAGGAGCGGCAGCTTCACGTTTTTCGAGCAGCACAATCTGGTTTCCTGCTGCATCTGTCAGTGCCACACCGTTTTCGGTAGACACATATCCCTGTACTTTGTCCAGTGTACCCAGAACCAACTGTTCAGTTTCCATATCCGGACACATCATACGTGTAGTACCCAACTGATTGAAATGAATGAATCCCGGTTTCAACGAATCAGCCTCGTAAGTACCGATGATACGGTTACATCCGGCGTTACCATAAACACGCTTTTCAGCAGTTTCCAGTCCGATAAAAGGAAGCTCTTCAGCAGTCAGTTTCTTGCCTTCTACCTCTACAATATTCCATTCACCGTTCAGATTTGCAGTTTCTACAGCCTTTTTGCTTCCAGCACATCCTGTCATAGCTGCACCTGCACACAAGGCAGCCATTACAAATAATGATTTTTTCATAATTAATGCGAATCAGCAGTTGAAAACATCTTCTGATTCTTGATTTAAAAGTTTGT
>OGMI01000675.1_pt1 | contig 12681 bp, 12 predicted proteins | sample 1573201 | NCBI WGS metagenome assembly OGMI01 (sample SAMEA2582012, study PRJEB24529) | metagenome | biome: Human gut stool | place: China | collected 2011
CAATGTATTTTCAGTCATTTTTTTCACCAGCCTTTTCTTCCGGCAGTGTTACAGGCAAGGCAAAAGCAAAAATACTGCCGCCACCAGTGCGCTGTTTAGCCCAGATCCTGCCGCGGTGGGCATCGACAATGCCTTTGCAGATCGCCAGCCCCAAACCGGTGCCGCTGATTTTCTCCGTTTGTCTGGCCCTGTAAAATTTATCGAACAAATGCGGTAAATCTTTGGCCGTCACCCCCAGCCCCCGATCTTTGACCATAACGATCACTTCGCTATCGTCAAGACAGGTCTGTATTTCGATCTCACTGCCTTCTACTGAATATTTTACCGCATTATCCAGTAAATTCAACACTACGTGCTCAAGTAAGGCCGCATCGGCATAAATCAGCGGCAGATCGTCTGCTATCTCTACTTTGATCTTATAGCTCTGCGTATGTTCCTTGCTGCGCCGCAGCGCACCGCTGACAACATCCTCCAGATCGCACCAGTCCAGCTTCAGCTGCAGCATCCCGCTTTCCAGACGGGCGGTATCTAAAAGGTTGCCGATGATCCGTTCCATCCTTTTAGAGGCATCGGCAATGGTTTCCAGAAGCTGCTGCCGCTGTTTCTCACCATAAGCAACAGCTTTATCATTTAAGGTATATACCGAAGCCATGATAGCCGCTAAAGGCGTTCGCAGTTCGTGGGAAACAGAATTAAAAAGCGCTGTACGTAATTTATCTGCCTCACGCAGCATTGCGGCCTGTTTTGCTTCGCTGCTCAGCCCGGCCCGCACCAAAGCGATCGCCAGCAGGCTTACCCACGCGCCCAGTACAGCCCTTTCCTCCGGCGATAACTTCCGTGTATCGATAGCTATGCCAACAACACCGATAACTTTTTCTCCATTCATCAGCGGTAAAAAAAGATTTTCAGCACCGGGTAAAGTATCAGTAGAACGTCCGGCGGCCTGTCCGTGTTCCTGCACCCAAGCTGCTACAGCATATTCTGACGGCGGCAGCTGAAACTCCGCGGCCGCATCCTCCTGCTGTACAGCATAACAGGCCTGCAGCCGCAGTACTTTACTTTCAGGCAATAAAATCAGCACTGTCCGCTGCAGCTCTCGTCCCACATGACTGACAAATTCTTCCATGATTGTCACTGCGTCATCGACTGCGGCAATACGGCTGCTGAAACGGTATAGACTGTTGACATTGCTTTCACGGCGTCTGGTACTTTCCAATTCCCGCCTCAGCGATTCTGTCTTTCCACCGACTAAAAATGCTACCAGTCCAAAGATCAGAAAGCTCCACAGATATCTGATATCATAAATAGTAAAAGTAAAAATCGGTTCCAAAAATAAAAAGTCAAAACCTAAAACACAAAAGAGCGCTGTTACATAGGCCGTACTTCTGCCCCACCAGGCTGCTGTCAACAATACCGGCAGCAAATACAGTAAGGATATATTGACCAGCTCCAGCTGACCGCGGAAAACATAGCAAAGCCCAGTAGTAATGACAACTGCCGCAAGCGCCCCTACATACTGGCGCCAGCCGGCCTGCTGCTGCGGTACTGCCGTAGTGATGACAGGAGACTTTTCTTCCTCTTCCCGTCCCTGGATGACATAAACATGGATAAACCCACTCCTGTCAATCAATCTGTCAACCAAGGTTTTTCGGCCTATCTCATACCAGCGGCGCGGCCCTGATTTCCCGACCACGATCGCGGTAACATTTTCTCTGACAGCAATCTGCAGAACCGTTTCCACAAAATCCGTACCGGCAGTAGTCAGGATCTGACCTCCCAGCTCTTTAGCCAGATTCAGGTTACGCCAAAGCCTTTCCCGTTCTTTATCACCATGAGGAAATCGTCTTTCCGGTGTTTCGATATGCACAGCCAAAAATTCTGCGTGCAGTCCCTGAGCTAAACGCTGCGCCGCTCTGATCAGCTGTGCTGAAAAGGGACTGGCGCTGACGCAAACCATGACCTTGCCGGAAGCCGGCCAGGGACCTTCTATTTTATGCAGGCGCATATAGGCCAGCATATCCTGATCAACATGCCGGGCCGTAAATCTTAAAGCCAGCTCACGCAGCGCGCTGATATTGCCCTGTCTGAAAAATCCCCGCAATGCCTGCTGGGCCTGCTGCGGACGATAAACCTTGCCTTCCTTCAAACGCTGCAGTAATTCTTTGGGCGGAATATCGATCAATCTGATATCATCTGCCAGCTCAAAAAACGCATCCGGTACAGTCTCACGAACAATACTCCCGGTAATTTGCGCAACAACGTCATTCAGGCTTTCGATATGCTGGATATTGACAGCAGTATAAACGTCGATACCGGCAGCCAAAAGTTCTTCTACATCCTGATACCGCCGCTGATGGCGCGAACCCGGCACATTACTGTGCGCCAGTTCATCAACGACTACCAGCTGCGGGCGGCGTCTGAGAATAGCATCCAGATCCATTTCCTGCAGCATCTTGCCATGATATTCTATTTCCTGCTCGGGAATACGCGGCAAACCTTCCAAAAGCGCTGCTGTCTCTTTGCGCCCGTGCGTAAGCACCAGGCCGAGTACAATGTCAGTCCCCTCCCGCAGACGGGCATGTGCTTCCTGCAGCATGCTACAGGTTTTACCAACACCGGCAGCAGCACCTAAAAAAACAGTCAGCTTGCCGCGCTGTTCTTTATTGGCCGCAGCCAGCAGCGTTTCAGCATATTCATGTCCACTTTGAGGTTTCTCTGTCAGTTCCATAACCTTCTCCTTCGCAAGATAGTCAAATAGGGCTGCCTGAATGCAGCCCTAACTTTTATTGGTTCTGTTGTAAATTATCAAGCGCCAGATTCAATTTTAAAACATTGACTCTGTCCTCTCCGACAACTCCCAAATCAGCATTTTCAATATGTTCTGAAACCAGATCGCGTACCTGCCTGATTTCCAGACCACGTACTTTGGCAATACGTTCGACCTGGCAATAAGCAGCTGCCGGCGTCAGGTGCGGATCCAAACCACTGCTGGAATTTGTTACCAGTACGCTGGGCACTTCTTGATCAGATGTCCAGCCATTGGCCGCACGTACAGACTCTGCCAGCTCGCCGACCTGCTGCTGCAGTTTAGCGCTGGTACCGCCATAGTTAGTGCCGCCTGAATTGGCAGCGTCATTACCGCCTGCAGAAGGGCGGCTGCTGAAGTAGCGGGCATCTGTGAACGCCTGACCGATCAGAGCCGATCCTACCGGAACTCCGTCTTTTATTATTATACTACCATTAGCCCGGCTGGGAAATACCACTTGCGCCAAGCCTGTCATGGCCAGCGGATAAACCAGCCCGGTAAAAATACTCAAGGTTACAACCATTACTAACGATCTTATTATCGCGCCCATATTTCCACCTCATTCTTTCTTAAGCCAAACCTAAAGCAACTAAAAGCACATCAATGATCTTGATGCCAATAAACGGTACGATGATACCGCCGACACCATAGATCAGCAGATTTCTCTGCAGTATTTTAGAAGCTCCCAGCGGTTTATAGGCTACGCCTTTCATCGCCAGCGGTATCAGCGCGATGATGATCAGCGCATTGAAAATCACGGCGCTTAAAATAGCGCTCTGCGGTGAATGCAGCTGCATGATATTGAGCACTTCCAACGGTGCATAAGTTGCGGCAAACAAAGCCGGGATAATCGCAAAATATTTGGCAATATCATTGGCAATACTGAAAGTTGTCAGGGAACCGCGTGTCATCAAAAGTTGTTTACCGATCTCCACAACTTCGATCAATTTCGTTGGATTGGAATCAAGATCGACCATATTGCCCGCTTCCTTAGCCGCCTGTGTACCGCTGTTCATTGCAACGCCCACATCTGCCTGAGCCAGTGCCGGCGCATCGTTAGTACCATCACCTGTCATTGCTACCAGCATTCCCTGCTGCTGATAGGAACGGATCATTTTCAATTTCGCTTCCGGCGTTGCTTCAGCCAGAAAATCATCCACACCGGCTTCGGCAGCAATCGCTGCCGCTGTCAACTGGTTATCACCAGTGATCATGATCGTTTTGATGCCCATTTTCCTCAATTCACTGAAACGTTCTTTAATACCGCCTTTGACGATATCTTTCAGATAAATAACACCCAGGACCTGTTTATCTTTGGCAACTACTAAAGGTGTACCGCCCTGATGCGCAATATTTTCACAGGCACTGCGGACTTCAGCAGGAAAAGCCCCACCCAGTTCGCTGACATAGTTCTGCATGGCTTCCATCGATCCCTTACGTATTCTGGCATCGACGATATCAATACCGCTCATTCTGGTCTGGGCGGTAAAAGGAATGAATTCTGCCTGTAAATGTGTAAGATCACGCTCACGCAGGCCATATTTTTCTTTAGCCAGAACAACGATACTACGCCCTTCCGGAGTTTCATCAGCCAAAGAAGCCAGCTGTGCCGCATCGGCCAGTTCTCCCGCAGTAATGCCAGCAGCAGGAATAAATTCCGTCGCCATCCTGTTGCCCAGGGTAATCGTCCCCGTTTTATCAAGCAGCAGCACATTTACGTCACCGGCTGCTTCTACAGCACGGCCGCTCATTGCCAGGACATTACGTCCCAAAAGCCGATCCATTCCGGCAATACCTATCGCTGACAGCAAACCGCCGATCGTTGTAGGAATCAGGCAAACCAGCAGCGCAACCAGTGCCGTTACAGAAATAACCGTACCGGAATAAATCGCAAACGGTTCCAAAGTTACTACTGCAAACAAAAAGATGATCGTCAAACCAACCAAAAGAAGCGTCAAGGCGATCTCATTCGGGGTTTTCTGACGTTTAGCACCTTCAACCAGCCCGATCATCCGATCGAGAAAGGTTTCGCCGGGATTAGTAGTCACCCTGACTTTAATCCAGTCGGATAACACCTTAGTGCCGCCGGTTACAGAAGATTTATCACCGCCTGATTCGCGGATAACAGGCGCTGATTCACCGGTAACAGCGCTTTCATCCACCGATGCCATGCCTTCGATTACTTCGCCGTCGTTAGGAATGGTATCGCCAGCTTCAACCAAAACTATATCACCCTTGCGGATAGCTTCGGAACCGACGATTTCAAAACTGCCATCAGCTTTGATTTTCTTTGCCTGCAGAGATTTGCGGGCTTTACGCAGACTTTCTGCCTGCGCTTTGCCGCGGCCTTCGGCTACGGCTTCGGCAAAATTGGCAAACAGAACCGTAAACCACAGCCATAAATCTATATGCAGGTCAAACCAGCCTTCCTGTGTATTGCCTGCCATAAAAGCACGTACAGCCAGAACTGCTACTAAAATCGCGCCCAGAAAAACTATGAACATAACAGGATTCTTCCATTGGATACGAGGATCGAGCTTCAGGAACGCATTACGCACGGCCTCGCCCAAAATCTCTTGCTGTTGTCTATCTCTTTTCATCTCAGATCCTCCTTAAAATACCTTGCCCTGCAGCATAAACAATTGATCTACGATCGGTCCCAGGGCCAGGGCCGGTAAAAAAGTCAACGCGCCGACGATCAAAACAACACCGGCCAAAAGCACGGCAAAAAGACTGCTGCCCGTATTAAAAGTACCGGCATTGGCAGGAGCGATTTTTTTGGTTGCCATATTGCCTGCAATGGCCAAAACAGGCACAATAACGGCAAAGCGGCCGATCAGCATTGCCAAACCGATCAAAACATTGTACCACAGGCTATTGGCGCCCAAACCGGCAAAAGCACTGCCGTTATTGCCGACACCGGAAGCGAAACCGTATAAGATTTCACTGAGACCATGCGGCCCGGGGTTGGATATCCCGGCCTGACCGGCTTCCGTAAGACAGGATACAGCCGACATCGTTAAAATAGTGGCAGCCGGAATCAAAAGTCCGGCAATTGTCAAAACAACTTCTTTTGCTTCAATCTTTTTCCCCAGATATTCAGGTGTACGTCCTACCATCAGGCCAACAATGAAAACTGTGATAAATACGTACAGCATCATACCGTAAAATCCGGCGCCGACACCGCCCAGAACAACTTCTCCCAGCATCATCTGCAGCATAGGCACTAATCCGCCGGTACCGGTGTAGCTGTCATGCATCGAGTTTACTGCACCGCAGGACGCAGCTGTGGTAACCGTTGCAAACAAACTGCTGCTGCCGATACCAAAACGGACTTCTTTGCCCTCCATAGCAGTATCGCCGCTGATGCCCTGCGCAGCAACTATCGGATTACCATATTTTTCAGAAGCATAGCAAACCCCCAGCATCAAAACAAAAAGCAGCAGCATGGATGCCAAAACAGCATAGCCTTGTTTTTTATCTTTACACATCTCACCAAAAGTAAATAATAAACCTGTAGGGATCACTAAAATCAAAAACATTTCCAGAAAATTGCTCCAGGGAGTCGGATTTTCAAACGGATGAGAAGAATTGGCATTAAAAAAACCGCCGCCATTGGTACCCAGCTCCTTAATCGCTTCCTGAGAAGCAACCGGTCCCATAGCAATAGTCTGCTGTGCCCCTTCGACGGTTTGTACATCAACATAAGGATTAAGGTTTTGGATAACACCCTGAGAAACCAGCAGCAATGTTACTACAACACAAATCGGCAGCAGTATTCTGGTCGTACATCTGATTATATCTGCCCAAAAATTGCCTAACTCACCAGTATTTTTACGCACCAGACCACGGATCAGAGCAATTGCGACAGCAGCTCCTGTTGCCGCCGACAAGAAGTTTTGTACAGTCAAGCCCAGCATTTGTGTCAAATAACTTAAAGTCGTTTCGCCGCTATAAGCCTGCCAGTTAGTATTGGTCATAAAGCTGGCAGCCGTATTAAAAGCAAGATGCCAGGTTTCGACGTTGGGCAGCTGCTGCGGATTGAGCGGTAAAAAAGCCTGCGTCAGCTGCAAAACAAAAAGTGATAACATACCTAAAGCATTAAAAATAATGAGATTCAGGCAGTATTCCTTCCACGGCATTTCTGCGCGCGGGTCAACTTTAGCCATTTTATAAAAAATATTTTCCAAAGGTGCAAAAAATCTTTCACCACAGGTTTTTTCGTAATTAAAAACTCGCACCATATATTTACCAAGCGGCCAGGCGCACAGCAATAATACGGCTAAAAACAGCACAAATAGCATAATGTCTTTTGTCATTTTAAAAATCCTCCGGTTTCAATAATGCATAAATCAGATAAAATAAAATACCTACTGCTAAAAGCGAACTGAGCCATAACTCAGTCAAGGGCAGCATTTCCATCATCATTTTCCCTCCTTGTACAAAAACACCACTTGCAAATCACCTTACTACTGATGATGACTTATTGTACTACTACCTTGCGTAAAGCCGCTGTCAAAAGAACCCTCCCCGCTGTAAAAAAGTTGTAAAAATTTGCCGTTCTGCGATTACTGTTTATTCTGTTCTAATAAAAGACTATAGCTGAAAATAAATAAAAATACCTCGGGATTTTTCCCGAGGTATTTTTCAGTTTATCTCAATAACCTTACCAACACCAATTTCTTTAACAGGTATCTGTGCATGTACTGCCGCTTTCGCTTGAAAGGAACAGCAGTGGCACGGATACAGCTCCCGGATATTATGCTTCTGTAAATAGGCGATCGTTTTTTCCAGACGGTCGTCGACCTTAAATAAATGCCAGCCGCCGATAACCCCCTGAACCTTAGCTTCACCGCAAACCTTTTTAGCATATTCAATGATATTGCAGATCCCGCTGTGCGAACAGCCTGTAATCACAAATAATCCTTCTGAGCCTCGGTAAACTAAAGCCGTATCATCAAGTACTAAATCTACAGGATCCTCAGCACTGCCAAACCCATGCCGCTGTTCAAAATCATTCAGTGTTGGGATCTCGCCTAAAAAAACCAGCCGTTTTGTTAACCATACCGGTTCTTTACTAAGCCGCAGCCTGCACTTTTCCTGCAGCTGCTGTGCTGTAAAAGGGGCGCCTATAGCTTCGCCGGCAAACTGCTTCGGCTTCAGAGCCTCCGGATGCGCCAGCAGCTGCAGTTCAGAAAAATATTCCTGCTCGCTCAGCCATAGCAAACCCCGTGTATGATCATTATGCCCATGTGAAAGCACTACCTGCTGTAAGCGGCTCAAATCAATCCCCAACGCCTGGGCGTTTCTAAGAAATATATCCGAATAACCCACATCAAATAAAATTCTGACATCACCATCTTCCAGATAATAGGCTACGCCCGGCTCACCTAAATAATAACGGTCAATCAGAGTATTGTTATCTACCAACACAGTCAGCTGCATCATATACCTCCATTATTTTCAAAAAATCAGTCTGTAACTTTTTTACTTTCCCTCCATAACTTTTCACGAAACCAATACTCCTACAAGCTGTATTTACTTTCACATTAAAGCTTCCCTGCAAGTATCATAAGTCATTCCTTCTCAGAATACAACTTTTTTCTAAATCTGCGGCATCGCGCCATAAAAGAAACGTCCTGCACTTGGTAGTGCGGGACGTTTCGTAAAAATTATAAAATTGTTCTTTTAACCTGCTAAACAACCGACACGGTCATTTAAAAAATGCAGCAGCCGATAACGGAAAAAGGAACCATTAGTAAAGCTTTGACACAGCTTTTCCAGCCAGCTGTAGGAACAGCCAAAATCCTCATAAAAAACTTCTTCGCACCAGATCTGCTGCTTTATATATTCAAAAACCTGTGGCACCTCTTCAAACAGCAGGATCTGTGCTACCGCAGTTGTATCCAGCCTATGTGAATTGAAAGCAGTACAGATATCCTGAAGCTGCTGCAGGCATTCACCTTCGGGCAGTTGCCACAGCTGCTGCAGCTTTTGTAACAGTTCCAGCATAGCAGCTTTATTTTTAACATCGCGGCCGGCAATATAGTCACATAAAGCCCCTGTACTTACCAGAGGCATTTTTAATTCATCATTTCCATACATGCTATGATAAAAAACTGTAGGAAAATACACATACTGCAAAAAGCCAAGCACGGCATAACAATTCGGCAGGCACAGCCATTGACTGCTGAAAATCTGCATTTCAGCAGCGATGATACTTGCGTTAACAATCACCGTTTCCTGCGTATTGTCTTCACAAAACCCGACTGTCGCCAAACGCTTTTCTGAAAGAAATTTATCCCAATAGGTCAGTTCATTATAACATTCATAATTTTTCATGCTAGATCAACGTGAGAAATATTCTACAACGAGCTGGTCTTCGATCTGAATAGGAATCTCTTCCCGCAGAGGCAGACGAACCAGAGTACCGCTGAAGCTTTCTTTATCCTTACTGATATACGGCAAAGCAAAGCTTTCACGTTCCAGGAAATTACTTTTAAAAAGCTCGTTACTGCGCGAATTTTCTTTCAAACTGATCACATCGCCTGCCTTACAGATATAAGACGGGATATTGACATTTTTACCATTGACCAGAATATGACGGTGCGTTACCTGCTGGCGTGCCAGACGAATAGAATTTGCAAAACCGATACGGTAAACCAGGTTGTCTAAACGGCATTCCAGTGTGCAGAATAAAGCGTCTGCCGTACGTGCCTTACTTTTACTTGCAGCTTTATAGTATCTCAGTAATTGACGTTCAAAAATGCCATAATAAGCTTTTATTTTTTGTTTTTCTAAAAGTTGTTTACCATATTCTGACATTTTTTTACTGCGTTTTACAGTTGTTCCCAATCTATCCAAAGCTTTGGGATGACCACACACATTGATGCCGAATCTACGGCACTCTTTAAATCTCGGTCCTCTTCTTGTTGCCACGTTTACATCTCCTTTATTATAAAAAATCATCAGCCGCTCTGGTTAGCTATCGCTAACTTCAAGCTACATTATAGCAACAACTTGCCCAGCCGTCAATATCTGCACAAAAATATACAAAAAGCACCCTGTAATAAGTACAGGGTGCTTAATTTCATAACTAAAAGCTAATATTATTCGCAGGTAAATGGCAGCAGAGCTACGTTACGTGCGCGTTTGATAGCAGTAGTCATTTGGCGTTGATGTTTAGCACAGTTACCGGAAATACGACGGGGCAAAATTTTGCCGCGTTCAGTAATATAACGGCGCAGCTTAGCAACGTCCTTATAATCGATTTCTTCAACTTTATCAACACAGAAGCTGCATACTTTTCTTCTGGTTCTTCTGCCTCTTTCACGTTTCATTCGCATAACCTCCCTATTTAGAATGGGATCTCTTCATCAAAAGGAACTGCGGAACCAAAAGATTCCATCTCGCTCTTCGGACCTGCATCGCCGGACTGAACCGGAGCTCCGCTGCCAGTTGCTTTACGTTCAATGAATTCTACGCTGTTGGCAATAACTTCTGTCACCCAGCGTTTCGTACCATCTTTAGCATCATAGCTGCGAATCTGCAAACGACCGTCTACAAGAGCCCTTTGACCTTTTGTAAGACTATTCCCGCATAATTCAGCGATTTTACCCCATACAACGATAGCAATAAAATCAGCTTCTCTTTGGCCTTCCTGATTAGCAAAAGGTCTGTCTACCGCTAAAGTGAACTGGCATACAACTTTGCCTGTCTGAGTATAACGAACCTCAGGATCACGAGTTAAGCGGCCCATTAAAATAACTTTGTTCATACTAGTTACCCTCCTGGTTACTCACCTTTTCTGATAATCATGTGACGCAAAATTTCATCGGTAATCTTCATAACGCGGTCAAGTTCTTTGACTGTTTTAGGTTCTGCACTGAAAGTTACGAGAACATACAAACCTTCTGCGATATCGTCGATTTCATAAGCAAGACGTTTCTTGCCCCAACGATCGGTTTTTTCTACAGTACCACCGTTATTGTTGATGAGGTTGTCAAATTTAGCAACAAGAGCTTCAAAAGCTTCCTCTTCAAGTTCTACTATTCTGTTTAAAAATGGTAAGTCTACATTTTTTAATTCTTTAAACTCCATTTTATCCTCCTAATAATTTACTTGAGATAGATATAATCCATAAGGGGGGGCAACTTTTTTTAAATATTTTTTATTTGGATTTTTTAGCATCTCTTCAATATAATTTTCTGGCAACTCTTTAAAATATATATTTAAAGCAGTTCCTATAATTATTCTAATTTGAGACTTTAAAAAAGAGCTCCCTAAAAGATCTATAACTATTCTTTTTTCTTCTAATTTTTCAATCTTTATATCATAAATCTCTCTTACAGAAGTTTTACTACCACAATCACTCAATCTAAAATTATTAAAATCATGTATTCCTATTAAAGGTTTTAATATTTCATAAAATCTTTTTATATCTATTTCTCTATTTATAAAAGTTTCATATCTTGATCTAAAAGGATTTCTCTCCCAAGAGATAATATATCTATAGCCTCTATTTTTAGCATCAAAACGTGAATTAAATTTTTCTTCAACCTCTTCTACATCTAAAAGCTCTATATCTAAAGGTAATCCTCTATTTAAGATATATTTCAATCTTTCAATAGGAATTGTAGAATCAACATAAAAATTAGAAACTTGAATAAGAGCATGAACTCCTCTATCTGTTCTTCCAGATGAGATCATATCAATCTCTTTTTTAAATACAACATTTAAAAGCTTTTCAATCTCTCCTTGAACAGTTCTTTTTTCTGGTTGTCTTTGAAATCCATAAAATAGACTTCCATCATATCTATATGTAAGTTTTATATTTCTCATCTTTTCCTCATCAGCTTTTAAAAATAAAATAAAAAAAGAGATTCATAGAATCTCTTACTAACTAATTGGTGCGAAGAGAGAGACTTGAACTCTCACGTCTGGGACACTAGATCCTAAGTCTAGCGCGTCTGCCAATTCCGCCATCCTCGCACTATTAAAAAAAATGGTGCCGCTTATCGGAGTCGAACCAATCACCTACTGATTACAAGTCAGTTGCTCTACCAGATGAGCTAAAGCGGCGTTTTTATTTTCGTCATTCGTTTCGTTTTTTCTCACGTCCCGCTGACATATATAATATTACCACATAATATAAAAACTGTCAACAATTTTTTAAAAAAATTTTTATTATTTTTTATACCCATCACTAAAACCTTTATTTTTCAATGCTTTTCGCATATTTTTAATTATTATTTTTTTCTATATTATATATTTTTTTCAATTCTTCTTCTGTATATTCTCTTTTTTCTTTCATATTTTTTAACAATTCTTCATTAACTTCTAATTTTTTTTCAACAGCTTTCATTTTACTTACGATTTCTACATTTGTTATTCCTAACTCTTCATATTTTTCTTTAATATTTTTCAAAGTTTTTTCACTTGCTGGTTTTACCCATTTTTCAGTTCCAGGTCTATCTAAGCTATTTAACTGTAACTTTGTAAATTTTAGATTCTTTAAAAATTTAGCCATCTTTTCTGTATGCTCATCTGAATCATTCAATCCTTCTATAATGAAAGTTTCTATAAAGATATTTCCTAAATATTTTTCACTTAAATTTCTTAACCCCCCCATCAATTGAGAAACATCAACTTCTGCAGAAGGTCTATTTATCTTTTTAAAAATCATATTATCTATACTATTTAAAGTAGGAATTATCAAATCCGCTTCTTTTATCTCCTCTATAACTTTTCCATCATTTAATAGTAATCCATTTGTTATAACACACACTTTTACATTTGTATGTTTTTTTATCCAAGATATTATCTCTCCTATATCTTTACTTAAAGTAGGTTCTCCACTTCCAGAAAAAGTTATA
>OGMI01000679.1_pt1 | contig 12537 bp, 10 predicted proteins | sample 1573201 | NCBI WGS metagenome assembly OGMI01 (sample SAMEA2582012, study PRJEB24529) | metagenome | biome: Human gut stool | place: China | collected 2011
TACTTGGAGGGAAGCCTCCTGGGAGGATAGGAACTTGCCAAGCTTTTTTTATTTTTTGTAAATAAAAAAGATAATAACTTAAGTTATTATGATATAATAATTTTAAATTATATTAAAATTAAAGAGTTAATTTAAAAGTTTATTATTGGAGGAAAAATGAGAAAAGCTATTTTTTTAGATAGAGATGGAACTATAAATGTTGAAAAAGACTATTTACATAAGATAGAGGATTTTGAATTTGAAAAAAATGTTATAAAGGGATTAAAAATATTAGCTGAATTAGGATATATTTTTGTAGTTGTAACTAATCAATCAGGAATAGCTAGAGGATATTATTCAGAAGAGGATTTAATTATTTTAAATAATCATATAAAAGATATTTTAAATAAAGAGGGAATAAAAATAGAAAAATTTTATTTTTGTCCTCATCATCCAGAAAAAGGAATAGGAAAGTATAAAGTTGAATGTAATTGTAGAAAGCCAAATACTGGTATGTTGGATCAAGCTGTAGAAGAGTTTAATATTGATAGAAAATCTTCTTTTATGATAGGAGATAATATAAGTGATATAGAAGCTGGAATTAGAGCAGGAATGACTTCAATATTAGTAACTACAGGACATGGAAAGGAACATATAGAAAAAATAAAAGAAATGGGAATAAAGTTCTTTGATTCAATCTATGATTTTGCAATAGATTTAAAAAATAAAAAAGAACATTGTATTCTATCTAGATAAATGATACAATAAAATGTTAGTCATTATTGAAAGAAAGGCAAGTTATTTGAAAGATAATTGTAGGTATAAAAATGAAAATTTTAACAGAAATTTTAAGTAAAAAATATAACTTAGATAAGATACAAGAGATATCAAATGTAGTTATGGATAGCAGAAAAGTAGAAAAAGGAGATCTATTTTTAGCTATTAATAATGGAAATAATTATATAGATGAAGTTTTAGCTAAAGATGTAGCTTTAGTAATTGCTGATAATTATATGGGAAATGATGTAAGAGTTATTAAAGTAGAGGATACAATAACTACAATGCAAGAGTTAGCAAAGGAATATAGAAAAGCCTTAAATATAAAAGTTATAGCTATTACTGGTAGCAATGGAAAAACTTCTACTAAAGATATGATTTTCTCTATATTATCTCAAAAATATAGATGTAAAAAAACGGAAGGAAATTATAATAACCATATTGGATTACCATTTACTATATTACAGCTTAAAGATGAAGATGAAGTTTCTGTACTTGAGATGGGAATGAGTGGTTTTGGAGAAATAGACGCTCTTTGTAAAATTGCTCAGCCTGATTATGGAGTTATAACTAATATAGGAGATTCTCATTTGGAATTTTTAAAAACAAGAGAAAATGTTTTTAAAGCAAAAGGTGAATTAATAAAATATGTTTCTTCTGATAATTTAATCATATTTGGTGATGACAAGTTCTTAAAAACTGTTAGTGGAATAACTGTTGGATATGAGAAAGAGAATAAATATCAAATAATGAATTTTAAAGAGGAAGAAAATGGAATAGAGTTTTCTTTAAATAATGAAGAATATAAAATCTCTCTAAATGGTAAACATAATTGTATCAATGGAGCTATTGGAATTGTAATAGGAAGAAAGTTTAATTTAACAACTTGTGAAATTCAAAGAGGATTGGATAATTTAGTTTTAACTCCTATGAGATTTCAAAAAATAGTAAAAGGAGATACTATTTATATTAATGATGCATATAATGCTAGCCCTATATCTATGAAATATTCATTAGAGACCTTTGATAAGTTATATAATAATATGTTAAAAATAGTTGTTTTAGGTGATATGTTAGAGTTAGGTGAAAATGAGATAGAATACCACTATGAAGTGATAGAAAATGCTTTAAAAATAAGAGCTGATAAAATCTATATTTATGGAGAAAGAATGAAAAAAGCTTTTGAAAGAGTAGAAAAAAATTTAAAACTAGAGTGGTTACCAGAAAAGCAATTAATAGTAGATAGTATTGAAAAACATTTTCCTCAATCTAAGGCAATTTTATTAAAGGGCTCAAGAGGAATGAAAATGGAAGATATAATAAAAGGATAGGGAGATAAGATGTTTTATTTAATAGGAGAGTATTTTCAAAGTTTACAATTTTTAAAATCAATTTATTTAAGAAGTTTTTTAGCTTTTGTAGTAGCATTTGTAATAGTATTAATAGCTGGAAAGCCATTTATTAACTTTTTAAAAGTAAAAAAATATGGCGAAAAGATAAGAGAAGAAGGTCCAGCAACTCATATGTCTAAAAAAGGAACTCCTACAATGGGAGGAGTACTAATAATTTTAGCTATTCTTATTACAAACATAGTAATTTCTGATATAAGTAATAAAATTATAATTTTACTTTTATTAAGTATGATGGGATTTGCAGGAATAGGATTTATAGACGACTATAAAAAATTTACTGTAAATAAAAAAGGACTTTCTGGAAAGAAAAAACTTTTAGGACAAGGAATAATAGCAGTAATTGTTTGGGCTTTTGTAAATTATTTTGGATTAACAGGAGATAGACTTATAGATCTTTCAATTATAAATCCAATATATGCTAAAAATATGTTGTATATTGGTGGAATTGGAATGTTAATTTTTGTTTTAATAATTTTAATGGGAACTTCAAATGCTGTAAATATAACAGATGGATTAGATGGACTAGCAATAATGCCTATGGTAATATGTTCAGCAATTTTAGGAGTAGTTGCATATTTTACAGGACATATAGAATTGAGTAGACACTTAAATCTTTTCTATATAGAGGGATCAGGAGAGATAACAGTATTTTTATCTGCTGTATGTGGAGCAGGATTAGGATTTTTATGGTATAATTTCTATCCAGCACAGATTTTTATGGGAGATACAGGTTCTTTAACATTAGGTGGAATTTTAGGAGTAGTTGCAATACTTTTAAAACAAGAATTAATTTTACCAATAATTGGTGGAGTTTTTGTAATGGAAGCACTTTCAGTAATAATTCAAGTAGGATCTTTTAAATTAAGAGGAAAAAGAGTATTTAAAATGGCTCCAATACATCATCATTTTGAGTTGTGTGGACTTGCAGAAACAAAAGTAACAATGAGATTCTGGATAGCTACTTTAATATTTGGAATAATAGCTCTAGGAATAATAAGAATGAGAGGAATACTTTAAAATATATAACCACGGGGAATAACCGTGGTTATATATCTATTATAAGAAAAAATAAAGAAAAGAGGTATATTTATGAAAAAAGTCATGATTTTTGGAGCAGGAGTAAGTGGTTTAGGAGCTAAGAAACTTTTAGAACATATGGGATATGAAACTATTTTAGTAGATGATAAAGTTGGAATTTCTTCAAAGGAAGGAATAAGTTATTTAGATGAGATTGAATTTTTTATAAAGAGTCCAGGAGTTCCATATAATGAGTTAGTTTTAGAAGCTAAAAAAAAATCTATAAAAATTATAGATGAAATTGAATTGTGCTATGAATATATGATAAAATATAATGCTAGCACAAAAATAATTGCTGTTACTGGAACAAATGGAAAAACAACAACAACAACTAAAATAACAGAGTTACTTAAGTTCAATGGATATAAAGCTGAGTATGCTGGAAATATAGGTGTGAGTTTTGCAGATCTTCTTTTAAGAGATGAAAAATTAGATTATATTGTATTAGAATTAAGTTCTTTTCAATTGGAGAATTTAATTGATTTTAAACCTTTCATCTCTATGATAATAAATCTTACTCCAGATCATCTAGCTAGATATAAAAATGTAGATGAATATTATGACACTAAATTTAACATTTGTAAAAATCAAGATGATAAGGAATATTTTATTTTAAATGTTGATTCTCAGGAGATTTTAAAAAGAATAGATTTAGTACATGGAAATATAATAGAGATATCTCAAAATAAGAAAAGAGATTGTTATGTAAAGAACAATAGATTATTTTGGAGAGATGAGGAGATTTTAGATACAGATAAAGTAACTTTAAAAGGAAAACACAATTTAGAAAATATACTATTTATTGTTAGTGTTGGAAAACTTTGCGGAATATCAAATGAGAAAATCAGAGAATTTTTATATCAAACAAAAACATTAGAACATAGAATGGAAGAGTTTTATGAATATGGAAAAATGAAATTTATAAATGATTCAAAGGGAACAAATATTGATTCTACTGTTTTTGCTGTAGAGGCTTTTGATAATTGTGTATTAATTTGTGGTGGTTATGATAAAAAATTAGATTGGGATCCTTTAATAACTCTTATAAAAGAGCATACAGAGTGTGTATATTTAATTGGAGAGATAGGAGAAGAGTTAAATAGAAGACTTTTAAATCAAGGATATAATAAGGAAAATATTCATTTTTTAAAAGAGTTAAAGCTATGTTTAGAAGATATTAAAGAAAGATTTTCTAAAGATGAAGAAAGAATTATACTATTTTCTCCTGCAACTTCAAGTTATGATCAATTTAAAAACTTTGAACATAGAGGACAGGTATTTAAAGAGTTAGTAAGAGAGATTTTTGGTAGGTGAGAAGATTGAAAAAGGTAATCTTGACGACAGGAGGAACAGGAGGACATATATATCCAGCTCTTTCAGTTGCAGAAGGATTAAAAAAAAGAGGAATAGATGTTCTATTTGTAGGAACTAGTATAAGAATGGAAAAAGATATTGTTCCTAAAGCAGGATTTAGATTTATAGGATTAGATATAGCTCCTCCAAGAACTATAAAAAATATATTTGGTTATTTAAAAGGTGTAATAAAGGGAATAGGTATAGTTTGGAAAGAGAAACCAGATGTTATCATAGGATTTGGAAACTATATCTCTATACCAGTTTTAATAGGTGGAGTTTTATTTAGAAAAAAATTATATTTACAAGAGCAGAATGCAAATTTAGGAGGAACTAATAAGCTATTTTATAGATTTGCTAAAAAAATATTTCTAGCTTTTGAAAAAACTTATGATGATATTCCAATGAAGTATCAGATGAAGTGCTTAGTTACAGGAAATCCTTTAAGAGAGGAAATATATAGTATAAACTGTCATGAAGAGAGAGAAAGATTAAAAGTAGAAAATAATGAGAAAATACTTTTAATAACAGGTGGGAGCTTAGGAGCAAAAGAGATAAATGATGCTGTTTTAAAAAACTGGGATAGAATTTTAGAAGATAAGAATATTAGACTTTATTGGGCTACTGGAGAGAAAAATTATGATGATATTGTAAAAAATATCAATAGGACAAAAATTCAAGATACAGTTAGACCATATTTTGAAAATATGATAAATATAATGGCAGCAGCAGATTTAGTAGTTTGTAGAGCAGGGGCTTTGACAATTTCTGAGATAATTCAATTGGGAAAACCAGCAATTGTAGTTCCTTATAATTCAATAAAAGTTGGACAATATGCTAATGGAAAACTTTTGAAAGATGTAGGAGCAGCTCTAATGTATAAAAACTCAGAAGCTAATCTTGCTATAGAGAAAGCTTTTGAATTACTAGAAAATCAAAGTGAATTAGACAGTATGAAGATAAATATTAGAAATTTAAAGAAAGAGAATGCTGTAGAGAAAATAATAGAATCTCTTGATATTTGGAGGAATTAAATTGAAAAGAATATATTTTATAGGAATAAATGGAATTGGAATGAGTGGACTTGCAAAGATTATGAAATGTAAAGGATATGAAGTTGAAGGAAGTGACTTAAGTCGTTCTTATGTAACTGATGAATTAGAAAGTATGGGAATTACAGTTCATCCTGAACATTCAGAAAAAAATCTTGAGGGAAAACATTTTGATATGATAATAGCTTCAAGTGCAATAAAAAAAGAGAATCCTGAATATATTTATGCCCTTGAAAATGGAATAAAAGTAGTTAAAAGAGGGGAACTTTTAGCAATGTTATTAAATGAAGAGTGTGGAATAGCTGTAGCTGGAACACATGGAAAAACAACAACAAGTTCTATGGCAGCCTCAGTTATGTTATCTCTTGATCCAACTATTGTAGTAGGAGGAATCTTACCAGAAATAGGATCAAATGCTAAACCAGGAAAATCAAATTATTTTATAGCTGAAGCAGATGAAAGTGACAATTCATTTTTATATATGAATCCAACATATTCAATTATAACTAATATTGAAGCTGATCATTTAGAAAATCATGGTTCATTAGAAAATATAATAAAATCTTTCTCTAAATTTATAGATCAAACTTCTAAAGAGGTTTTTATCTGTTCTGACTGTGAAATCTTAAGAGGATTAGCAGCAACAAAAGAAAATAAGAATATAATAAGATATAGTATAAAAGATAAGAGTGCAGATATATATGCTGATAATATTGAGATTGGAAATGGAAAAACATCTTATGATGTAATAATAAGAGGAGAAAAAATAGGAAGATTTACACTATATATTCCAGGAAATCACAATATTTTAAACTCATTACCAGTTATATATTTAGCTTTAGAATTTGGATTAAAAGAGAAGGATATAGAGAGAGCTTTTGAAAAGTTTAGAGGTTCTAAAAGAAGATATGAAGTTTTATACAGTGGAAATGGAATTAGAGTAATTGATGATTATGCTCATCATCCTACAGAGATAAAAGCTACTCTTCAAGGAGCTAAATCAATAGAAAACTCTAAGATAACAGTAATTTTCCAACCTCATCGTTACAGTAGAGTAAAATTCTTATTGGAAAATTTTAAAGATGCCTTTATAGGAGCTGAAGAGGTAATTCTTCTTCCAATATATAGTGCTGGAGAAAAGGATATTTTTGGTGTAACAGTTGAAAATCTTCAAGAAGTTATAGAGAATCCTAAGGCTATTCTTGAAAAAAATCCTGAAAAAATAGATGAGATGATAATGAATTTTGATGGAGATAGAGTATTTATGTTTATGGGGGCAGGAGATATATCTAAGATAGCTCACAGAGTAGCAGAAAAACTAGAAAGGAAATATAATTAATGAGAATATTTGAGAATCATAATATGAAAAACCATTCCAATATGAGAGTTGGAGGAATAGCTAAAAAATTTATAGAAGTTGAAAATAAAGAAGAGTTAAAAGATATATTTGAAAAAAATAAGAATATATTTTTAATAGGAAATGGAACAAATACTCTTATTGATGATGGAGAGTTAGATATAACTTTTGTTTCATTAAAAGCTTTAAACAGGATTGAGGAGCTTTCAGAGGGATTAGTAAGAGTAGAAGCTGGATTAGATTTTAATAAACTAATAGCTTTTATGAATAGAAATAATTATACAGGGTTAGAAAATTTAGCAGGGATTCCAGGAAGTGTTGGAGGACTTGTATATATGAATGGTGGAGCTTATGGAAGTGAAATTTTTGACTGTATAAAAGAGGTTGAAATATTTGATGAAAACCATGAGATAAAAACTTTAAGAAAAGAGGATATAAAATTTTCTTATAGAAGTACAGAGATACAAGAGAAAAAATGGGTAATAATAAGTGCTATTTTTGAATTTAAAAGAGGATTTGATTTAAAGAAAGTCATAGAGATTCAAGCTTTAAGAGAGAGTAAACAGCCTTTAGATAAACCAAATTTAGGAAGTACATTTAAAAATCCAAAGGGGGATTTTTCAGCAAGATTAATATCTGAAGCTGGATTAAAAGGAACAAAAATAGGTGGAGCAGAAATATCTCCAAAACATCCTAATTTTATTGTAAATAATGGAGATGCAACATTTGAAGATATATCTAAAATTTTATCCTTTGTTAAGACAAAAATAAAAGAATTATATAATATACAATTAGAAGAAGAGATAATAGTTTTGAAGAATGAAAATATGTAAGGAGTAGAGGAAAGATGAAAATAGCAGTATTTATGGGGGGAATATCTTCAGAAAGAGAAGTATCATTAAGAAGTGGAGCTGCAATATTAGAGAGTTTACAAAATCAAGGATATGATGCTTATGGAGTAGATGTCAATGAAAATAACCTAGTAACAGCATTTACAGAGAATGAATATGATTTAGCATATATAGCTTTACATGGTGGATATGGAGAAAATGGAACATTTCAAGGGTTGTTAGATATGTTAGGAAAACCATATACTGGTTCAGGGGCTATGGAAAGTGCTGTAACTATGGATAAAGCATACACTAAAGCAATAGCTCAAGCTGCTGGAATAAAAACAGCAAAAACTTATAATTCAGTAGAGGAAATAAAAGAGTTTCCAGTAGTTGTAAAACCTTCAAGAGATGGATCAAGTGTAGGAATTTATTTCTGTAATAATAAAGAGGAAGTAAAATCAGCATTAAAAGCTTTAGAAGGAAGAAAACCTTTAATTGAAGAGATGATTGAGGGAGAAGAATTAACAGTTGGGGTTTTAAATGGAGAGGGATTAGGAGTTTTAAGAATAATTCCTAAGAATAAGTTTTATGATTATGAGTCTAAATATGCTGTAGGAGGATCAGTTCATGAGTTCCCAGCTAAAATAGAGAAGAGTGCTTATGATAAGGCTATGGAAAATGCTGTTAAAATTCATAAAGCAGTAGGACTTAAAGGAATTTCAAGAAGTGATTTTATGTTAAAAGATGGAGAGGTTTATTTCTTAGAAGTAAATACTTGTCCAGGAATGACAAAAACAAGTTTAATACCTGATTTAGGAACACTTAAAGGTTATACTTTTGATGATTTAGTAAAGATAATGGTAGATACATTTAAAAAATAAGGAGAGGTTCTTTGAAATTTATAATAAGGCTGTTGATTATATTTTTATTTAGTTGGTTATTATATTTAATTCCAAGTAAATTTTTAACTTTAGATTTATTTAAAATAAAAGAGATAAAATAAAATATAAGGGGGATAAAAAAATGGTAGATTTTAAAATGAAACTTTCGTATGGAATAGGAGCATTAGGAAAAGATTATGCTTGTGCTATAATATATATTTTCTTAATGTATTATTTAACTGACGTAGTAGGATTAGTACCTGCCTTTGTTGGAACACTATTTTTAGTGGCTAGATTATGGGATGCAATAAATGACCCTATGATGGGAATGATTGTTGACAACACAAGAAGTAAATATGGAAAATTTAGGCCATGGATACTTATAGGAACAATTTTAAATGCTGTTGTATTGATAGCTATGTTCTTTAAACCTAATGGATTAGAAGGAAAAATGCTATATGCCTATATTTCTGTTGCTTATATCTTATGGGGAATGACTTATACAGTAATGGATATTCCTTTCTGGTCTATGATTCCTGCTCTATCTAGTGATAAAAAAGAAAGAGAAAAGATAGCTGTTGTACCTAGAATATTTGCTAGCTTAGCATGGTTAAGTATAGGAAGTTTTGGACTACCAGTTATAGGACTACTTGGAAATGGTAATGAGGGAAGAGGGTTCTCTTTACTTGCAATTGGAATAGCTATATTCTTCATTTTTGCTTCAACTTTAACTGTTGTAAATGTAAAAGAACAAATAGTAAGCAATCAAAAAGCTCCAAAGGTAAATTTAAAAGATACTTTCAAATTAATTTTCAAAAATGACCAATTAGTTGCTTTAATAGGAACAGTTTTAATGTATAACTTAGTTGCTCAAATATCTGGTGGAGTAGCTATATACTACTTTAAATATGTAATTGGAAGAGAAGCTCTATTCTCAGTTTTTACAGGATTTTCAGGAGTAGCTGAAATAGCAGCCCTAATGGCTTTCCCAATGTTATCAACTAAAATAGGAAGAAAGAAAGTATTTTTCTTAGCTTGTAGTTTACCAGTAATAGGTTTTGGATTACTATGTTTAGCTGGATATATATCTCCAGAAAGTGCTATGTTAGTTGCTGCATGTGGAATTGTAGCTAAATTAGGATCAGGACTTTCTTTAGGAATTTCAACAGTTATGTTAGCTGACGTTGTTGACTATGGAGAATATAAATTTGGAAGTAGAAACGAAAGTGTAATCTTCTCAGTACAAACACTACTTGTTAAATCTGCTTCTGCTGTAAGTGGTTGGTTAATAGGAATTGGACTATCTTTAGTAGGATATGTAGCAAATGTACAACAAACAGCTTCTGCTATAATGGGTATAAGAAGTTTAATGATAATTTTCCCTATGTTGTTATCAGCTATGGGATATATAATATATAAAAAATATTATAAACTAAATGATGAATATTATGATGAAATTATAGAAAAATTAGCACAAAATAGAAAACAAGAAATAATTTAATAGTGTAATAAGGAGAATAGTATGTGGTTAGGAGTAGATTATTATCCTGAACAATGGGATATATCAATGATAGATAAAGATTTGGACAATATAATAGAACTTGGAAGTAATGTAATCAGGATAGGAGAGTTTGCTTGGCATATTATGGAAAAAGAAGAGGGAAAATTTGATTTTTCCTTCTTCGATATGGTTATAAAAAAAGCTAGTGAGAAGGGAATAAAAGTAATTTTTGGAACACCAACAGCTACAATTCCAGCTTGGCTTGCTAAAAAATATCCTGAAGTATTATCAGAATTTGAAAATGGTCAAAAAAGAAGATTTGGTGGACGTCATACAAGTTGCTATAACAGTGAAAAATATATAGAGTATTCTAAAAAAATTGTAAAAACTCTTGTGGAACACTATAAAGATGAAAAAAATATAGTAGCTTGGCAGCTTGACAATGAGTTTGGACATGAGGGAAGTGATGAATGCTTCTGTAAATGTTGTGAAAGAGAGTTCCAAAAATTCCTTTCTAAAAAATTTAATGGAGATATAAACAAATTAAATGAAATTTATGGAACAACTTTCTGGTCACAAGAGTACAACTCTTTTGAAGAGATCCCTGTACCAGCTGCTACAATTACTACTCACAACCCAGCTTTAAGATTAGACTGGGAAAGATTTAGAAGTGAGAGTATTGTTAAATATTCAGATATGCAAGTTGAAATTATTAGAAATATAATTCCAGAAGCTGTAATTATCCATGACTTCCCAGGTGGAGGATTAGATAAACATGTGGATTATTCTAAATTAGCAGAAAAATTAGATGTAGTAGCTTTCAATAACTACCCAGTATGGGGAGGACAGAAAAAACCTATTCCTCCACATGAAATAGCTTTCGGTTTAGACTATATGAGAGGATTAAAAAGACAAAACTTCTGGATAACAGAGGGAATAATGGGAGCTCAAGGACATGATATAACTGGATATCTTCCAAGACCTAATCAAGCTAAGATGTGGTCATATCAAGGGGTAGCTAGAGGAGCTGAATCATTTATTTACTAAAGGAGCTGAACAATTCTGTTATGGTGTAATAGATGCTGATAACAAAAAGAGAAGAAAATTCTATGAAGTTCAAGATTTCTTTAAAGTAACTAAAGAAAATGAAAAAGTTTTAGAAACTCCAATAGATAGTAAAGTAGCTATGATATATGACTATGATTCATTAGCATCTTTTAGAATACAAAAACAAAGTATACTATTAGATTGTCATAGTGAGATGAAAAGAATACATAAAGTTTTCTATGAAAAAAATATAATGATAGATATTATTCCTCATACTATGGATATTTCTAAATATGAAGTAGTAATCCTTCCATTTATGATAATTTGGAAAGAGGAATTTGTGGCTAAGATAAAAGAGTTTGTAAATAATGGTGGTAAAGTTGTATTTACTTATCGTAATGCTGTAAAAGATATAGATAATAACTTGACATTAAATGAGATGTTACCTGTAAAATATAATGATTTAACAGGGGTATATGTAGAGGAAACAGAAAGTTTACAAGAATATGATGAGTTACCATTAAAAGGTGTAGGAGAATTTGAAGGAGTAGAGGGAAGAGCTGGAATATTTAGAGATATGTTAGTTCCTACTACTGCTCAAAGTTTAATGAAATATGATGATAAATTCTATAACGAGTTTTCAGCTGTAACAAAAAATAGTTTTGGAGCAGGGGAAGTATATTATATAGGTTGTGGATTAGAAGATAAACTTATGAGTAAAGTTATGGAAAAAGTTATAGAAAATACAAGTATAGTAGAAAAAATTACTCCACAAGGGGTAGAAATAGTTGAAAGAGGAATTGATGAAAAAATAAAACTTTATATAAATCATAATGATTTTACTGTTACTTTAGATGAATTTTCATTAGATCCTTTTGAATGCAAAATCATAAAATAAGCATACCCAATCCTTTATTTAAAGAGCTATTGTAAATAATTACAATAGCTCTTATACATTTTTATCTTTTACACTATCCCTTTCTATTAGATTACAAGGCATAATAACTTTCTTTACTCCATGTTCTCCTTCCCAAAGCTCTTCCATCAGCCTTATAGCAGCATCTGCATACTCTCTCATAAAGATTCTAATTGATGAAAGAGCTGGAGTAGCAAATTCAGAAAGAGGAGTATCATTAAAGGTTATAATACTTACATCTTCAGGGATTTTTATATTCTTTTCACTAAAAGCTTTTAATACTCCTGAAGCAATAGCATCAGAAGAGATAAAAAAGGCACTAGGTAATTTAGAATTTTTTAAAAATTTAATA
>OGMI01000680.1_pt1 | contig 12526 bp, 13 predicted proteins | sample 1573201 | NCBI WGS metagenome assembly OGMI01 (sample SAMEA2582012, study PRJEB24529) | metagenome | biome: Human gut stool | place: China | collected 2011
AATTGAATTTCAACAATTTCAAAGTACTCTTATGATTTTTTAGTGGACACTAATGATTTGCAATACAGAAACTACTATCAAAAAAAGTAGACAAACACACTTTGCAAATAATAAGAAAACAAGTATCGTATGCACACAATTGGAAAAGCACTCCTGCTATTATGCAGCCTCACATCTGCCGGTGAAATAGTCGCACAGACCGTCAGTGGAAAATTAATCGACGACAACAAACAACCTCTCCCTTACGCCAACGTAGTCCTTCTGGCACTCCCCGACTCAACCTTCGTTACGGGAACCGTCACGGCTGAAGACGGTACATTCAGTCTGAATACCACTACCCCAAATCAACTTGTACGTATTTCTTCCATCGGATATAACACCGTGTACAAACCCGTCCAACCGGCCAACTTAGGGGTAATACAGCTGACATCAGACACACAATAGTTAGGAGAAGTGGTGGTAAAGGCCGATTTACCCAAGATGCAGCTCAAAGGCGATGCCATGATTACCACTGTTACGGGTAGCGTGCTTGAAAAGGCTGGAACAGGTGAAGATTTACTGAATAAGATTCCGGGCGTTTCTGCGGAAGATGAAGAAGTAAACATATTTGGCTCGGGTACTGCCGAGATTTATATCAACGGCCGCAAGGTGCGCGACAATTCGGAAATAGACCAGTTATCCTCCGAACAAATCAAGCGCGTGGAGGTTGTGAAGAATCCCGGAGCAAGATACGATGCTTCCGTAAAAGCCGTCATTCGCATCATCACAAAGAAAGCAGCAGGCGAAGGATTCGGATTCAATAACCGTTTTGTCACCCGACACAGAAGAACTTACGGATGGACCACCCTCGACCAGTTCAATTTCAATTACCGGAAAGGAGGTTTTGACCTGTCGGGCACATTGTTCGGAGGAAAGTTCCGAAGTGGAAACAACCAACAACTGGGTATGATAACTTATCTGGACAAACTGTGGGAGCAGGAAATAGATGCAAGAGACGGCAAGAACACAGAAAGTAATGTGCAGGGAGTCCTTTCATTGAACTATCAGTTTAACGAAAAGCACTCTATGGGTGTACGCTATGATATGGATAAATACTTCAATACGATAAGTGACTGGCGTTTTAAAACGAACGTATATACCGACAAAGAGTTGTACGAAACCAACGTAAGTACGATGCTTGGCGAATATCCTTCCACAAAACATAGCCTGAACTATTACTACAACGGACAGATAGGCGACTGGAACATCGATTTCAACGCAGATGGTTTGTGGAACATAAAGGAAGAAACTCAGCATACAAGAGAAGTTACAAACAGCGATACCGAAGCAAATGTAAACACTTTCAATAAGAACGATGGAACATTGTATGCTGCCAAACTGGTCGTATCTTATCCGCTGTGGCAAGGCAGCCTTTCATTCGGAGGTGAATATTCGCATACCGACAGAAGCAATATATATATAAACCAGGAAGGTATTCTGGCTGACGACGACAGCAGAATAAAGGAAGGCTCTACGGGTGCTTTTATAGACTACTCACGCTCGTTCGGCAAAGTCGATGTACAGGCAGGAATAAGATACGAAAATGTGAATTTCGACTACTATGAACAGGGTAAACACATTGACGAGCAAAGCCGCATGTTCAACAACGTGTTTCCTTCTTTGAATATGAACTTTCCGATAGGTAAAGCACAAGTTCAACTGAGCTATAGTGGCGGAATCACACGTCCTTCGTACGATATGCTGAGAAGCAACACATATTACAGCAACAAATATACCTATCAGACCGGTAATCCGTTTCTGAAACCGGTTATTAACCAAGACATTAATCTGTCGGCCTCCTATAAATGGATAAATTTCAGCTTTATCTACAACCATATAAAAGACGATATCATTCAAATTAGCGAACCCTATTCGGACACCAATCCAACCATCTCCTTGCTGAATATCATCAATGCGAAATCCTATAACAACATCATATCGTCTGTAACCTTGTCGCCAACCATCAGCTGGTGGAATCCACAGTTCATGGCGCAGGTCTACAAGCAGTGGTTCCATATCGACGGTAAAGACGGTGAACTTACGTTGAGCAAACCAAGGATGACTCTTGTGTGGCGTAACAGTTTCACTCTTCCGGCAGGATTTCTGTTTGATATAGACGGCACTTATTACACCAAAGGACATTCACAGAACATGTACATGGGTATCAACTCTCTGGATGTGTCTATGGGGCTCTAAGAGTTTCTTCAAAGAAAGATTGAGTTTCCAACTTCAAGTCACCAATCTGTTGGAAAAAGATGATGTGGATTGCACCATTTATAACGGCATCAAAACCATGACAGATTATATCACCAATTTCAGAAGAATCTCACTGACCATGCGCTACAAATTCAACGCTACCAAGAGCAAATACAAGGGTACCGGAGCTGGTGAAAGCCAAAAGAACCGTATGTAACAAGAAATCGCTATATTTGTATGACGAAAAAATGATATCACCTTATCAACAGCCACATGAAACACAAAATAAAACCCATCCTCTATATAGCAGGCATCTTGCTGCTGTTTGCTACTTGCACAAGGCAACCGCACGCAAGTGCTCTGCTACAACAAACGGACTCTTTGCTGCATCATCACCAACCAGATTCTGCCTTGCAACTTCTGTTTAATATCAAGGATGAAACGTCTCTTCCGGAAGCGGAACGGATGAAACTGGTCTGGAACAAGGCGATGGCCCACTACCAGCAGGAAATGTCTTTGTTAGAAGATTCCCTGCTCTATCAGGCTATTGCCTACTACCGCCAACAGTCAACAGATACCGCACGGCTGCTGGATACTTACCTGCTCGAAGGCATGTACCTGAGGTGGAAAGAAGCAAACGATGAGGCCATCACGGTGTTCGACAAAGGCATTGCTTTGGCCATCTCCCGAAAAGACACCACCAACATGTTAGTGCTACAGCGCAAGAAACTGGAAGTGCTATACAAGCAAAGCCGTTTCTTAGAATGTAAAGCGATGATTGAGGACATGCTTCGCATTGCCCACAAGCTACCGGTGAAGGAGCATTACCAGATGGTATATTCACTGGCCCTCGTATCGCAGTTAGGAGGAGATACATCGAACATTGATTGTCCGGAGAAAGGGTTTCAGCTGGCATTAGAGGCCGGTGATACCTTGTTCGCCCATCATATTCTGCGAAACCATGGCGATATGCTGGTAGGAGCACACAGATACAGGGAAGCCATCGCCCAGTTCCAAAGGCTTATCCGTCTCAACCCCGATTTCCTGCCGTATGCTGTCCAGTTAAGTCTGGCAGGAATTTATATAAACTTAGGAAAGAATGATTCGGCGTTCTATTATTTGGATAAAGCTGCCCAAAGCATGGACAAAGAGCAAAAGCTGAAAAAGGACCGAATCATGTTGTCATTCAAATCCTCATATTATCAGATGCAGTCCGCATTAAATGAAAGAATGGGCCTTCCATATAGCGGACAGATATTCGTACGGTATTGCGACTCCATCGCAAAAGACCTCAAAGACAAGCACAACACGGCATTGCGGCAGCAGGAAACCAGAGCCCAGCTGCAACAACGAAATTACGAACTCATCATCAACCGCCAACAAATGGAACTCCGCATTGCAGTAGTTGTATCCTTGCTGTTAGGAGTGATTCTGGCACTTATCGTCCTCTACCAGCAGAACCTGAAGAAGAAGGAACGCACCATTCGCCGCCTTTCCAGCGAACTGCAAAAGTACAGCAAGCAATTAAAGGACAACGAGGTATTAATGGCACAAAACAATGAAAGTATCCAGGAACTGCAAATGCAACTCTCTACTCAAAAATCCAGTGAACAGGAAGCGCAATTGTCGCTCATCCGGCAACTGGAAGAACAGAACCGGCAACTGAATCTTGCCAACCAAAATCTGCAACATCAAATTGAAGCGCACTGGAAACAATTGAAAAGCGCACCGCTCAAAACTCCACATCTTCAGGAACTCACCACCGAAATGCTGCGACTCAAAGAAAGAGAAGAAGCACTGACCGGACAACTGATTTCTACCCATCCGTTAGTGGCTGAACTTCGAAGCAAACCGCGCTTTCTGCAACCCGGGGATTTTGTCCGGATTGCCACATTGGTCAACAAAATCTATCCTCATTTCACCGAACGGCTTACGGAAGCTTTCCCCAACCTGACCGAACTGGACCAGCAGCTCTGCATCCTCATCAAATTAGGCTTCAGTGTGTCACAAATAGCTGTATTCATGGCGGTATCCCCCACCTCCGTATCGCAGCAAAAATCAAGGATGAAGAAACTCATCCTGCAACAAAAAACGGACAGCTTTACCGAAGGAGAAACGCTGGATTTATGGCTTCACAGATTCTAAAAAAGGCCCTCTGTATATATACACACAAAAAGAAAACAACATAAAACACTAACTTTCAGTAATTTACAAAACAAAGACTGTATATATGGATTTATTTTAAAGTAAATAAGAATGCGCTAACTTTGCCAAAAGTATAATTATAGCGTGAAAAAATAAACCCCAGAGAAAAGATGAATCGTTTGAAAAAGACATACGAAAAACGAAATGCGACCCAGCCAAAAATGAATCACAAAAGCCATATCCAGCACATTCAGACGCTGACCAATGAAATGGAACAATTGAGGGAAAGGGAACACAGACTGGCCGAACGACTCATCTCTGAACAGCCGCTCATTAACGAATTGCGCCACAGCCCGCGCTTCATTAAAGAAACAGACAAAAGTTGCCTGGCTGCTTTGGTAGACGACGTGTACAATAACTTTACTTCACGCCTCACCACCCGTTTCCCGAATTTGACGGAAATGGACATCCAATATTGTATTCTTATCAAACTTCATTTTACGGTGTCGCAGATTGCCGTACTTTCGGCCATCTCTCCTACTTCAGTTTACCAGCAGAAATCACGGATGAAGAAGCGCATCCAAGCACTGGAACCCGAGCTCTTCACGGATGGAGAAACACTGGACGAGTGGCTGAACAAATGGTAAAAGGAGGTTTTTCACGCTATACCCCATCCTTCTGAAAGATTTGTGTTATCTTTGAGCAGATAAAATCCGTAATCTTTCATACTGTTTATTATTATGATACAACAAACCACTTTCACACTTCGGGCACGCGCGCGTGGCTTTCACCTCGTGACCGACGAAGTGCTCAGTCACCTGCCAGCCTTACCCAAGACCGGACTGCTCAATCTTTTTATCCAGCATACCAGCGCCGGACTGTCGGTCAACGAAAACTGCGATCCTGACGTACGCAGCGACATGGAAAAGATATTCAACAACCTGGTGCGCGAACGCGAATCCTGGTACGACCATACTTTGGAAGGCTGGGACGACATGCCTGCCCATGCCAAATCCTCACTGATGGGTGCCAGCCTGTCTATCCCCATCACCGACGGGCGACTGAACTTAGGTACGTGGCAAGGGATTTACCTCTGTGAATTCCGCAACCATGGAGGAGGACGACGCATCGTGGCTACCATCCTCGGAGAATAACTCAAGGAACAGGCTGTGGCGTGGAGAGGCTGAGACTGTCAGCGAAACATTTTCCGGCTTCTCCAGTCAACACCACACGCGACAAATCGACTCCTTCTGCAGCCGCTTCCGAAATTACTCCCTTGGCCGCCATTCTGCGGGCTACCAGCCGGAAGTGTCCTTCCTGATTTTCTTTCAATCGTCCATTAGCTTCGAACGAACTGCGATAATGCTTCGGCTTCGGAATAATGGAAGCCAGGTAAATGCATTCTTCCAGCGTCAGTTGCGACGGACGCTTGCCAAAATAAAACTCTGAAGCCTCTGACAGTCCATACACTCCAGGCCCCCATTCGGCGATATTGAGATACACCTCGAACATCCGTTCCTTTGAGGTAAGCCGGTTCTGTTCTATCAGCCAGACAATCAACGCTTCTTCCAGTTTTCGTGCAATGTTTTTCCGACGATTCAGAAACACGTTCTTGACCAGCTGCATGGAAATGGTACTTCCTCCGCGCGCAAAGCGACGTGCTTTCAAATCGTAAACCATCGCTTCACGAATGGCATCGGGAAAGAATCCCTGATGATAGAAGAATCCTCCGTCCTCGCTCTGCAATACGGCCATGCGCATCAGCTGCGGTACACTGTCAAGAGGAAGGAAATGATTCCACGACGGCCCCACCGGAAAAGTACGTACGGGCATTTCATTCTCGTAGGCCGTATACTCAAACTCTTCTGACATCTTGCCAAGATTGGTTGTTCCGTAACCCAGTATCCGGAAATGCTGCGGACGCAGGTCGGAATAAAACTTCAGGCTGTCAGGACGAGCCAAATCGGCATCCAGTTCGAAATCGTATGCCAATTCTCCTTCCACCCGAATCCCTTCCAGGTTCTCGAAAAGTCCATGCGGAAGGGAGTTGAAAAGCTCCTTAGCCGGAAACAGGGGTTGATGTATGGAAGCCATAAGGTGGCTGGGCGGTTCTACCCGCAGGTAGGGATGAAACTGCAAGTCATTGAAACGTATCGTACTGCAACTGTCCAGTTCCAGGGCATGCGGTTCCACATTCAACTGAAAATCCAGCTTCCCATGATTCAGGTTAATACGCTCCGGCGACAAGCGACGATGGAAGACTTTCAGTCCGTCTACCTCCGTCTGACCAAGCAACACCATTTTCTCATCTTCCTCCTGCTGCGTGAAACTTAACCACAACCGTTCGAAGGCCACTTCCGCTCCCAAACGGCGGCGAATGTAAGGCACAGTCAGTTCAGGTGCCTGAATGCTGACCGACACACGGCGCTCACCTGCATTGATTTCTCCCTCCGTTTCCCAATGCTGCGTATATCCTTCTTCTACAAAAGTAAGCTGGCTGCGGAACCAGTGATTCTCAATATTGAACTCCGGCATATACAGACTGACGGAATCACTATCCTTTCGTTCGCGTACATACAGACGGGTGAGACTCCCTTCAGAAGGCAACAAACGGAACACTCCATTCAGCAAGGTCTGCACACGCTTGTCATATCCCGCCTTTTCGGGAATCCGTTCCGTTTCTTTTTCAGCATTCGATCTGCTTCGGAACAAGAAATCATAATTAGCCTGCTGGTTCTCTTTGACAAAATCCACGGTCAATCCGTCCAACGCCACATCCATCACCTCCACATTTCCTTTTAGCAATTGCCAGAAGCCTAAGTTAAACGTGGCCGACCGAAGCGTCAATAATGTATCCCTTTTCTCTGGAACAACTGACAGCCCGTTCAGGAAAAGACGTCCGGTTCCCTCAAAGCGCAACTCATCGTAATGCACTTCCAGTCCGTACCGCTCCTCCACTTGAGTAATCTTTCTTTCTGCCATCCGGTTCAAGATACGGTTACGGAAAATCCATAGTCCACCGGCCAGTAACAGCAATAACAGCAGCAAGCCTGCACCTGTATAAATCAGTATTCGTTTCATAACGTCCTTATTCCATACTGCAAAGTTAAAAAATATTCAGCTAAAATATCATAGATTTTTCGCCCGCATAATCCATATTTTCGTATGAATAGTTTTATCTGACAACGACTTAGGTACAGCAATCCACATTCGGATTTGGATGAAAATGAACAGACATTTATTTTTGAAAAAAGCAAATACAAAATCACATTCATACAATCTCTCTTTACTAATTTATTCCGTACGTTTCGGTAACAAATTCTTCACTCAACACAGGTCGCCGGAACAGTACGGAATGTTTTTATCTACAAGAATCGGGTGCTGTTTCATGGATATTCCAAAAGAAATCGTATCTTTACACCATAATCATTTTTTATTAACTAAAAACTTTAGAATTATGGCTAGTAGAAGATCATTGAAAAAAACAGTCAATTATATTACAGAACTGGCAGCAGGACTCTGTCTGGTGGAATCAGCAAACGCAAATGCAGAAAAACGGGAAGCTTACAGCGAAGTATTCCTGCAGATTATCAACCTGCGTAATGACATCATCAGCCGCACCAGCCACACAGAGCCGGGCAGCGTGAAACTGTTCTACAAGAAACTGAGAGCGGACTTCAATGCTGAAGTAGACAACGTGTTCAAGAAACTGGAAGAACTGTCGAAATAACAGCACATGAAACAAGCTATCTGCCGGTTTATCTACCACAAACTACTGGGCTGGAAAGCAGAAGTGAATGTACCCGATTTTAAGAAGTGCATCATCTGTGCGGCTCCGCATACCACCAACTGGGACTTGTTTATCGGAAAATTGTTTATCACAGCCATAGGGCGTGAATCGGGTTTTCTGATGAAAAAGGAATGGTTCTTCTTCCCGTTGGGAATCATATTCCGAAAAATGGGAGGTATCCCCGTACACCGCGACAAGCGTACTTCTATGGTAGACCAACTGGTGCAACGCATTGAAAAAAGTGACACATTCCATCTGGCTATTACACCGGAAGGAACACGTTCGGCTAATCCCGACTGGAAAAAGGGATTCTATTACATTGCCTTGGGGGCAAAAATTCCGATTGTATTGATTGGAATAGATTATGAAAAGAAGTGCATTACAGCAGGAAAATACCTCTTACCCACGGGTGACATTGAAAAAGACATGAAGGAAATCAAGTTATATTTCAAGGATTTCAAAGGGAAACACCCTGAGAAATTTACCATAGGAAATATTGACTGAAATGAATCAAAAAAAAACGTCCTTGCGTTCGTTACCAAACGCAAGGGCGTTTTCTTTTAAACGCAAGTGCGTTTCAACCAAAACGCTTTGACGTTTTACTTCAAACGCAAAGGCGTTTGAAAATAAACGCCCTGACATTCTGAAAATGAATGCCATGGCGCCTTTTATGAATTTGCAAGCTATTGATTTACAGCAACGAAGAAATATACTCCTTCATTTCAGGAACTGCACGACGTGCTTCCTGATACAGCTTATACTGTGCCAGTGTACGCACATAGTTGTGTTCGGCATATTTTATCTGATAATATGTATCCCCGTTGATATAGTCAGCCAGGAAACGTACTGCCTGCATATATGGGAACAACATCACAGCGTATGGCAGCATTTCTATCTCCAGCGGAGTAAGGAAACTCTTGGCCGATTCGATGTATCCCTTGGCAAAGGCACGGAAAATGTCCATGTTGAAATGAATCTTGTTCAAGTCAGGCTCATCTTCAGGAGCCGTATTTCCGGCAGAACGAAGGAAATCACCGAAATCAGAGAAGACGAAACTTGGCATGGTCGTATCCAAATCGATTACGCACAATACGTTTCCATCTTTATCAAACAACATGTTGGATACCTTCGTATCACAATGGCAGATACGTTTCGGAAGTTTTCCTTCCCGATACAGACGTTCTGCAGCACACATTTCATCTGCATCTTTCTCAATATCATCTACCAGCGACTGTACCTTCTCCATACGTCCGGCTGCATTCTGTGTCACAGCTTCACGCAACTGCTGCATGCGGAATTTCATATTATGGAAATCAGGAATGGTTTCCCCTAACTTTTCAGGCAGGTCGGCCAACATGGCTTCAAACTCACCAAACTTCACACCTACCAGATACGAAGATTCGGGAGTTACCGCTTCCAGTGTTTGTGATTCCGGAATGAACACACACACACGCCAGTAGCGTTCGCCGTCAAAATAATATGTTTTTCCTTCGGCAGTCGGTACAAAGCGGAGGACTTTGCGGTCTATATCCGTTTCATGAGCCTTTTCCAGTTTCTCGCGAATATGACGAGTCACACATTCAATGTTGTGCTGAAGAAGTTCCACATCCTTGAAAACCTGATGATTGACACACTGCAATATATAATCGCAAGCCTGCGGATCTTCTGTCTGAACTTTATAAGTCTGATTAATCAAACCGGCTGTCAAAGGAATTATTTCCCCTACCTTTCCAATCTCCGGAAATTGTGCAATAATTTCATTAAGTGACTTCATGGTTAGCAAATAAATTAGGTTTATTATATTATTTAATTAGAATCTATACTTATTCAATATACCTTTTAAAATATTCTGATTTTTCTACACTGCAAATATAGGGAAGTTTTTACGGATTACCTTCATCTGATTGTAATATTTTCTACAAAATCTTTGCAGAATAACAAAAAGTTTATAGATTTGCGCCCGTTAATAAAACTAGACTCTATGAAAGCCACCATGAAAACACTCTCAGCAATTCTGATTTGCTGTTTTATTTCTACTATACAAATGTATGGAGAAAATATTCAACGCCCTGAAAGCGAAAACTATGTAAAAGGAGTAGAAGCTCTCAATGAAGGAAACCCTGAAGCGGCTTATACTTATTTGAATGCAGAAATCAATGAGCACCCGGACAACGGATATGCACATTGCTACATGGCACTTATCTGCAACTTCTGCAATGATACCAAACTGGCACTGAAAGCATTGAACTCCAGTCTGGAACTTATTCCGGAAGCTGATACGGAATATCGTTCATTCGCGCACTATTCCAGAGGCGTGCTGCTAAGCAATCTGAAAATGTGGGAACATGCTGAAGCTGATTTGAATGAAGCAATTCGTCTGAATCCGGAGGATGTGGAAAACTACAAATCGCGTGCGCAACTCTATTTTGAGACTGAACGCTATGAAGAATCACTCGACGACCTGACACGCGCACTCAAACTTGACAGCAAGGCTGATGTAAACGACCTGATGCTGCAACTTATGGCAGTAGCTCCTACTTCCGAATTCATGGAACGTATCACTGCTACTTACCAGCAACTGGACCAGGTTACGATTCATTGATAAATCCATACAATAACACTATACTTGAAAGCCATCTCAGCCTCTGAGATGGCTTTTTCATTTGCAGGAGAGCAAATGATTTACTATTTTTGCAAAAAGTACCGATTTACTAACATTTTATCAATAAAAAAAGAATGAATCAAACAAAAGGGCATCCAAAAGGACTTTATTTACTCTTCGTAACTGAGATGTGGGAACGGTTCAGTTACTATGGCATGCGCGCACTGTTCATGCTCTACATGGTACAGGCGTTGCTTTTCGACAAGGAAATGGCTTCACAAGTGTATGGCAGTTACACGGGACTGGTGTATCTCACCCCGCTCATCGGCGGATACATTGCCGACCGCTACTGGGGCAACCGACGATCTATCGTGGTAGGCGCACTGACCATGGCACTCGGTCAGTTCCTGCTGTTCCTCAGTGCCTGCTATTTTCAGGAAGTGGCATTGGCCAAATACCTGATGTTTTGCGGCCTGGGACTGCTGATTCTAGGAAACGGTTTTTTCAAACCCAATATCTCGACCATGGTGGGACGACTCTATACACCCGATGACAACCGGAAGGACTCGGCCTTCACCATCTTCTATATGGGTGTAAACGTAGGCTCTACCCTCGCCCCGCTGGTATGCGGACTCGTAGGAAATACCGGACATCCGGAGGACTTCAAATGGGGATTCTTGGCTGCCTGCATCGGCATGATACTGGGAGCAACCGTATTCCAGATTTTCAAGAACAAATACATCTGCGACCCCGACGGCAATCCGGTAGGTGTTGCCCCACAAAGAAGCGCATCAACTGAAAAGCAATCAGAAACTTCTTCGCAGAAGTCCACTTCGCGCACCCTTCTGATGCTCGGAAGCACCCTCCTGCTTACCTTGCTTTTCTCCATCAACTGGAATGCAGACAGCGCGCATCTGTTTGCCGGAGCCGACTGGATTGGTTCACTGATTTACGCCACTACCATCGTCATGCCGGTGATTATCATTACCGACCACTCACTGAGCCGACACGAAAAGTTGCGTATCGGAGTGATTTACATCATTGCATTTTTCGTTATCTTCTTCTGGGCAGCTTACGAACAGGCCGGTGCTTCACTCACCTTCTTTGCCGACGAACAGACCGACCGCCACATCGGAGGATGGGAAATGCCAGCTGCCTACTTCCAATCGTTCAACCCTATTATGATTGTGACACTGGCCCCAATCTTTGCAGCAGTATGGTCATTCTTGGGTAAAAGAGGCATTGAGCCAAGTTCTCCCCGCAAGCAAGCCATCGGACTGGGACTGTTAGCATTAGGTTATCTGTTTATTGCCTTCGGAGTGAAAGATATTGAGCCGGGTGTGAAAGTCAGCATGGTATGGCTCACCGGTCTTTACCTGATTCACACCATGGGCGAACTTTGTCTGGCACCTATCGGACTCTCATTGGTGTACAAACTGTCGCCTGCCCGTTTTTCTTCATTGCTGATGGGCGTATGGTACCTGAGTACCTCGGCTGCCAACAAGTTTGCCGGTCTGCTGAGCGGTTACTATCCGGAACATGGGGTAAGCAAAAGTTTCATGGGCTATCCCATTGAGAATCTGTTCGACTTCTTCATGCTTTTCGTGTTCATGAGCGGAGCAGCTGCCGTTATCCTTTTCCTGCTCTCAGGAAAATTGAAGAAAATGATGGAAGTATAAAGAACTTACTTCACATACCCAATCGAGTAGGAGGAACGGGATTAATTCCCGTTCCGACCTCTCACACCACCGTAC
>OGMI01000682.1_pt1 | contig 12456 bp, 10 predicted proteins | sample 1573201 | NCBI WGS metagenome assembly OGMI01 (sample SAMEA2582012, study PRJEB24529) | metagenome | biome: Human gut stool | place: China | collected 2011
GTGTACGGAACTGGACGTACCGTCGCTTTCAGGATAAGGTGAACAAGATTGGAAAAGTCATACTGGCAGCAGGAAAGGAGCAGGTGCCTGATTTGGTAGGCTTGTGTGAGGTGGAAAATGACTATTGCCTGAAAAGCTTGACCCGTTATTCTCCGCTTCGTGAAGTGGGTTATAAGTATGTCATGACCAGCTCGCCCGATGAGCGTGGCATCGATGTGGCTCTGTTGTATCAACCAGTCTCGTTCCGCTTGCTCGCTTCACAGAAAATTCGTATTCCGTCAGATTCATTGGGTATGCGTCCTACGCGAGATGTGCTGTACGTATCGGGGCGTGTGGTAAGCGGAGATACGTTAGATGTCTTTGTCTGTCATCTTCCCTCGCGTGTGGGAGGGGCAAAGAAAACAGATCCCTATCGTTTGTGGGTGGCCCGCAGAATCCGTCAAGCCGCTGATTCGGTCATGGCTGAGCGGCAGAATCCCCGTCTTATTATTATGGGGGACTTTAATGACTATCCTGATGGAAAGTCGTTGCAGGAAGGGCTTCGTGTGTCTGCCTTGTCTGAAAAGCCGCAGTTATGTGCCTTGTATAATCTGATGGATAACCAGCAGGGAGGGACCTATCGTTATAAAGGAGAGTGGGGTGTACTGGATCAGATGGTAGTGAACGGTGCTCTGTTGCAGCCGGATGCCCGTACAAGGACTTCAAAAGAAAAAGCTTCTATCTTGCGTTTTCCTTTTTTGTTGGAAGAAGATAATGTGTATGGAGGGGATACGCCTTTCCGCACCTATAAAGGAATGCGGTATCACGGAGGATATAGCGATCATCTTCCGGTGCTGCTGGAACTGATAGTGGAAGAATAAGAGGAGAAATATTATAAATATGTAATTCTGCAGAGGCTGGGATGGGTAATTAAGTAAAAACGTGTATATTTACTGGTAAACTAAAATCTAGGCTTATGAAAAAATCATTGTTTCTTATGCTTACCGGCATACTGTTGTTTTTACTTTCTTGTAGTAAAGAGGAGGTACGGCCCTTACTAAACCCACAAACGGAATTGGGGGATTCTTGTTTTTATAGTTCTGATTATGAATTGCAATGGAACGGAGAAGCATTAGGTGGTAAAGATTCTTGGGCTCACCCGAAAGTAAAGTTCACTACCATAAATTCTGATTCTACAAAGTTGAAACTGATAATATCTTCTTTAAATGCAGATGAGATTGATTTGGTAGTAGATGTGGTTCCAAGCGCGTCTGAAATCACTTTTTCCGGGAACTCTTCTCGGAAACCGTATGACTTGGAGGTAGAAGGACGCTTTGTACCGGATGACAAAGGCAAAAAATTGTTCTTGAATTGTCATTATCAGATAAATGATTTTTGTATTGAAGTGGATACGCCTTATGATTTCCGTTTTGGCGAAGATTGCTTGTCTTTGTTCGTTTGGAGAGGAGGTGATATAGAATGGAATGGGAATACATGGGAGAAATCGGAGCTGGTGCGGGATGTGCTGCGTAAAATAGGGCAGAGAGTGGCTCAACACACAGAAATGATGCGGGTGATATTTCATGCAGACGCTTCGCTGGATATACAGGTAAAACGGGTTGGAGAGTCTGATTTTGTGCGGTTTGCCACCTTGAAATATGATATTTCCGGGAAATACCAGAATCGTATGGACTGGATTTTTACGAAGGAACAGGCTCGGTATGTGGAAACAGAACTGATTGGGGAACCCCCAGTGTGTGCGGTTCTTCTTGCAGATTTCTTTCTTGATGGAAGATATTTTTTGCCCATGTTCTTTAAAAGAGGAGCCAATTCTGGTGAGTTATATCTCAATATAGCTAACCCTTATCGTTTGATTGCAGTGTCACGCTACGTGCAGACGAAAGGCGTGGAAGGACTTTCGGAAAAGGATGCAGAAGAGATGCAATTGTTTTTCCAGATTATTCAGGAGAATGATGCCTGGCAAAAAGATACTGAATGGTTGTATCTGTTATGCACTGAAAGAAGATAGTTGCTATAAAGCCCTCATTCCTTTTGGGAAAATGAGGGCTCTATTTTTATTTATTATATTGCTGGTGGAATTCCACTACGGCTTCTATTCCTTTTCTGAAAATATCAAGTGAGAAGTTCTCATTCGGGGAGTGGATGGCATCGCTTTCCAGTCCGAATCCCATCAGAATGGTTTTAATACCCAGAATCTGTTCGAAATCGCTGATGATAGGAATACTTCCTCCACGACGTACGGCCAGTGGCTTTTTACCGAAAGCTTTTTCAAATCCTTTTTCTGCAGCTTGATAAGCCGGATGGTCAATCGGGCACACATAGCCTTCACCTCCATGCAGAGGAGTGACTTTCACTTGTACATAGTCGGGTGCCTGCTGAGTGAGGTAGTCTACAAACAGCTGGGAGATTTTTTCATGCTGCTGGTGGGGAACCAGACGGCTGGAAACTTTGGCGTAGGCTTTAGAAGGCAATACGGTCTTGGAACCTTCGCCGGTATATCCTCCCCAGATGCCGCAGACATCGAATGACGGGCGGCAGCTGTTGCGTTCCAGTGTGGAATAGCCTTTTTCGCCTTTCAGGGCTTTCACTCCGATGGCTTCCATGTATTTTTTCTCGTCGAATGGAATTTGGGCAATCATTTCGCGCTCGGCAGCCGGTACTTCTTCTGCATCATCATAGAAATGAGGAACGGTAATACGTCCGTCCGCATCGATGACTTTTGAAAGTAAATCGCAGAGCACGTTGATTGGGTTAGCCACTGCACCACCGAAATGCCCGGAGTGAAGGTCACGGTTCGGGCCGGTTACTTCAATTTCCCAGTAAGCCAGTCCTCTTAGTCCGGTAGTGAGGGACGGCAGGTCGGCTCCTAACATGCTGGTGTCGGACACTAAGATCACATCGGCTTTCAGCAGTTCCTTGTGTGCTTTCAGAAAAGCATTCAGGCTGGGCGAACCGATTTCTTCTTCTCCTTCAAAAATGAATTTCACATTGTGGCGGAGCAGTCCTTCACGTACGAGGTATTCAAAAGCCTTGACTTGAATCATGGACTGTCCTTTATCATCGTCGGCACCGCGTGCCCAGATACGACCGTCACGAACTTCCGGTTCGAAAGGCTGGCTTTTCCATAATTCCAACGGTTCGGCCGGCATGACGTCATAATGTGCATAGACCAGTACGGTCGGAGCATCGGGGCTGACACGCTTTTCGGCATAGACTAACGGATGTCCTTCTGAGGGCATGACCATTGCTTCATCGGCTCCTGCTTCGAGCAGTAGCTGACGCCAGCGTTCCGCGCAGGCCAGCATGTCGTCTTTATGCGCAGGAAGCGCACTGATGCTGGGAATGCGGATAAGGCTGAACAGTTCGTTCAGGAATCGTTTTTCATTTTCTTGGATGTATTGTTTGATTTCCATGGTATTTTTATTTACAGATGTGTAGTTTTATTAAGCAGATAATAATCGAGTATCGTCATAGCTGCCATAGCTTCCACAATGGGGACTGCGCGAGGTAACACACAAGGGTCGTGACGTCCGCGTGCTTTCAGAATGGTCTCGTTGCCGTGGATGTCGACTGTTGGTTGTTCCATTAATACCGTAGCTACCGGCTTGAAGGCTACACGGAAATAAATATCCTGGCCGTTGCTGATACCTCCCTGAATACCTCCTGAACGGTTGGTGCGGAAGGCTATTTTCTCTCCGTCACGATAGAATATATCGTTTTGCTGGCTGCCTTTCATCTCCATGTGACTGAAACCTTGTCCGTATTCAAAACCTTTGACAGCGTTGATGCTAAGCATGGCATTGCCCAAGGCGGCATGAAGCTTGCCGAAAACCGGCTGTCCCAATCCGATAGGGCATCCTTGTATGACACAGCTGATGACACCACCGATGGTATCGCCTTCTCCTTTTGTCTGGTAAATATAGTCAGCCATCTGCTTGGCAAGTTCCTGATCTGGACAGCGTACCGGATTATCTTCAATGGTACTCAAATCGTATGCGGTATAGTCTTTATCCAACTTGAATTCTCCTACCTGCGAAGTGAAGGCCGTGATGCGAACGCCAAGTTGCCGCAATGCCAGTTTGGCAAGGGCACCGGCTACTACACGGGCGATGGTTTCACGGGCTGAAGAACGTCCGCCTCCTCGGTGGTCGCGTATACCGTATTTTTGTGTATAGGTAAAGTCGGCATGAGAAGGACGGAATACGTCTTTCATGTTGTCATAATCGTTGGAATGCTGGTTAGTATTCCATACCACAAATCCGATGGAACATCCGGTAGATACCCCTTCATATATTCCGGAAAGAAATTCTACCTGGTCAGCCTCTTTTCGGGCTGTGGTGATGGCCGATTGTCCGGGACGGCGTCGGTCCAGTTCCTGTTGAATAAAATCCATGTCGATGGCGATACCTGCCGGAAATCCGTCGATAACTCCGCCTATAGCTTTTCCGTGTGATTCACCGAAACTGGTGAGACGGAAGATATTTCCAAAAGTGTTGTTGTACATCGTTGTATAGTATAATTGATTGTGATTAGAATCTGCTTCCAGCGCCACCGCCTCCGAAGCTTCCTCCTCCAAAACTGCCGCCGCTGAAGCCGCCTCCACCTCTTCCGAAACCACCTCCAAAGAACGGACCGCCTAAGAAGGGACCTCCGTTGCCTCCCCGGTGATGGAATTCGTCGTCATCGACTTTTCGGTGAGTGTGACGTACGTGTCCGCAGTTGCTGCACAGATAGGTGATTTCTTCGGTACGTACACTGCCTACGCGTGAAATGGTACGAACCGAAACCTGTTGTAAGGTATGCTTATGGCAATTCGGACATTTGTTTCGTTGGCGTGCGGAATACCATAATAAGGCAGGTACAAGGATAAAGCAGCATCCCAGGATGATAAAAATTAGCAGTCCGTCTGATTCACCTTCGGGAGGAGTGGGAGCTCTGGAACTTTTATCCAGTACTTGTCGTACGGCCTGAATACCGGCTACCATACCGGAATCCCAGTCACCTTTACTTAAATAGGGATTCATGTAACGGGTTTGGATGCGTTTACAGATGGCATCGGGAAGAATACCTTCCAGTCCATATCCGGTAGCAAACTGGATACATCTTTCTTCTGTGACCAGCAGAATGACCAGTCCGTTGTCTTTACCTTTCTGGCCTACTCCGTTTTTCTCTCCCAGTTGGTAGGCAAAGTCGAAACAATCACCGCCTTTTATTTGCCGTACGGCTACGACCACGGTCTGGATGCCGGTTTTCTGTTCCAAAGCAAAGAGGGTGGTATCCATTACAGCTACAGCCGCTTCACTAAGAATTCCGTCAGGATTGCTGACATACCGTGTCCGGTCTTGCAGGTGTACCATGGGAACCTCTTCTACTTTGTATCCTTCAGCTCGCAAAGTGCTGAAGGCAGTTGCCAGTAAAAAGAGTATTCCGAATAAAGATGTTCGTTTCATTGTGAAGAGGGTAGGTTAGAACTTCACTTCAGGTGCCTTTTCGCTGCCTTCTTCAGCTTCGAAATAAGGACGCTTTTCAAAACCGAACATGCTTGCGACGATATTTTTCGGGAAACGGCGGATACTGGTGTTGTATTCGCGAGCAGTTTCGTTGAATTTACGACGTTCTACGCTGATGCGGTTTTCGGTTCCTTCCAACTGTGCCTGCAGTTCCTTAAAGTTTTCATTGGCTTTCAACTCAGGGTAGTTTTCCGTCACAGCCAACAGTCGGCTCAATGCACTGCCCACAGCTCCTTGTGCTTTCTGGTAGGCTTCAATTTTTTCAGGAGTCAGATCCTCTATATCAATGCTCATCTGAGTAGCTTTTGCTCTGGCTGATACCACTGCATCAAATGTTTCTTTTTCGTGTGCAGCATATCCCTTAACGGTATTGACTAGGTTAGGAATCAGGTCTGAGCGTCTCTGATATTGGTTTTCTACGTTGCTCCATGCAGTGCCTGCGGTTTCTTCCTGAGTGACTAAAGAATTATACGAACTGACGCAGTAAATCACAAGAACAGCTACTACTGCGATAACAATAATCCATGTTTTTTTCATACGTGTTATTTATGTTTTATGATTAGTTTCAATGGCAAACATACATAAAAATCTCATTTTTTGCGTATCTTTGCCCAATAATTTTGATAAGTTGTAATATTATATATGAAGAATATCCGAAATTTTTGCATCATTGCACACATTGACCACGGTAAGTCTACACTGGCTGACCGCTTGCTGGAATATACGCAGACAATTAAGGTCACAGAGGGACAGATGTTGGACGATATGGACCTGGAACGTGAGCGTGGAATCACAATCAAGAGCCATGCCATTCAGATGGAGTATACTTATAAAGGTGAAAAATACATTCTGAACCTGATTGACACTCCGGGACACGTGGACTTTTCATATGAAGTGTCTCGTTCCATTGCAGCTTGTGAAGGAGCATTGTTGGTTGTCGACGCTTCTCAAGGTGTGCAGGCGCAGACTATTTCGAACTTGTATATGGCGTTGGAACATGACCTGGAGATTATTCCGGTGATGAACAAGTGTGATATGGCCAGTGCGATGCCGGAAGAGGTGGAGGATGAAATTATTGATTTGTTAGGCTGCAAGCGTGAAGATATTATTCGTGCATCGGGAAAGACCGGTATGGGAGTAGAGGATATTCTTCAGGCGGTAGTAGAACGTATCCCAGCTCCAGTTGGTGATGAGAATGCGCCGCTGCAGGCTTTAATTTTCGATTCTGTATTCAATTCATTCCGTGGTATCATTGCATATTTTAAGGTAGTAAACGGAGTGATTCGTACAGGTGACAAGGTGAAATTCTTCAATACAGGAAAAGAATACGATGCTGACGAAGTAGGTGTATTGAAAATGGATATGGTTCCTCGGAAAGAATTGCGTACGGGGGATGTAGGATACATTATTTCCGGTATCAAAACTTCTAAAGAGGTGAAGGTAGGAGATACCATTACGCATATCAGTCGTCCGTGTGATAAAGCAATCGATGGATTTGAGGAAGTAAAACCAATGGTCTTTGCCGGAGTTTACCCGATTGAGGCGGAAGATTATGAGAATTTGCGTGCTTCTTTGGAAAAACTTCAGCTGAACGATGCGTCTCTGACCTTCCAGCCGGAATCTTCTTTGGCGTTGGGTTTCGGATTCCGCTGCGGCTTCTTGGGATTGCTTCACATGGAAATTGTGCAGGAGCGACTGGATCGTGAGTTTGATATGAATGTGATTACCACTGTTCCTAACGTATCGTATATGATTTACGACAAGCAGGGAGGGGTACAGGAAGTACATAACCCGGGAGGAATGCCCGACCCAACGTTGATTGATCATATTGAAGAACCTTATATTGATGCTTCCATTATTACGGCAACAGATTATATCGGTCCAATTATGACGTTGTGTCTAGGTAAGCGCGGAGAACTGGTGAAGCAGGATTATATCTCAGGTAATCGTGTGGAATTGCATTACAAGATGCCTTTGGGTGAAATTGTGATAGATTTCTATGATAAGTTGAAGAGTATTTCCAAAGGATATGCTTCTTTTGACTATCATCAGTCAGGTTTCCGTCCATCTAAGTTGGTGAAGCTGGATATTCTGTTGAACGGAGAATCGGTTGATGCCTTGTCTACGTTGACTCACTTTGATAATGCGTATGATTTAGGACGCCGAATGTGTGAGAAACTGAAGGAATTGATACCTCGTCAGCAGTTTGAAATTGCGATTCAGGCGGCTATCGGTGCAAAGATTATTGCGCGTGAAACCATTAAGGCAGTCCGTAAGGATGTGACGGCCAAATGTTATGGAGGTGACGTAAGCCGTAAGCGTAAGCTCTTGGAAAAGCAGAAAAAAGGAAAAAAGCGTATGAAGCAAATTGGTACGGTTGAAGTTCCTCAAAAGGCATTTTTAGCGGTTCTTAAGCTTGATTAAGCTTTTGGGTCTCTGCAAGAGGCGTCAAAAAGACAAAAAATCTCTTTTTGATGCCTCTTTTATTTTTATCAAATTGCAATGTATTGTAAAAAATAAATTTCGAATTTGTTGTTTATTCTTTGTAAAATATATATATTTGTCACATGAATAAGGCTTTGCTAGATATTTTAAAAGTAGGTATGTTCTTTTGGTATATGGTGGTTTTATTTGTAACTAAATTTATTTATTAACTATCCTACTTTTCTTTTAATGTAATTTTGGTTAGGTAGGACTTAAAAACATTTTACATATGGAAAAACTTTTCCCCAGTAACAAAGTGAGATTTCGTCATCTTTATGATGAAACTGATAAGGAAGAACAAATTCTTTTTTACAGATGTTCATTGATGGTGGAAACGTATATTAAAATACACGTTCGTAATCAGGAAGATGTCTACAATTTACGTCAGGAAGTATTGTTGAAAGTGGTAGAAGGATTGGATAAGTCGTACCATGAAAGAGGACGTTTTTTTCAATGGGCAATGACGATAACAATTAATATGGTAAATGATTATTATCGCAGAAAGAAAAATGCCCCCACTATGGTTGCACTTGATGATGAGGCCGTGGCGGCTCATACGGCAGAATGTCCCTCACGAAAGATTAAGTTTTTGTTGAAGTTTGAGCGTGTTTATATGATAATACGGGAAATACTTTTGAAGCTTTCTTTGTTTGAGAGAGGATTGATTATAGACCTCTTCTTTGAGGGCTTAAGTTTTAGAGAAGCGGGCGAAAAGAGAGGTATAAGTAAATCTACTTGTTTCAAACTTTATAAAAAAATCATAGCCAAAATTCGCAGGTTGTTAAAAGAAAGAGGGATTGATTTTACTTTTCTAGACGATGATTTATAAGAAAAAGGCATCCATACAAGATTTGTATTTGGGTGCCTTTTCTTATTTGTTTCTTCTGAATTTCGACTTTTTTTGTACTTTTGCGCGGAAAAAATAATTAAAAGCTATCTTTATGTTAACATTGGATTGTATTTATCGGGCATCGTTTGCTCTGAAAAATGTGATAAGAAGAACGGATTTGATATATGCTCCCCAAATAAATAATGAGAGTCAGGTATATTTGAAACCGGAAAACCTGCAATATACAGGTTCGTTTAAGTTGCGTGGTGCATGTTACAAGATTTCTTGCTTGACAGAGGAAGAAAAGGCTCGTGGAGTGATTGCTTGTTCAGCGGGAAATCATGCGCAGGGTGTTGCACTTGGTGCTACGAAGCATGGCATAAAATCGTTGATTTGTCTTCCGGAAGGTGCTCCTATTTCGAAAGTAGAGGCAACCAAGCGTTACGGAGCTGAGGTATGTCTGGTTCCAGGTGTTTATGATGATGCTTACCAGAAAGCTTTGCAGCTTAAGGAGGAAAGAGGATATACTTTCATTCATCCTTTTGATGATGAACATGTCATTGCCGGACAGGGAACAATCGGACTGGAATTGTTGAATCAGCTTCCCGATGTAGAAGTCGTGATAGTCCCTATTGGAGGAGGTGGACTTATATCTGGTGTGGCTTATGCGCTGAAATCTTTAAAACCTGATGTGAAGGTATATGGTGTGCAGGCACAAGGGGCTCCGAGTATGTTGCGGTCTATCGAGCATGAATGTCGCGAATGCCTTTCTTCAGTGTCAACAATCGCAGATGGTATTGCAGTAAAGGAACCGGGAGAGCATACTTTTGATTTGTGCAGCAAGTATGTGGATGGTATTGTAACTGTGACGGAAGATGAAATCTGTGCGGCTATTTTAGCTCTGATGGAGCAGCAGAAACTTATTGCTGAAGGGGCGGGAGCAGTTGCTGTGGCAGCTGCCATGTTCAATAAGGTTCCGGTGGCAGGGAAGAAAACAATTTGCGTGGTATCCGGAGGAAATATTGATGTAACTATCCTGAGCCGTGTGATTGGACGTGGATTGGATATGTCTGGCCGTTCTTATACTGTAACGCTTGATTTGCATGATAAACCTGGAGAACTGATGGGAGTAGCTACTATTGTGGCTCGTCTGGGAGGGAATATCATTTCAGTACTTCACGAACGTAACAATAATAATAGTAATGTGACAGCCTGTTTCCTGAGACTGGTGATGGAAACACGTAATGCGGAGCACATTTCACTTATTCGAAATGCACTGCTGGAGGCAGGATACACCATCGTAAATTAAGTAGGAGAGCTGTAATTTGTCGGATTTCTGAACTTGTCCTGACGAATTTAATTTTTTTAAGCAGATTTTCCTCGTTAACGTTACCAACAATACAATATTTATCGTACATTTGCCACACATTTGTAAAGTGTGGTTTGCAAAAATGACTGATAAAATAAAACATCTAGGTATTGTGGAAAGCATTAACGGTTCTTACTTGAAGGTGAGGATTGTACAGACGTCAGCTTGTTCTGCCTGCAGCATAAAAGGGCATTGCAGTGCGGCTGAATCGAAGGAGAAACTGATAGATGTATACAATAAGTCTGGTCTCCCCTGTCAGGTAGGAAACCAGGTCATGATAAGCGGAGCGACATCCCTGGGAATGAAAGCTGTAATGTGGGCTTTTGTTTTTCCTTTTGTGGTGTTGCTCGTTTCTCTTTTTGTCGCTATGTATTTTACGGGAGGGGATGAGGCCGTTTCTTCCATCGCATCTTTGTGTATGCTTATACCTTATTATCTGATACTTTTCTTTTGCCGGGAGAAATTCAGACGTACTTTTGTGTTTGTTTTGGAATCAATTAATAATTAATAAACTAACTTTATATTATGAGTTTAATTTTGGTTGCAGTGATTTCACTGGGTGCCATTGGCTTGATTTCAGCTGTTATCTTGTACGTGGCTTCTAAGAAATTTGCTGTGTATGAAGATCCCCGAATTGCTCAGGTGGCAGAAGTGCTTCCTCAGGCCAATTGCGGTGGATGTGGTTTCCCGGGATGTTCCGGTTTTGCAGCTGCTTGTGTAAAAGCTGGTTCTCTGGAGGGGAAAATGTGTCCGGTGGGTGGTCAGCCTACAATGGAGAAGGTCGCAAGTATTTTGGGACTGGAAGCAGCTGCTTCAGAACCGAAGGTTGCGGTAGTGAGATGTAACGGAACATGTGCCAACCGTCCGAAGCTGACTCAGTACGACGGAGTGCGTTCTTGTGTGGTAGCCAATTCTACTTTCGGCGGTGAAACCGGTTGTACCTTTGGCTGTCTGGGATGTGGTGACTGCGTATCGGCTTGTCAGTTTGATGCTATTCACATGAATCCGGAAACAGGACTTCCTGAAGTAGACGAATCAAAATGTACGGCTTGTGGTGCTTGTAGCAAGGCTTGTCCGCGTAACATCATTGAAATTCGCCCGAAAGGCAAGAACAACCGCAGAGTGTACGTACAGTGTGTCAATAAGGACAAGGGTGCTGTTGCCCGTAAGGCATGTGCAGCAGCTTGTATCGGTTGCGGCAAGTGTGTGAAGGTATGTCCGTTTGAAGCTATTACATTGGAAAACAACCTGGCCTATATCGACCCGGCTAAATGTAAGTCATGCCGTAAGTGTGAGATGGAATGTCCGCAGCAGGCTATCGTGGCAGTGAACTTCCCTCCTCGTAAGCCGAAGGCAGAAGCTCCTGCAGCAGAAAAACCGGCTGTAGAGAAGCCTGCAACCGCCAGTCCGGTACAACCTGAAGCTGTAAAGACTGAAACGGTAACTCCAGCTGCAGCTCCGGCTGCCGAAGCTCCAAAGAATACAGAGGCTTAATCTTATAATTGTATAATACTAAATAACATAAAAGTGAAGACGTTTAGAATTGGTGGAGTTCATCCAGCAGAAAATAAATTGTCAGCCGGGAAAGCTATTGAAACGCTTGCACTTCCTAAGCAGGCGGTGTTCCCGTTGTCTCAGCATATTGGTGCGCCTGCCACTGCCATTGTAAAGAAAGGCGATGTGGTAAAGGTGGGTACCAAGATTGCCGAAGCGGGAGGCTTTGTATCGGCAGCTATCTTCTCTTCCGTGTCTGGAAAGGTAAACAAGGTAGATAGCGTAATTGATGCAAGCGGCTATCGCAAGCCTGCAATTTTTATCGACGTAGAAGGTGATGAATGGGAAGAAACAATCGACCGTAGCAAGGATTTGGTAAAGGAATGCAACCTGACTCCGGAAGAAATTGTCGCAAAAATCAAGAATGCCGGTATCGTAGGTATGGGTGGTGCTTGTTTCCCTACTCATGTGAAACTGACTCCTCCTCCCGGATGCAAGGCAGAATGTGTAATTATCAATGCAGTAGAATGTGAACCTTATCTGACTGCCGACCATCGTCTGATGCTGGAAAAAGCAGATGAAATCTTGGTTGGTGTACAGATTCTGATGAAGGGAGCAAAGGTAAACAAAGCCTATATCGGTATTGAAAACAATAAACCGGATGCCATCAAGTTAATGACAGAAAAGGCAGCCGCTTATCCAGGTATTGAAATTGTACCTTTGAAAGTGAAATACCCTCAGGGAGGTGAAAAACAGTTGATTGATGCAGT
>OGMI01000683.1_pt1 | contig 12432 bp, 10 predicted proteins | sample 1573201 | NCBI WGS metagenome assembly OGMI01 (sample SAMEA2582012, study PRJEB24529) | metagenome | biome: Human gut stool | place: China | collected 2011
TATTTGCTTTTGCTATTATTACTTTTGCTGTAGGTTATTGGGGTAGTTTAATATGGGCCGTAGTTCCTGCAGTGTTAATGCTATTTTTTATTTATTTTTTCCGTAATCCCAATCGTCCTACACAATCAGATGACTCTATTATTTATTCTCCTGCAGATGGAACAGTAATGGCAATAGAAGACTTTTATGATGAAGAATATTTAAATGAAGATGCTATAAAGGTTACTATTTTCCTTTCCGTTTTTAATGTGCATGTCAATCGCAGCCCTGTTAATGGTGAAATAAAATACCAGCGTTATACATGTGGGCAGTTTGTGCCGGCATATAAAAAATCTGCCTCTTTTGAAAATGAACGTCATGCTATTGGAGTTCAAAACGATAAGATGAGAGTTTTGGTTATTCAGGTTGCAGGATTACTGGCGCGTCGTATTGTATCGTGGGTGACTTTAGGTCATAATTTGAAACAAGGCGAATGTTATGGTATGATTAAATTTGGATCAAGTACTGAACTCGTTTTACCAAAAAATGTTGAAATTCTTGTAAAAAAAGGTGATTCAGTAGTTGGAGGAGTTTCTCTGATCGGGAGGGTTCATTAAAAGATGAATTATCGTCGTATCATACCTAACAGCATTAGTGCATTAAGTTTAACATTTGGCGTGTTATCTATTTTTGATACATTTGAAGGCAATTTTTCCAGAGCAGCTATATTTATAATATTGGCTGTTATTGCAGATTCTATGGATGGAAGAGCTGCTCGCTTTTTAGGAGTAGGAGGCGGGGAATTTGGTAAAGAACTGGATTCTTTATGTGATTTAGGTTCTTTTGGTGTCGCTCCTGCTATTCTTATTTATCAATATGGTATGACAGATTTAGGTTTACTTGGAAAACTCATTGCTTCCATTTTTACAATTTGTGGTGCTATGCGTTTAGCAAGATTTAATGTAAATGTTGGTGAGGTAAAGGGATATTTTCAAGGCATGCCGATTCCTGCGGGAGCCTGTGTTTTAGCAACGTATGTTCTTTCTGATTATTCCTTTTCCACTTATTTTGTTGCAATTCTAACTTTTGTAATTGGTTGTATTATGTATAGTAATGTAAAATTTCCGGATTTTAAAGGTAAAGGAAATCCAATGTTTTTACCTCCGGTAATTGTTGCTGCTGCTGTTGGCATATATTTACTTTATGTAAACCTTTCAGCATGGCCTTTTGCGGCCATGTTTACCTATTCGTTAGCTGGGATTATTAACTGTGTTTATGCAAAAATGCTAAACAAGCAGTAAATATTTTTAGAAAGCAAGGAGATTTTTGATGAGTACCTATTTTGACTTGATCATGATTCCGTTGCAGCTTTTAATTGTATTCTTCACGATCTATTATTTTACGCTTTCTTTCTTTGGCCTTTTTGGCCGCAGACCAGAAGAAAAAATTTATGATGAGCAAAAAACTTTTGCTATGATCGTTTGTGCACACAATGAAGAGCAAGTTATCGGTCAATTGGTCGAGAATCTGCATCTGCTCAATTATTCTGATCATTTATATGATATTTTTGTAGTTGCAGATAACTGTAAAGACAATACAGCGCAAATTGCCCGTCAAGCAGGAGCAATCGTTTATGAACGCTTTAATGATAATGAAAAAGGCAAAGGATTTGCAATGGATTGGATGTTCCAAAGGCTTTTTGAAATGGAACGTCAATATGATGCTGTTTGTGTCTTTGATGCAGATAATTTAGTTCATCCTGACTTTTTAAGAGAAATGAACAGCCGTTTATGTAAAGGCGAACGATTAATTCAGGGATATTTGGACTCTAAAAATCCTAATGATACCTGGATTTCAGGAGTATTTTCTATTTCTTTCTGGGTCGTAAACCATGTATGGCATTTAGCTAAATATAATATCGGTTTATCTAGCTGTCTTGGCGGCACTGGTATGTGTATTTCTACAGATATATTGCGCAGACATGGCTGGGGTGCTACATGCCTTACAGAAGATATGGAATTTACAATGAAAGCTTTGTTGGAAGGTATACCTACTACTTGGGCACATGATGCCATCGTCTATGATGAAAAGCCTCTTACTTTTATGCAATCCTGGAATCAACGTAAACGTTGGGCTCAAGGGCATTTTGATGTAGCAAACCGTTATATCGGTAAATTGTTTGTAAAAGGCATTAAGGAAAGAAATGTCGTTGTTCTTGATGGAATAATCAATTTATTCCAACCGTATTTCTTACTTATTTCTACTTTTTTTGTCATTTGCAGTTATATCTATCAATTTTATCCTTTCTATACAAATGTCTTATATGCTATTCTACCGTTAGAAGTTTGGACGCTGATAGGTATAGGTCAGTATATTTTTCCTATGATTGTACTTTTTAAAATTCATGCTTCTTTTAAATCATGGATGTACCTTTTATTGTATCCGCTCTTTATTTACAGCTGGATACCTATTACTGTACTGGGGTATATTCACAGGCATGATCATGAATGGAGCCACACTGCTCATACTCGCGGAATAAGCTTTAACGAAGTTTTAATTCCGGAAAATGCTGAACTTGGCCCGAAACAAGTCGTATTTCCTAAAAAACAATAACTTTTGACCGCTCTTCTAAAGAGTGGTCTTTTTCTTTATAAAATGCTTGAATTCTTTATTTTATAAGGCTTTTATGTTATTATAAGATGATAAGATATAAAATATATAAGGAGAAGTTTGTGAAGATACGCGGTATTTTATTTGATTTAGATGGAACATTAATATTAGGAAATGAAGTTATTGATGGTGCAAGAGAAGCTATAAGTAAAATTAGAAGTTTAGGAAAAGAACTGCTTATTTTTACTAATAACTCTTCTAGAAGTAGAATGCAATATGTAGAAAAATTAGCAAAGATGGGAATAAATGTTACAGAAGAGGAGATAATAACTGCAGGATATATAACTGGAAAATATCTATTAAAAAATAATAAAAGAGTTATATATGTATTAGGAACTGAAAAGTTTAAAGAGATGTTAGAAGAGATGGGATTAATAGTAATTCATGAACCAGAGTTAAAAGATGGAAAGTATAATGTAGATGCAGTAGTTGTGGGATTAGATAGTGAATTAAATTATGAAAAAATAAAAACAGTATGTAAGTTATTACAAGACCCAGAGATGACATATATAGGAGCAAATCCAGATATGGTTTACCCTGTAGAAAATGTTTTATTTTATCCAGATTGTGGAAGTATAGCTAAAATGATCTCTTATTCAACAAAAAGAGTTCCTAAATTTTTAGGAAAACCTTATCATGAGATTTTTGATTATTGTTTAGAAAAAAAAGGAGTATCAAAAGATGAAGTTGTAATTGTTGGAGATAGATTATATACTGATATAGCTTGTGGACAAGAAAATGGGTGTGATACAGTGTTAGTGCTTACAGGAGAAGCAAAAAGAGAGGATTTAATACAATAGTTTTGGATAGTATAAAGGATTTAAAATTATAGAAAGTTATTATGAAGTTTTAATATAAAATTAAAGACAAAAAAGAAGAAAATTTTACTGTAATAAATTTAAAGTAGAATTTTCTTCTTTTTATTGTAGTAATTAATTATTATTTTGTTTTCTAGCTATTTTAGGTAAAATAAATCCAAGTCCGATAAGTACAATAGGAGTTAAAATATTTAAAGTTATTTGGAAAATCCATTCTGAACTAAAAACTTCAACATTTTTAGGGAAAATTCCCATTAAACAAGCAAAAGCAGTAAATCCAAAACACCAAACTCCAACTAAAGTAGCTATTTTATCATTAGATATTAATTTAAAAGTAGCTTTTTTCATTAGGTCTCTATTTTTCATAAATCCTCTAAGTCCAATATAAGCTAAGAAAACCCATAAATATCTAAGAGGCATAACAATAGAATTTAAATCAAGTAACCAGTTATAAAGGTTGTTCATATCTCCAATACCAAGAGCAGGAATAATAATTAATATTCCAACTAAAATAGCAGTTAGCTTATATCCTGTAATAGGAGCTCCATATTCGTTAGTTTTAGTAAAAGAGTGTGGAATAAAGTTTTTATCTCCTTCACCAATTAGCATTTTAAGAGGAGCATCTATAGAAAACATTAAAGCAGAAATTTGTCCTAATGTATTAGCAATTGCATATAATATCATCAATAGATTTCCAAGACCATAATATTCTCCTAATAGCTTAAATGCATAGTATTGTCCATTCATTTTTAGGTCTGCAGGAATATTTCCACTATTAAACATTATTCCCATTGCAAGAGAACCAAGTAGTGCTGACATACCAACAGAAGCAGCTAATACAATCATACCTTTAGGGAAATTTTTATTTGGATTCTCAACTTCTTTTACATATGGAGATATTTTTTCACAACCACCAACAGCAAAAACAAGCATAGATATAGTTGTAAAATATGCAAAATCAAATTTTGGCATAAAAGTTGAAAGACTCCAATCAGTAGTAGCAGAGTGTGCTCCTACAATTGAAGGTGCTGCTACAGTTAAAAGAATATATAAAATTCCCATAAAAAACATAGAAGTTCCAGCTAAAGCTCCTATTTTTTTTAAGGAATTAATTCCTCTTGAAGAAAGCCAAAGAAAAAATAGAAAAATAACAAGTACAATACTTTGTAACAAAAGTGGATTGAAATTTTTAATCATATCTCCATTTTGAAAGAATACCCAACTTAATGCAACTAAAGCTCCTTGTGGCTTTTGAGCTAGGTAAGGAATATGTACAACCCAATATGTCCAACCAGCTAGATAAGCAATCATAGGTGTATAAGTTGAACCTATCCAACTTGAAACTCCTCCAGATTTATGATCAAATACAGATCCCATTTCTCCAACCATTAGAGCATATGGTAAAAAGTAAAATGTAAGGATAAGTAGCCATGATATAACTACTGTAAGACCTTGATTAGCGTAGTTGTTAACAACATTTCCAAATCCCCAAACAACAGTAAATCCCATCATTGCAAGAGTACGCCAATTTAATTTTTTTGTGTTCATCAATATATTCTCCTTTAAAAATTATAATACTTGAGAATTATATCATAAAAAATATAATATACAAAGAAAATTAAAAAAAATTTCAAAAATATGAAAAAATAATAAAAAAGTTATAAAAAAATAACATCTGTTATATTAAAAGAGATAATTGACATTAAATATGATAACATATATAATATAAATATAATTAAATAAGATCAAATGGTTTCAGTTTATACTGAATTAAAAGGGAAATAGGTTAAAATCCTATGCGGTCCCGCCACTGTAAAGATGATGAAAGCAGATTACCACTAGAAGAATTTCTGGGAAGGTTGTGAGTAAAGTGAATCTAAGCCAGGAGACCTGCCTTTGATTAAGAACAACTAACTTGCGAGGACGAGTATAGGAAAATATATTTTATTTTTTGGGTAAAATTATATGTATCCTAGACTTTAGTGTAAGTCTAGGATTTTTTATTAAGAGGTGAAATTTATGAAAAGAAGAGTGGAGAATTTTTTTAATCAAGTATTAATAGATGGAAAGATTTTTATAAAAGGTGAAAACACGCCATATACAGGAGTTCTTATTTGTAAATATTCAAATAATGAATTAAAAGAAGAGGTAAAATATATAGATGGAGTAAAGGAAGGAATATCTAAAAAGTATTATTCAAATGGGAATTTAAAAGAGAGTATAGAAGAGAGTTTAATTCTTTTTGAAGTAGATGCTAAAAAGATGGAAAAAGAGTTTTCAGTAATTTATAAAATACAAAATAATAATGTGATAGGAGATTTTAATAAATTACGTCAAATTTTAAATAATATTATTTCTAATGCTTTTAAATATACTAGAATTGGAGATAAGATAACTTTAACTATAGAGGAGATAAAAAGAGAAAATTATTCTAATTTTTATTTTGAAATAAAAGATACTGGTTATGGAATGACAAAGGAATTTTTAGAAAAGATATTTATTCCTTTTGAAAGAGAAACAAGATTTGGAGCTAAGGGGATAAAAGGAACAGGGCTTGGAATGGCAATAGTAAAAAATTTAGTTACACAATTGGATGGAGAGATAGAGATAACTAGTGAAATAAATAAAGGTACAACTGTATCAATAATGATCCCATTAGAAACAACTAATAATGAAGAAAAAATAAAAATAGAAAAAACTAAAGAACTAGAAGGGTCAATAAAAGGAAAAACAATACTTATAGCTGAAGATAATGAGATAAATATGGAGATAGCTACAGAATTACTTAAAATGAAAGGACTTAATGTAATACAAGCTTGGAATGGATTAGAAGCTATACATAAATTTGAAGAAGCTGAAGAGGGAAGTATAGATATTATTTTAATGGATATGCAAATGCCTGAATTAGATGGTTGTGAAGCAGCTAAAAGAATAAGAAAACTATCAAGAAAGGATGCTCAAGTGATACCTATAATAGCTGTAACAGCTAATGCTTTTCCAGAGGACATAGCAGCTACAACTTTAGCTGGGATGAATGGACATATATCTAAACCAATAGATTTCAATATTTTAGATAGAAAGTTAAGAGAATATTTAAAGGTATAGAAAATAATAAAGGAGTTAGATAAATGAGAAAAGAGAAGATAAAGAAAAGAGCTTTTAATAGTAAAATTTTAATGTTAGGAATTATAATTAATTTATTAGTAATATTTTTTCAAAAATATGAATATGAAAAAATTAAGAGTATTCAAATAAAAGATGCTGGTATTATCTTAACCAATAAAATAAAAGCTAAAGTAGAAGTATTAGAAGATATTACAGAGTTTTTAAAAGGGGTAAGTGTAGCTAGAAATGGAGAAGTATCACAAGAACTCTTTTATAAAGTTTCAAGATTTCTTTATTCTCTTTATCAAGAAAATGAGATTTCTGGTATTTTTTATCTTGAAGGTGGAAAAGTAAAATATGCTTATCCAATAGAAGGAAATAGAGGGACTTTAGGAATAGATATTTTACAAAAAGCAGAGAGAAAAGATGATGCCCTATTAGCAATAAGAAAAAAGCAGGCTGTTTTATCTGGACCATATAAATTATATCAAGGAAATATCGGAATGATTATAAGAAATCCTATTTTTATTCAAAGAGATGGAAAAGAAGAGTTTATAGGATTTAGTGCCCTTGCAATAAAATTTCCAAATTTTATGAATAGTATAGATTTTAATGAATTAAAAGACTATAATTATAAAATTTCTACTTATTCTAATGGAGAAAAGAAAATAATAACAAGTAAAGGAATTGTATCACCTAATGCTAAAACTTTTGTTACTGAAATTTTAAACAATAATTGGGAAATAACTTTAGATCCTATAAATAATAATCTTGGAATAAATACAATGCTTATTACTGGAATAGGATTATTTCTATTAACTTTAATTTTATCTCATTTATTTTATCGTTATGAAGAAAGAAAAAAACTATTGGAAGAGATGGAATTAGAAAAAGAATTATTATTAGTGGCATTAGAAAATAGTCAGATTGTAATTTTTACTTATGATGATGTAAATAAAAAAATACATTTTAGAAATAAAAGAAGTTTTTTAGAAGAATACAATGGAAAAGAAGAAATATCTTCAGAGATGTTAGAAGAAAAATTAATTATAGAAGAGGGAAAGGAAAAGTTACTTAAAGCTTTTTCACAAATTAGAGGTGGAAGAAAAAAAGTGACTTGTACTGTTCAAAAAAATAGTGAAAAAAATGGAAAAATTTGGGAAAAAATTACTCTTCTAAATCCTTTTGTAGATAAATATGGGATGGAGAAAATAATAGGAATTGTTGAAGAAATTAAGGACTATAATGAAAAAGAATTAGAAAAAACTATTGACAAAAAATGAAAAATGTTATATATTTACATTATAAGAATTAGCACTCTAAATAAATGAGTGCTAACAAAAAGGTGATCAGAATGTCTATAACAGATAGAGAAAAATTGGTATTAAATGCCATAGTTAATTATTATCTCAATTTTGGAGATACTATAGGTTCTAGGACATTGGTAAAAAAATATGGAATTGAGTTATCTTCAGCAACAATTAGAAATGTAATGGCTGATTTGGAAGATATGGGATTTATAGCAAAGACTCATACATCTTCAGGAAGAATTCCTACTGATAAGGGATATAAATATTATCTTGATGAATTGCTAAAAGTTGAAAAACTTACAAAGCAAGAGAGAGAGAATATTGAATTAGCTTATGAAAATCGTGTGAATGAGTTAGATATGCTTTTACAGCAAACCTCTTCTTTATTATCGAAGTTAACTACATATGCAGGAATAGCTATGGAGCCAGCTGTAATGTTAGAGAGAGTTAAAAAGATTGAGTTAGTTCACATAGATGATTACATGGTAGTTGCTATTATAGTTTTAGAAAATAGATCAGTAAAAACTAAAAAATTGATGTTGACAACTCCAATTTCTAAAAAGGAATTAGAAGAGTTATCCAATGAGATAAATGAAAGATTAAAAGTAGAAGATTTAACTCAGATGGATGTAGAAAACTATGTAATAGGAAAGAAAAAACTTATTCCTAGAGTTGCAGAGCATTATGAAGATGAAAGTAAATTATTTATCAATAATGTACCAAGTATTTTTAGAGATAAACATGTGAATGAAGTTTCAGAAGCTTTGGAACTATTCAATCAAAGAAAAGATATTAGAGGAATATTTGAACATATAATAAGTACTAGAAATACAACTAATGGACAAGTTGAAGTAGTTTTTGGAGATGAGTTAGGAGTAAAAGGTTTAGAAGATTATAGTTTTGTATATTCTACTTATAATATAGGTGATTCTCAAGGAGTAATTGGAGTAATTGGACCAAAGAGAATGGCTTATTCAAAAACTATGGGATTTATAAAATATGTAACTCAAGAGGTAAATAAAGCAATAAATCAAAATCAGATTGAAGAAAGGAAGAAATAAATGTTTGGAAAGAAAGAAAATAAAGTTGAAGAGATAAAAGAGCAAAAAGATTGTGGTTGTGGACCAGATTGCAACTGCACTTGTAATGGTGAAGAAAAAGTTGAAGAGGTTAAACAAGAAGATATTTTAGCTCAAAAAGATGAAGAAATCGGAAAATTAAAAGCTGAAGTAGATGATTGGAAACAATCATATTTAAGAAAACAAGCTGAATTCCAAAACTTTACAAAAAGAAAAGAAAAAGAGATGGAAGAGCTTAGAAAATTTGCTTCTGAAAAAATAATTACTAAATTATTAGATGGTTTAGATAACTTAGAAAGAGCAATAGCAGCTTCTGAATCTACAAAAGATTTTGATGGATTAGTTAAAGGTGTGGATATGATACTAGGACAATTAAAAGGAATTATGGAATCAGAAGGAGTAGAAGCTATAAAGGCTGAAGGAAAATATGATCCTATGTTCCATCATGCTGTAATGGTAGAAGATAATCCAGAATTTGAAGATGACCATATTGTACTAGAACTTCAAAAAGGTTATACAATGAAGGGAAAAGTAATTAGACCATCAATGGTTAAAGTTTGTAAAAGAGGATAATTAAAATAGTATATAAAGTTTTAATATAAATTGAAGAGTATTTTAGGAGGTTTTAAAAATGAGTAAAATAATTGGTATTGACTTAGGAACAACAAACTCTTGTGTAGCAATAATGGAAGGAGGTAACGTAACAGTTATCCCTAACGCTGAAGGAGCAAGAACTACTCCATCAGTAGTAAACGTAAAAGAAAATGGAGAAATTATAGTAGGAGAGATAGCAAAAAGACAAGCTATTACAAATCCAACTTCAACTGTAAGTTCGATTAAAACTCACATGGGTTCAGATTATAAAGTAGAAATCTTTGGAAAAAAATATACTCCACAAGAAATTTCTGCTATGACACTTAAAAAACTTAAAAAAGATGCTGAAGCTTATTTAGGAGAAGAGATTAAAGAAGCAGTAATTACTGTACCAGCTTACTTTACAGACTCTCAAAGACAAGCAACTAAAGACGCTGGAGCAATTGCTGGATTAGATGTAAAAAGAATTATCAACGAACCAACTGCAGCAGCACTAGCTTATGGACTAGAAAAGAAAAAAGAGGAAAAAGTTCTAGTATTTGACCTTGGAGGAGGAACTTTTGACGTATCTGTACTTGAAATAGCTGATGGAGTAATCGAAGTTATAGCAACTGCAGGAAACAACCACTTAGGAGGAGACGATTTCGACGCTGAAATCATCAACTGGTTAACTTCTGAATTTAAAAAAGAAACAGGAATAGATTTATCAAATGATAAAATGGCTTACCAAAGATTAAAAGATGCAGCTGAAAAAGCTAAAAAAGAGTTATCATCAATGATGGAAACTTCAATCTCTTTACCATTCATCACTATGGACGCAACAGGACCTAAACACTTAGAGATGAAATTAACAAGAGCTAAATTTAATGATTTAACTAGACACCTAGTTGAAGCAACTCAAGGACCTACAAAAACAGCTTTATCAGATGCTAAATTAAATCCATCTGAAATTGATGAAGTATTATTAGTAGGAGGATCTACAAGAATACCAGCAGTTCAAGAGTGGGTAGAATCATTCTTCGGTAAAAAACCAAATAAAGGAATCAACCCAGATGAAGTTGTTGCCGCTGGAGCAGCTATTCAAGGTGGAGTATTAATGGGAGACGTTAAAGACGTATTATTACTAGACGTAACTCCATTATCATTAGGAATTGAAACTCTTGGAGGAGTATTCACTAAGATGATAGAGAAAAATACAACTATCCCAGTTAAAAAATCTCAAGTATTCTCAACAGCAGTAGATAACCAACCAGCTGTTACAATTAATGTATTACAAGGTGAAAGAGCAAAAGCTTCTGACAACCATAAATTAGGAGAATTTAACCTAGAAGGAATCCCAGCAGCACCTAGAGGAATCCCTCAAATCGAAGTAACATTTGATATTGACGCAAACGGAATTGTACACGTATCAGCAAAAGATTTAGGAACTGGAAAACAAAATACAGTAACTATTTCTGGATCAACTAACCTATCTAAAGAAGATATCGAAAGAATGACTAAAGAAGCTGAAGCAAATGAAGCTGAAGATAGAAAATTCAAAGAATTAGTAGAAACTAGAAACAAAGCAGATATGTTAATCTCTTCTACTGAAAAATCATTAAAAGAGTATGGAGATAAAGCTTCTGAACAAGAGAAAAAAGATATAGAAGCAGCTATTGAAGAGCTTAAAAAAGTAAAAGATGGAGAAGATAAAGAAGCTATAGATAAAGCTATGGAACACTTATCACAAGTAGCTCACAAATTTGCTGAAGAGATCTACAAAGAAGCTCAAGCTAAAGCACAAGCTGGACAACAAGCAGGAGCACAAGAAAATAAAAAAGCAGATGACGATGTAGCTGAAGCTGAAGTAGTAGACTAATAAAATAGAAAAATAAATTAAAGTTCTTAAAAAATAAAAGGGGAGATGGGGTTTTACCCCTCTTCCCTTATATTAAGTTAAGGAGATAGGAGAAGAGAGATGGAATTAAAAATAAATAATGGATTATTAGAAGTTAGATTAGAAAGTTTTGGTGCAGAATTAGTAGGACTTAGAGATTTAGAAAATGATAGAGAATATATGTGGCAAAAAGACCCAAAATTCTGGGCTAAATGTTCTCCTATACTATTTCCTTTTGTAGGGGCTTTGAAGGATAATAGATATCTTTACGAAGGTAAAGAATACAATATTACAACTAGACATGGTTTTGCTAGAGATAATGAATTTAAAATAAATTCTCAAACAGAAAATAGTATTGAATTTCTATTTGAAAGTAATGAGGGAACAAAGAAAGTTTATCCTTTTGATTTTAAACTTTATTTAAAATATATTTTAGAAGGAAAAAAATTAAGATTAGAATATAGAGTAGAAAATTTAGGAGATAAAAAAATGTATTTCTCATTAGGAGCTCATCCAGCTTTTGCTACTCCTCTAACTTCAAGAATAGAATACTCAGATTACTATATAGAGTTTGAAAAAGAGGAGAGTGGAGAGGTAAATATATTAAATGGGCTATATGTTAACTCTCAAGTTAAAGAGAAAGCTTTTGATGGAAAGAAAATAGTTTTAAATAGAGATATTTTTTCAAAAGATGCTTTAATTATAGAAAATCCAAATTCAAGTGAAATTATGTTAAAAAATGATAAAAATAATTATAAAGTAAAATTTACTTATGAAGGATTTAAGTATATAGCTTTCTGGAATGTTCCAGGAGCTGAATATGTATGTTTAGAACCTTGGTGTGGAATTACTGACTATGATAACTGTACAGGAAATATAGAGGATAAAAAAGGAATAGAAACTTTAGAAGTAGGAGAAAAATTTATAAGAAATATAGATATAGAAATTCTATAATTTTAAATTCTATGATATAATAAGAAAGCATGTGTAAAATTTTTATT
>OGMI01000685.1_pt1 | contig 12415 bp, 13 predicted proteins | sample 1573201 | NCBI WGS metagenome assembly OGMI01 (sample SAMEA2582012, study PRJEB24529) | metagenome | biome: Human gut stool | place: China | collected 2011
TCTATATTCACTTTTTTCTCCTTTAATATCTTATATTTTACTTATCTATTTTTTTACCATTCCAGTAAACTATTTTATCATAAAATTGAGATTTTTTCAATTATATTATCCGCTTCAACTTCAAATATAATGAGTATTTTAAAAGGAAAAGGAGAAATATTTTATCATAACAAATCTTACTTAGATTTAGTATTTGAAGATAAAAATTTCTCCTTTATACATATTAATATTTTATTTTACTTCAGTAAAACTATTTTTTTTCAGATATTACTCTGTTGATTTCAGCTATTACAGCATCAGCATCTAATCCGTGAGCTGCTATTCCTTCTCCTAAAGTTTCTCCAGCTGCGATCATACACCCTACACATCCAAGTCCATATTTTGCAAATACTTCTCTAATGATTGGATAGTTTTGAACTGCTACTAAAATATTTGTATCTTTTGTTACCATAATTTATCACTCCTATAGATTTTAAAATTTTCTTACATTACTATTATAATAAAATTTACTTTCTGTGTCAACTTTTATTATAATTATCTTCCTACTACGTTTAAAAGATCATGTACTCTTACTATTCCTACAAGTTTATTGTCATCAATTACTGGTAATACTGCAATTTGACTAGGTCTATTTTCCATAAGTTCAAGTGCATCTATAGCCATGCTTTCTGAAGTTGTTTTTGTAAAATTTCTTGTCATTATATCTTTTGCTCTAAATGTAAAAAATTCTCCCTCTTTTGTTAAGGCTCTTCTTATATCTCCTTCAGTAATAATTCCTACCATCAAATCCCCATTCATTACACATACTGCTCCAAGACTTTTATCTGTCATTGTCAATATTACATTTTTAATAGGGCTCTCTTTATCACAAAGAGGTAGTTCCTCTCCTTTTTTCATAATATCTCTTACTTTCATTAATAGTCTTTTTCCTAGACTTCCTCCTGGATGATACACAGCAAAATTTTCAGGTCTAAAATTTCTTCTTTTTATTAAAATTGCTGCTAGAGCATCTCCCATAACTAAAGTTGTTGTTGTTGATGACATTGGTGCTAAATTTAATGGACATGCCTCTCTTGTAACTCCAATATCTAGTACATAATCAGCTGCTTTTCCTAATTTTGAATTTCTATTTCCTGTCATAGCTACAAGTCTTGCACCAATCTTTTCAATAGAAGGTAATAGTGAAACTATTTCATCACTATTTCCACTATTAGATATAGCTAAAACGATATCATCTGAAGATATCATTCCTAAATCTCCATGTAATCCTTCAGCAGAATTCATAAATATTGCTAATGTTCCTGTTGAAGCTAAAGTTGCTGCTATTTTTTTCCCAATCAATCCTGATTTTCCAATTCCTGTAACTACAACTTTTCCCTTTGAATTTAAAATTAGTTCTACTACCTTTGTAATATCACTATTTAGATTCTTTTTTACTCTCTCTAATTCCTCTATCTCTGCACTAAAAACACTTCTAGCGTAATCCACTTCATTAAATTCCATATTATCCCCTTATCTTCCTTTTACTAAATCATCTATTTTTATTGCTACCTTTAATATCTCTTCTAAATCATCTAAGAATAACATATTTGGTCCATCTGATTTTGCTTCATTAGGATTAGGATGTACTTCAGCAAATATAGCATCTACTCCTATTGCAAGCCCAGCTCTCATAAGTGGAAATACATACTCTCTATCTCCTGAAGTTGCTGTTCCAAGTCCCCCTGGTCTTTGTACTGCATGAGTTACATCAAACACTACTGGATATCCGAATTTTCTCATTTCCATAAAAGATCTCATATCTACTACCATATTGTTATATCCAAATGTACTTCCTCTTTCACATAATAAAATATTTCTATTATTACTTTCTTCCATTTTTGTAACAACATTTTTCATATCCCAAGGAGCTAAAAATTGTCCTTTTTTTATATTAACTGGAAGTCCTGTTTCTGCAGCTGCTAAAAGTAAATCTGTCTGTCTACATAAAAATGCTGGTATTTGTAAAATATCAACTACTTCAGCTGCTTTTTTACATTGCCATGTTTCATGTACATCTGTTATTACAGGAACATTGTATCTCTCTTTAACTTTTTTTAATATTTCTAATCCTTTTTCTAATCCTGGTCCTCTAAAAGAGTGAATTGAAGATCTATTAGCTTTGTCAAAAGAAGCTTTAAAAATATATTGAATCCCTAATCTATCACAAATATCTTTTATTTTTCCAGCAACCTCCATAACTAATTCCTCTGATTCAATTACACAAGGTCCTGCTATTAAAACAAATCTTTTGTTTCCACCAATTTCTATCTTATCTCCTACTTTTACTACTCTTACTTCTTCTACCATTTTTTCTCCCTATCCTCTCATTTTTCTTTTTACTATCTCTCTTCTTGCTATCTCTCTATCATCAAAATGAATCTTTTTTCTTCCTAATATCTGATAAGCTTCATGCCCTTTTCCAGCAATGAGAATAATATCATTTGTCTTTGCTATTTCAATAGCTTTTACTATAGCTAATTCTCTATTTTCCTCAACTAAATAATTATTTCCATCCATTCCCTTTAAAACATCCTCTATTATTTTATGAGGGTCTTCAGTTCTTGGATTATCAGAAGTTAAAATTGCTATATCACTTAATCTTTGAGCAATCTTACCCATAATTGGTCTTTTACTTGGATCTCTATCTCCTCCACAACCAAAAACAGTTATTACTCTACCTTTTTTTAGTTCATTAATACTTTGTAAAATATTTTCAAGTGCATCTCCTGTGTGAGCATAATCAACTACAACAATATAATCTTGTCCACAATTTATAAGTTCAAATCTTCCAGGAGCTCCCTTTAATTCTTTTAATCCAGATACAACTTCATCTGCTTCTTTTCCTAAAAGTAAAGCCATTCCAATTACACCTAGAACATTATATAAATTATACCTACCTAAAATAGCAAGTTTAACAGTATACTTTCTATCTAGTAACTCTAGCTCTACTAATTGTCCATCACTATGAAACTCTAATATTTTTCCTTTTAAATTAGCACTTTCATTTTTTAAAGAGTATGAATATCCACCAAACTCTTTATATAATTTTTCTCCATATGGATCATCAATATTTATAACACTATTTTCTTTAACTTTTAACATTGTGAAGAGTTTTCTTTTAGCTTCAAAATAATTTTGCATACTCTCATGATAATCTAAGTGATCTAGAGTTAAATTAGTGAAAGATGCTACATCAAACTCTAACATACTAACTCTTCCTAAGGCTAAAGCATGAGAACTAACTTCCATCACTAAATATTCCAATCCTTTATCTACAGCTTTTTTACAAATTTTTACTATATCTAAAGATTCTGGAGTAGTATTTTGAGCTTCTATAACTTCATCTCCAATTTTATACTCTACTGTTCCTATTCTAGCTACTTTTTCCTCTCCTAAAATAGATTCTAATAAATATGTTGATGTTGTCTTTCCATTAGTTCCTGTAATTCCTATTATCTTCAATTTTTTTTGAGGATAGTTATAAAATTCTGAAGCTATTTTTCCTAAATTCTTTCTCAAATCTTTTACTAAAATATATTCTACTGGAAATTCTAAAGGAACTTCTTTAGATACAAGAATAGCTTTAGCTCCATTTTCTACAGCATTTTTTATAAACTTATGTCCATCTACTACAGCTCCCTCTAAAGCAACAAAGATATTCCCTGCCTCAATCTTTCTAGAATCATACTCCATTCCTGTATATTTAATATCTTCTTTACCTTTTTGAAGTATCTTATACTCTAATCCTGATAAAAACTCTTCCATAATTTCTCCCTTTTAACTATTCATCTAATTCTAGCTGTATAGTTTCCATTTTTTCTTTATATTCTAACAACCCTTCACTTAACGCTTTCTGAAGTTGTGAATACTCTTTATTCAATCTTTTTATCTCATTCCAATTTGGATTTTCTTTTCTCATCTCTATTTGAGTTTCTGTTCTTATTGAAATAAGTTGATTTCTTATTTCAGTAAATTCCTCCAAAAGTTCTTCTCTCATTTTTATAGCTTCTTCTTGTTGTTCAAAACTTAAATTTCTTATCACAACTATATTTGTGTTACTACCTATATCTTCATCCCCATAAATATTTAGTATTAATATAGAAAAAATTATTGTATATTTAACTAAATACTTCATAATTCTCCTCCACTATCCTCTTTTTTTTATTATATTGAAATAGTGTGGCATCCTTGTGACGTCTCTTTTCATTAATTTTTGGCTATATATTTTTTATCTGCCAATCTATCTCATCTTTTCCAATACTTCTTAAAATATCATTTATTTTTTTAAAATGTCCACAACCAAAAAAACCTCTACTTGCTGATAATGGACTAGGATGAGGACCTTCTAATATAAAATGTTGTTTATTAGTTATAAAAGCTTTTTTCTTTCTTGCATTATTTCCCCATAACACAAATATAATTGGCTCTTCTCTGTCATTTAAATGTTTTATAATATTATCAGTGAATATTTCCCATCCCATACCAGAATGTGAGTTTGCCTCTCCTGCTCTTACAGTTAAAGCTGTATTAAGAAGTAATATTCCCTGTTCTGCCCATGGAATTAAATATCCATTATTAGGAATATATAAACCCAATTCATCTTTTAATTCTTTATACATATTTAAAAGAGATGGCGGAATTTTTATCCCTGGATTTACTGAAAAAGCAAGTCCATGAGCTTGATTAGGTCCATGATATGGATCTTGTCCCAATATTAAAACTCTTGTATCTTTATATGAAGTTATTTTTAAAGCTGAAAAAATATTTTCCATCTTTGGATAAATAATCCTACTTTTATATTCAGAAACTAAAAATTTTCTAAGATTTTGATAGTACTCTTTTTCAAATTCTCCTTTTAATATTTCATCCCAATCATTTCCTAATTTAACCATAATTATCACCTTTTATAAATTAATCAGATATTACCATACAATTTGGAAATCTTTTTCTCATTCCACAATTAGAGCACTTACTTCTACACTCTGGAGTAAGAGTTACCTGTTCAGCTTGCTTTAACTCCTTCTTTAAAAATTCTTTATCTACACTTATCTCTACCATATCCCATGGAAGATCTTGATCTATGTCTCTTTTTTGTAAATAATCCTCTTCTTTTATTCCTAATTCCTCTATTGCTCTTTTCCAAATATTAAAATTATCTTTATAGTCATCTAATTTAGCTCCACCTTTCCAAGCTAATTCAATTAAATCTCCTGTTCTTTCATCTCCTCTTGACATAAATCCTTCTAAATAAGATTTTTTCATATCATGGATTCTTAAATTACAACTTTTTTGTCCTCTAAAAAGATCTCTTAAAAGAGTATGTTTTCTCTTCATTTCATCGAAATTCATTTGCTCTGCCCATTGAAATGGCGTATGAGGTTTTGGAACAAAGTTAGATACACTAACTGTTACATTTAATCTCTTATTTATAGGTTTACATAAATCTACTACTTTTTTTGCTAGATCATATATTGCCTTTACATCTTCATCTGTTTCAAAAGGAAGACCTATCATAAAATAGAATTTTAATGTTTCCCATCCTCCTCTTACAGCTGCTTCAGCTGTTGATAAAACATCTTCCTCATTTACTCCTTTATTTATTATATCTCTCATTCTTTGAGATCCAGCTTCAGGAGCAAAAGTAAATCCTGTTCTCTTTCCTCCACTTATATCCTCTGCTACTTCTACAGAGTGAGTATTCATTCTAAGAGATGGTAATGATACCCCTAAATTTCTATGTATATGCTTGCTTTTTACTCCTTTTATAAGATCATCTATTCTTGAATAGTCACTACTACTCAAAGATGATAATGAAACCTCTTCATAACCTGTTTTTCTTATCATTTTTTCAATAAGTTCAAGATTTTTCTCCAAACTTCTCTCTCTTACTGGTCTATAAACTATTCCAGCTTGACAAAATCTACATCCTCTCGAGCAACCTCTTTGTATCTCTACAGTAGCTCTGTCATGAACTATATTTATATATGGTACTATTTGATCTTCATAGTACTCTGTATTATTTAAGTCTGCTACTATAGCTCTTTTTATTCTCTTCTTTCCTTTGTGTAAAAGAGGAACATATACTCCATCTAATCCTTCAATTAGTTGAAGTTTTTCTAATTTTGATTTATCCTTATTAGCTACTAGAATTTTAGCTATTTCAACCATAACCTCTTCCCCATCTCCAATAACTATAAAGTCTAAAAACTTTTCCATTGGAACAGGGTTCATCATACATGTTCCACCTGCCATTATAAGAGGATACTCCTCTCCTCTATCCTCTCTTCTTACAGGAATTCCAGCAAGATCAAGAGCATTTAACACATTTGGATAACACATTTCATAAGATAGAGAAAACCCAACTACATCAAACTCTTTAAGTGGTGTTTTACTCTCTAATGAAAACATAGGAATATTGTTTTCTCTCATTATATTTTCCATATCTTCCATTGGAGCAAAACCTCTTTCTAATGAGAATCCCTCTACTCTATTCATAAGACTATAAAGTATTCTTATTCCTAAGTTAGACATTCCCACTTCATATATATCTGGAAAAAATAGGCACATTCTAGCTTTAAAACTCTCTTTATGTATACTGTTTATCTCATTTCCCAAATATTGTCCTGGTTTCTCAACTTTTAATAAATACTTATCTAAATTTACTTTCATTCTATCTCCTTAAAATATTACTTATCATCTAATTCTTGAAATTTTTTAATATATATATCATCAACACTACTGTGGTGAACTTTTGCTAGTTTTGCTAATTCAAAATCTATATTTTTTAATTTTTCATAAGATAATTCACTATGATTTTCTAAACTTTTTTCTCCTATTAGTACTTTTTTTACCCTTCTATATAAAGAAGCATGATATTTTCCACAATCATGCAAAAGAGCTAATTTTTTATAAATTTCTTTACTCCCTAGTAGTTTATCAGCACATACTAATTTATAAAGTTTATATGAGTGTATTCTATCATATTCACTCATCTCATTAAATATTTTATACTCTTCCTTAGAAAGAAGCTTTTCTACCTCTCTGTTCCACTCCTCTTTATACCTTCCAAAAAGAAAAAGAAGTCCCTGTTTTATTCTACTTATCATAATTCTCTTACCACTATATTACCATATATTTTTTTTAAAGATTTGATATTTTTACCATTTTTTCCTATTAATTCACTTTTTCTATTAGTATAAAAAATATAAAGGGTCTTTTCCACATTTCTTTCTATTTTCTCTACTCCCTCTATTTTTAAATCTTCAACTTTTTCAAAAATATTTCTTCTCAATTCCTCATTTAAAACTACTTTTGATAAAGTTAAATATCTCCCTTCTAAGGCTTCCTTTTTACCTGTTAAAATGTATCCAGACATAATCCTTACCTGTTTTGGCATAAATGAATTTCCTGAGAAGTATAATTTTCCATTTTTAAACTCTATATTTACTTCTCTTATATGCTCTTTTAATTCTAATCCTTTTTTATCAGTAAACTCACTTACATCATATTTTCCTGATAGATTTTTACAAAGTTCCTCTATTATCTCTAAATCGTTTTTTATCCTTTTTTTAGGATATTCATAAATATACTCTCTTCTTTCTATCAACTCTGGAAAACTAAGATTAGGGAAAGTTTTTTTTATCATTGTAATTTTAAGAGTCTCATCTGATAGATTATTAAAACTCTCTTGTAACTCTTTCATCTCTCCATTAAAATTACTACTTACATATAAGATATTTTCAGTAGCACTTACTTTAGCATCTGTTCTTCCTCCCTGTTGTATTCCCTTTGCCCAAGTAAATCCTAGCTCAGTCATTAGCTCTTTAAATCTTCCTTTAACTGTCTTTTTTCCATTCATTTCATCGAAGGAGTGAAACTTTGTACCATCATATTTGATATAAAACATATATCCAAATTTTTCTGTTTTCTCTATATTTCTTATATCCATTTTATCCCCACACTTGGCTAACTAACTTTCCATTTTTATATGTTGTAGTTACATCTACTTCTCCATTTTCACGATATTTTACCCAAACACCATCTTTTTGCCAATTCTTATATTTTCCCTCTTCAAGAATATTTCCATTTTCCCAGAAATATTTCCAAATTCCATTTCCTTTACTTAAATCGCTTTTATGTAAAACTTTTCCATCTTGAGATAGAGCTTCTATACCTATAATTTTCCCATTTTTATATGTTACAACTGACTTTATATTTCCATTCTCATAGTAAGCTTTTTGCTCACCTTCAACCTTATTATTTTTATAATTTTCTTCTAATACCACTTTTCCATCATAGGAATACCATGTTTTAGCACCATTTAAAATTCCATCTTTATAAGTCTCTGTATACTCTATAATATCTCCTAAAAATAAGGCAAACTTTCCAGTATATGGCTCTTTTTCTTTAGCAAGATAGACTTTTCCATCATTTCCTTTTCTTTTTAAACTTAAATCCTCTATTCTCTCTTTTACTTCTTCTTGAATTATCTCATTTTTAATCTCATCTTTTTTAAGCTCTTTATCTAAAGTTTCCTCCACTGGTTTCTCTTCTTTTTTTATTGAACTTTCAATAATAATATTATTTTCTAATGGTTTTATCTCTTTAAACTCATCACCTAATAATAAACTACATGTAGTTATTGCTAATATTAATAAAATTCCTTTTCTCACTTTTTTCTCCTTATAAAAAATCTATACTATTTATTATACTATTTTTTTTAAAAAATTTTAATATATAATTTATATCTATAAAAAAATACTTGCTTTTTTTTTAAATTAGTATTATACTCTTTAACAAGATAAAGATAGAAGGAGGTTCAAGGAATGATGCTATTTATTAACATAATATTTTTTGTTATATCTATAATATTACTCATATCATTATTTATGAGTCTAATTTTATATACAAAAAATTATGTTAGGCAGAATAATATGGTATTTATCAATCCATTTTTATATCATAGATAAAATTTTTATTTTATAAATGACAGCCTAATAGGGCTGTTTTTTTATAACTAAAATTTTTGTCCAGATATTAAGAACTTTAATATTTTTTTATTAGTATAAAAATTAAATTTTAATTTAAAGATATACAATTTTATACATTTAAAGGGGGAATTAATATGAAAAAACTTACACTTATGCTTTTAGGACTATCTTTTTTAATCACAGCTTGTGGAGGAAAAGAAGAAACTACAGCAAAAACATCTCAAGCAACAGAAACTATTAAAATCGGAGGATTAGGACCATTAACAGGACCTTTAGCTATTTATGGAGTTACTGCTACTAATGGATCAAAACTTGCTTTTGAAGAGATTAATAAAAATGGTGGAATATTAGGAAAACAAGTAGAATTTGTTTTATTTGATGAAAAAGGAGATTCAACTGAAGCTGTTACAGCATATAATAGATTAGTTGATGAAGGAGTAGTAGCTTTAGTAGGAGATATCACATCTAAACCATCTTTAGCTGTTGCTGAAATAGCCGCTCAAGATAATATGCCAATGATCACTCCAACTGGAACTCAATTTAATATTACAGAAGCTGGTCCTAACGTATTCCGTGTATGTTTTACAGACCCTTACCAAGGAGTTATTTTAGCAAATCTAGCTAAAAATAATCTAAATGCTAAAACAGTAGCTATTATGGTAAATAACTCTAGTGACTATTCAGATGGAGTTGCAGAAGCTTTTGTTAAAGAAGCTGAAAGATTAGGATTAAAAATTGTAGCAAAAGAAGGTTATGCAGAGGGAGATAAAGATTTCAGAGCACAACTTACAAAAGTAGCAGCTACAAATCCAGATGTATTATTAGTACCAGATTATTATGAACAAGTAGCTTTAATCACTACTCAAGCTAGAGAAGTTGGAGTTAAATCTACTTTCATTGGACCAGATGGATGGGATGGAGTTGCAAAAGCATTAGACTCTTCAGCTTATGGAGCTATTGAAAATAGTTACTTTACAAATCACTATTCAGTAGAAGATCAAAATGAAAAAGTTCAAAATTTCTTAAAAGCATATAGAGAAAAATATAAAGATGAACCTTCTGCTTTCTCAGCTCTTTCATATGACGCTGCTTACTTAATGAAAGATGCTATAGAAAAAGCTGGTTCAACAGATAAAGAAGCTGTAGTAAAAGCAATGAAAGAAAGTAACTTTGATGGAGTAACAGGACACTTAAGATTCGACGAAAAGAATAACCCTGTAAAAGCTGTTACTGTTTTAAAAGTTGTTAATGGAAATTATACTTTTGATTCTGTAATTCAACCAGAATAATTAAAAATTTAGATAAAGAATTTAGAGATTGATTTATTATTAAGAAGAAATTGATTAACTAAATTTAATATATTTATGTTAATCAATTTCTTTTCTTAAGTTTTTTATCTAAAAATATTGAGAGGAGAGAGAAAGAAAAATGGAATTTATTATGCAAATTATAAATGGACTACAAATTGGTAGTATTTATGCTTTAGTTTCACTAGGGTATACGATGGTTTATGGAATAGCACAACTTATTAACTTTGCTCATGGAGATATTATTATGGTGGGAGCTTATGTTTCTCTATTTAGTATTCCAGTTTTCACAAGAATGGGATTACCCGTGTGGCTTACAGTAGTACCTGCTATTGTCTTATGTGTGGTCTTAGGAATGTTAACAGAAAGAGTAGCTTATAGACCTCTTAGAAATTCTCCAAGAATTTCTAACTTAATCACAGCCATAGGAGTAAGCTTATTCCTAGAAAATCTTTTTATGAAAATTTTTACTCCAAATACTAGAGCTTTCCCAAAAGTATTTACACAAGAGCCAATTAGATTTGGAGAGATATATTTAAACTATGGAACTGTTGTAACTATTGTATTAACTTTAATTCTATCTATAGGATTACAATATTTTATGAAAAAGACTAAATATGGAAAAGCTATGTTAGCTACAAGTGAAGATTATGGAGCAGCTAAATTAGTAGGAATTAATGTTAATAGTACTATTCAATTAACATTTGCAATAGGTAGTGGATTAGCTGCTATTGCTTCAGTACTTTATGTTTCTGCTTATCCTCAAGTACAACCTCTTATGGGATCTATGTTAGGAATCAAAGCATTTATTGCAGCAGTTTTAGGAGGTATTGGAATTCTTCCAGGTGCTGTTCTTGGAGGATTTATTCTTGGAATTGTTGAAAGTTTAACAAGAGCTTATCTATCATCACAATTAGCAGATGCTTTTGTGTTTGCTATATTAATTATAGTATTACTTGTTAAACCAACAGGATTATTAGGAAAGAATATAAGAGAAAAGGTATAGGAGGAAAGAAAGATGAATCATGTAAAAAGATGGAGTTATGCTCTAACTCTAATTTTGGTAGTAATTGGGTATTTTTTATTGACAGGTCTTATATCTTCTGGAATGATTTCAAGATATCAGACTACTGTAATGATATTTATATGTATTAATATTATTTTAGCTGTAAGTTTAAATATAACAGTTGGTTGTCTTGGACAAATTACAATTGGACATGCTGGATTTATGTCAGTAGGGGCCTATACAGCTGCTTTAGTTGCTAAAACTGGAATAGTTGAAGGATTACCAGGATATATTATAGCTTTAATAATTGGTGGAATAGTTGCGGGAATAATTGGGGTTATTATTGGAATACCTGCTTTAAGATTAAATGGAGATTATTTAGCAATTATAACTCTTGCCTTTGGAGAGATTATAAGGGTTTTAATAGAGTATTTTGATTTTACAGGTGGTGCACAAGGACTTAGAGGAATACCTCGTTTTAATAATTTTGGTATTATTTATATCATAATGGTTGCCTGTGTTATGATGATGTTTTCTCTTATGACAAGTCGTCATGGAAGAGCAATTTTATCAATTAGAGATGATGAAATAGCTAGTGGAGCTTCAGGAATTAATACTACATATTATAAAACATTTGCTTTTACAGTTTCAGCTATATTTGCTGGAGTAGCTGGTGGAATTTATGCTCACAATTTAGGAATATTAGGAGCAAGACAATTTGACTTTAACTATTCAATAAATATATTAGTTATGGTAGTATTAGGTGGAATGGGAAGTTTTACAGGATCAATTATTTCTGCCATTGCTTTAACTATTTTACCTGAAGTTTTAAGAGAGTTTTCAGATTATCGTATGATTGTTTATTCTTTATTATTAATTTTAACTATGATTTTCCGTCCAACAGGTTTATTAGGACGTAAAGAGTTTCAAATTTCAAAATTTGTAGAAAGATTTATTGTAAAGAAGAAGGGGGCAACAAATGGCAAATAGAATTTTACATGCTCAAGATATAAATATAACTTTTGGTGCTCTTAGAGCCGTTAGTGATTTTAATTTAGAATTAAGAGAAA
>OGMI01000688.1_pt1 | contig 12330 bp, 6 predicted proteins | sample 1573201 | NCBI WGS metagenome assembly OGMI01 (sample SAMEA2582012, study PRJEB24529) | metagenome | biome: Human gut stool | place: China | collected 2011
CGATACCGTAAATCAGTCCACTGCCATCGTAGGCTTCCTTGTTCAGCATGCGGGTGAGGTAGGTGTCTATCTCATCTACGTTGGTCCAGTCGGAGATGGCTTCCTTCAGGTGATGGAACATCTTTACGACCTGTATGTTTGCGCCTCCGTGCAGCGGACCTTTCAGCGAACCGATGCCGGCTGCAATGCTGGAGTAGGTATCGGTGCGTGTAGAGCTGGTGACGCGCACGGTGAACGTGGAGTTGTTACCGCCGCCGTGTTCAGCCTGAAGCACCAGCAGGAGGTCGAGCATGCGGGCCTCCAGCGGTGTGTATTCCTTCTTGATCATGTAGAGGAAATTCTCGGCCAGCGACAGGTTTTCGTGCGGGTGGCGGATGTGCAGTGAGCGTCCGTGCATACTGTGCCGGTAGATGTTGTAGGCATAGGCTATGATGGTGGGGAACTTCGAAATCAGCTCAATGGACTGGCGCATCAGGTTGTCTCGCGAGATGTCATCCGGATTCGGGTCGAAGGTGTACATCTCGAGTACGCTGCGAGCCAGGATGTTCATGATGTTCTGTCCCTCCAGGTCGATGATATTCATTGTAGTCTTTTTGTCCAGCGGCATGTTGTCGTTGATAAGCTCCTTGAACGAAGCCAGCTGTTCGCTGTCGGGCAGCTCACCCGAGAGTAGCAGGTAGGCTACCTCCTCGAATCCGAAACGCTTTTCGCGGAGCAGGGCATGGGCAATGTCGTCCAAATCGTATCCGCGGTAGAACAGTTTGCCCGGGATGGGTTTCAGTCCCTGTTCCGTACGCTCATAACCCACTACGTTACCAATCTTGGTGAGTCCCACCAGTACGCCGGTGCCGTCCTCGTTTCGCAAGCCACGCTTTACGTTATACTTGGTAAAAAGCTCATTGTCGATGCGGCATGCCTGCTTGGCACACTCCGAAAGTTTATATACGATGTATTCTTTTTTCATAAGTACGTTCTGTTATAAAAGTTCTATTATGCGTTTGCCAAATTCATCCGTTCCCAGCGCCTTGCCGTCCGGCATGAAGCGTGCCAGGTCGGGTGTAGCTTCGCCCAGCGAGAAAGCCTTTTCTAGTGCAGCCGTAATCAGTGCGGCAGCTTCTTTCCAGCCCAGATACTCCAGCATCATTACCGACGAGAGCAACAACGAACAAGGGTTCACCACGTTCTTTCCTGCAATGTTGGGAGCCGTGCCGTGCGTTGCCTCGAAGATGGCATGCCCGCTCAGGTAATTGATGTTGGCACCCGGGGCGATGCCGATGCCGCCTACCATGGCCGCCAGCTGGTCGGAGATGTAGTCGCCGTTCAGGTTCAGTGTCGCGATGACCGAGTATTCTTCCGGTATGAGCAGAGTGTTCTGCAGGAAAGCATCGGCAATGCAGTCCTTGATGATGACTTTGCCTTCGTTGATGGCTTTGGCTACGGCTGCTTTGGCCGATTCTTCGCCCAGCTCGTTCTTCAGCTTCTCATAGTAGTTCATGGTGAACGTCTGTTCGGCAAATTCGGTTTCGGCCACCTCATATCCCCAGCGCTTGAAGCCGCCTTCGGTGAACTTCATGATGTTTCCTTTATGCACCAGTGTCACCGAGGGCAGGTTGTGCTGCAAGGCATAACTGATGGCAGCACGCACCAGACGCTGTGTACCTTCTTTCGATACCGGTTTTACGCCGAACGATGAAGTTTCGGGGAAGCGCACCTTGCTGACACCCATCTCGTTGTGCAGGAAGTTGTAGAACTTCTGTGCTTCGGGCGTACCCTGTTCCCATTCGATGCCGGCATAGATGTCTTCGGTATTCTCGCGGAAGATGTGCATGTCTACTTTCTGCGGCTCTTTTACAGGCGAAACGACACCCTTGAACCAGCGCACCGGACGCAGGCATACGTACAGGTCGAGTGTCTGGCGCAGGGCCACGTTCAGCGAGCGGATACCGCCACCTACCGGTGTGGTAAGCGGTCCCTTGATGCCTATCAGATACTCACGGAAGGCTTCCATCGTAGCTTCGGGCAACCATTCGCCGGTCTGCTGGAAGGCCTTTCCGCCTGCCAGTACCTCCATCCATTCGATGGAGCGGGAGCCCTGATAAGCCTTGGCTACGGCTGCATTTACAATCTGCTGGCACACCGGTGTGATTTCGGCACCTACACCGTCGCCTTCTATATATGGAATTGTAACTTGGTCGGGAACAAACAGTTTCCCGTCTTTCATAGATACTTTACTCATGATAATCTGTCATTTTTAGTTTGTTGAATTTGTGAAAGGTTGTTGTGTGTGCAGACTCAGCAGCTCATGTTGAGTGCGGAGCCGGCCTTGAACCATCGGATTTGCATCTCGTTGTACGTATGGTTGGCTGCAAAGACATCGGTCGAGCCGTCCTTGTGGGTTACAACAATCTGCAACGGACGACCCGGAGCAAAATCTTTCAGGCCCGTTACCGAGATGCGGTCCTGTTCCTGAATCTTATCGTAATCCGCCTTGTCGGCAAAAGTCAGTGCCAGCATACCCTGCTTCTTGAGGTTAGTCTCGTGGATGCGGGCAAAACTCTTGGCCAGAATGACACGCACATTGAGGAAACGTGGCTCCATAGCAGCATGCTCACGGCTGGAACCTTCGCCGTAGTTCTCTTCGGCTACTACGATGGAGGCCATGCCGGCAGCCTTGTACTGCTTGGCCACTGCCGATACCGCTTCGTATGTTCCCGTCAGGCAGTTCCATACGTGGTTGGTCTGCCCGTTGAAAGCATTTACGGCACCCATCAGCATATTGTCCGAGATATTTTCCAGATGACCGCGGAAACGGAGCCACGGGCCTGCCATCGAAATATGGTCGGTGGTGCATTTACCCTGCGTCTTGATGAGCAGCGGCATGTCGGTCAGGTCGTTGCCGTCCCACGGAGCGAAAGGAGCCAGACGTTGCAGACGCTGCGAGTCGGAGGCAATGCTTACCTCAGCTCCGGAACCGTCGGCAGGAGGAGCCACATACCCGTTATCGTCTACTGTAAAGCCATTTACCGGAAGCGTATCACCCACCGGAGCATCCAGTTTCACGGGGTTGCCGTTTGCGTCGGTCAGCGTATCCGTCAGCGGATTGAAACAAAGGTCGCCTGCGATGGCGAGTGCCATGGCCACTTCGGGCGAAGCAACGAAAGCATGCGTATTCGGATTACCGTCGGCACGCTTGGCAAAGTTGCGGTTGAAGGACGTTACGATGGAGTTCGGACGCGTATTGTCGTCTGTCTCACGTTTCCACTGTCCGATGCAAGGACCACACGCATTGGTCATGATGACAGCTCCCACCGATTCGAAGTCGGCAATCATGCCGTCGCGCCGAGCCGTACAGTAAACCTGTTCCGACCCCGGATTGATAATCAGCGGAGCCGCCATCGGGATTCCCTTGGCCTTTACCTGACGGGCCAGCGAAGCCGCACGGCTCAAGTCCTGATACGAAGAGTTGGTGCACGAACCGATGAGACCCACCTCCATGCGCTGCGGATAACCGTTGGCTTTCACCTTGGCAGCAAATTCCGAGATAGGACATGCTGCATCGGGTGTAAACGGTCCGTTGAGATACGGCTCAAGTGCAGACAAATCAATTTCGATGATGCGGTCGTAATAGGCTTCCGGGTTGGCCAGCACTTCGGCATCAGCCTGCAGGCATCCGGCAGCATCCGAAGCCAGTGCGGCAATCTCTTCACGACCTGTAGCACACAGGTAGCGTGCCATCTTATCGTCGAACGGGAAGACCGATGTCGTGGCACCCACTTCGGCACCCATGTTACAGATGGTAGCCTTGCCCGTAGCCGAAAGCGATGCTGTACCCTCGCCGAAATACTCGATGATGGCATTGGTAGCCCCTTTAACCGTCAGGATACCCGCCAGCTTCAGGATAACATCCTTTGGCGAAGCCCATCCCGAAAGTGCTCCGGTGAGCTTCACACCGATAAGCTTCGGCATCTTCAGCTCCCATTCCATGCCCGTCATTACATCAACGGCATCCGCGCCACCCACACCGATGGCAATCATGCCTAGTCCGCCAGCATTGGGGGTGTGCGAGTCAGTTCCCACCATCATACCGCCTGGGAAAGCATAATTCTCCAGCACTACCTGATGGATGATACCGGCCCCCGGTTTCCAGAAGCCGATGCCATACTTGGCAGCCACACTCTTCAGAAAATCGTATACCTCCTGATTGGTCTGGCAGGCAACCGGCAAATCAGTTTTCGCTCCTTTGCAAGCCTGAATCAGATGGTCGCAATGCACAGTGGCCGGCACGGCAGAAGTCTGTTTACCGGCATTCATGAATTGCAGCAACGCCATCTGTGCCGTAGCATCCTGCATGGCCACACGGTCCGGACGAAAGTTTACGTAATCCTCGCCCCAGCGGAATGCGCTCAGGGTATTTTCGTCGTAGAGGTGTGCATATAAAATCTTTTCGGCAAGCGTCATGGCTCTGCCCAGTTTCTTCTTTGCCAAATCTACCTTCGCGGCATACGAAGCGTAGAAGTTTCTCAGCATTTCAATGTCATAAATCATACGTGTCTTATTTTTTCTTTTTCAAACGGCGCAAATATATACTTTTAAATCGCATTTGTTTGCAAATAAAGATAAAATAATATCATTTTTATGCAATAAAGCATGTTTAGTGAATAAATATAATAAAAATCAGATAAAAAGGCGACAAATGGGAAGGTTGGGGCATTTGCTGGTTTCAAAAAGCGAAGTAGACAATCATAGCGGAAAGTATGAAAAATGAATCATGTTTTTTGCAAGGGGAATTCTTGTAGAAATAAATGTGGCAGTAGGTTGTGCAGAACAGAATCCGTAACAGTGGTTTATTCTTCAAGGATTTGTATACAAAAGAAACTTCTATCTTTCCGTATTTTTGTCACAACCAATAACATCATAAAAAAGATTAAACCCCTGTATTATGGTACGAGCATTTGGAATAACCTTCCTGCTGACTGTAGCATCAGTTGCGATGTACGGGCGTGGTAACTGTCCGGTTTTGCATGAACAATACGAATCCTGTCAAATGCAGGCAGGTGAAAAGAGCAATAACAAAAACAAAGAGAAAGATATGGAAACCAATACGATTAAGTTAACAGTAAACGGCCGTTCGTTTACAGTGACTTTGGCCAAAAATACATCAGCCGAAGCCCTGAAAAAACACCTTGCCCAAAAGAGCGTCAGCATTCGCGTGCACGATTATGACGATATGGAGAAGGTCGGCTCCTTAGGCTTTTCATTGCCCCGCAACGATATGCAGACCACAACGAAGCCGGGTGACATCATCCTTTATCAAGGTAACTATATCGTTTTTTATTATGACACCAATTCATGGAGCTTTACCCGGTTGGGGCAGATAGACGGTATTTCTTCACGCCGTGAAATGCTTGATTTGTTGGGAGGAAAAGGCGAAGTGACCGTGACCCTTTCGCTGTAGATACATTTCATTTAAACTTTGCCTTGTCTAATTCAGGTTGAGACAGGTGTAAAGAAATTTTCTTCCTGTTTGTATATTATCAGATTAGTTCTTAGCTTTACAACATCTAATAAAAGTTGACAACAGACAAAACAGATATTAACGAACAGACTAGCATCCATGAGAATCAGAAAGTCTTGCATACTCCCAGTCCTGCTGATGGCCGTCGGTACGCAGGCAGGAATGGCCCAAAAGCAGAACCGTGATACCCTTAATACGGGTAAAGTATATAAAATAGATGAAGTAGTAGTTACAGGCACGCGCAGTGAAACAGACGTACGCCATTTGTCGCAAACCGTATCAGTAGTGGGCCGTACGAAGATTAGTCAAGCCATGCAACCCTCGCTGTTGCCGGTGCTTACGGAGCAGATTCCCGGTTTGTTCGTTACATCGCGGGGAGTGATGGGGTATGGCGTGTCGGGCGGTGCTGCCGGAAGCATCTCGTTGCGCGGACTGAGCGGAGGGGCTGCCCGTTTGATGGTCATGATTGACGGACATCCGCAGTATGCCGGTATCTTCGGTCATCCGATAGCCGATGCCTACCAGTCGTTTCTGGCCGAACGGGTAGAGGTGCTGCGTGGACCGGCTTCAGTGCTTTATGGTTCGAATGCGATGGGCGGTGTGGTAAACATCGTGACCCGCAGCATGCAGCAGGACGGGGTAAATACTCATCTGCGCGCAGGCTATGGCTCGTATAATACCCTTGAAACCGAGCTGACCAACCGCATCCGCAAAGGGCGCTTTTCGAGTGTCGTTTCCGCTTCATACAATCGTACCGACGGCCACCGTGCAGATATGGGCTTTGAGCAATACAGCAGCTATGCCAAGCTGGGCTATGCGTTGACGGATAATTGGAAACTGCGTGGCGATGTGAACGTTACTCACTTCAATGCCTCTTATCCCGGTCCGGTGACGGCTCCACTGCTCGACGGCGACCAGCGCATCACGCGGGGAATGACCTCATTTGCAATAGAAAATCAGTATGAAAAGACTCCGGGTGGCGTGAGCTTTTTCTACAACTGGGGAAATCACTGGATAAACGACGGTTATACCCCTTCGGCAGGAGAGCAACCGCAAGATGCCCGTTTCAACTCGCGCGACAACATGCAGGGGATTTCTGTTTATCAGAGTGCGCAGCTTTTCAAAGGCAACCGCATTACGGCAGGTTTCGACTGGTTCCGTTATGGGGGCCGTGCATGGAATGAATACGTCAGTGGGGCACAGGCCGGAACGACTTCGGATCTGGTGGACAAGCACGAGGATGAACTGGCCGGGTATGTAGATTTCCGTCAGGACATCAGTACCTGGCTTACTTTCAATGCCGGACTGCGTGCCGATCATCACTCGCGCGTCGGACTGGAATGGGTGCCGCAGGTCGGACTGGCTTTCCACCTGCCGTCAGCCATCGAACTGAAGGCTTCGGCTTCGAAAGGTTTCCGTTATCCGATTTTGCGTGAAATGTACATGTTCCCGCCACAGAATCCGGACTTGCAGCCGGAGTCGATGTGGAATTACGAGCTGGCTTTTTCGCAGCGCTTGATGGATGGGCAGCTGACTTACGGTGCCAACTTGTTTTACATTGACGGGAAGAACCTTATCGTTACACTGCCTAATCCCAACGGCAGCGGCATGTTGAATCAGAATTCGGGTAAAATAGAAAATGCGGGCGTAGAGTTGCAGGCAGCGTGGCGCATCAACCGCCGCTGGTCTGTAGACGGAAATTACAGTTTCCTGCATATGGAGAATCCCGTGGTGGCTGCTCCCGAACACAAGTTGTATGCCGGAGCCAATTTCTCCTGCGGACGCTGGAACGTGTCTACGGGTGTGCAATACATCAAAGGACTGTATACCTCGGTGGGTGAGAACGAAACTCAGGAGAACTTCGTGCTTTGGAACCTCCGGGCTTCATACCGTGCATGCCTTGGACTGGCTGGATGTCTGGGTACGCGGCGAGAACCTGCTGGCACAACGATACGAAATCAATGCTGGTTATCCCATGCCGCGGGCAACGGTAATGGCTGGTTTCAATTTGGATTTTTAAACAAGATATATATGATTTTACTCCTCATACAAGGTCTTTTCTTTTGTTTGAGGAGTATTTTAGAGACATTCAGTAAATAGTATAAAATTAGCTAACTGATTCATATATAGAATATTATTTTTCAAGATTTTTATTAGCAGGATCAGAAGAGGTTATCAGACTTCTTCCGGAGCGTCATGTCCTGCCGGATAAAATTATGTGAGAAGTGCGGAATAATGATAATAATAATGGTATATAAAGATGAAAGATCCTAATCACTTCATATGCCACTTTATTTGGTAGAGACATTTACTGAATATCCTTAAATAAAATTGTTTCCGTATCTTATTCCTGTATCATTAAAGAGATAAACTTATGGCATAACAATAACAAATGTTTATCATGTAAATGAGGAATGTTTCTCTTATATATGTGAAGATAAAAACTTACTGTTACATAAGGAGTGTAATAAAAATTCCGACCTATTCTTTGTGAACAAGCCGGGATTTTTTCATTTACCTAATTTTTTTATAAGCAGGGGCATTAGCTCAAAATCAGAAATTTTCTTTTACTAAATTCCAAGCTAGGTATACTCGTTTAATAAATTAATTAGAGCAGGAAATGGTGATAACTCGTTTTAATGTTTCTAGCAATTTATTATAGTCACTATCTACAGCTAATTTTAAGACTTCATTGTCGTTGCTAAAGCCATATTTTAAAGCGTTTTTATTTAATTCGTTAAAAGACGATTCTTCGGATTTGTTGTACTTGTTATGAAAAATGATTACGAATTTTTTGTTAGCATCTAATCTGTACTGAATATGCAATGAGTATGGAATATTGGGATTCTCTATAATGATAGTTGATTTCCATCCTGAAAGGTCTTCCCTTATGGACCAGTCATCTAAATAGAATTGATGATTTTCCAAAAAATGTTTGAGGTGCATATTCATTACCGAGTAAGGCTTTTTGTATTGGTTCTGAACACACTCAATTCCGTATTCATTTCTGAACTGGATATGCTTATAATTACAGTATGCGAGTAAGTAGTCATGATGGACAAATTCGGCCCATTTATTTTCTGGAATTTCTGGATAGGAATCTTTCTTTTTCTGAATCAATACGTTTCTCAGTTGTTTATCCATATTATCAAACTCGTTGAGAAAATGGAGAAATTTTTCTTGATTTGCCTGGATTATGTTTTTCCATTCATAAGCATAGTAACCAAAACATTTATTTTCGTATGGATAATCTGACATTCGTAGTGTAATTAATGCTTGTCTAACTGCGTCAGATGTCCATCCGGCCTTTTCTCCTTGATCAAACAAAAGGTTAAAATTATTGCAGATACGAATGAATTCATTCAGCGAAAAAATTTCATTATTAGTTGCCCATTTACATAATTGCTTTATCTCACCATTCCAGAAAGGTTTTTCTTGAATAGACCAAATAGCTTTTTCTGCATCTTTCCCGAGATTTTTGCAGATAATTATTTTTTGAAGTTCATGTCCATTGATTACATTATCTTTATTGGCAATAATAAAATCATACCATGAATTGGGGCTGTTTTTATATTCATTCAAAAAGTTCAAAAATGAAATGTTGTTTAATTTGTTTCTACGAACTTGATTTAAAACGGTTTGATAAACTTTTTCATATTCGTACAAATCTTGTTGGCCTTTTACATGTTCGGTTAAAAGTGCTTTTAGAACGTAAAAATTTTGGTCTGTAGAACTGTCTCCATATAGTCTGGCTACTTCTTGGATATATTTACCATCCGAAATCGATGCTATTTTATCTACAGCTTTCATATAAATATCAATATCTGCAAGCGAGATAAGGTTGGCATCTTCGGCAGGCTTTATTCTTGTATGTTCTCCAAGAGTCTTAAGTTCTAGTACTATTCTTATGATGTTATTCATGGCATCATCTATTGTTTCTATGCCACGATTGCCTCTAAGTTTTTTGTTATAGAAAAATTCTTCCCATTCATCCCATCTCTTGCCGTAGAATTCTTTTTTATCCATTTCTTTTCGTAGTAAACGAGGTTTGATTTGTTCTGAATCTGTCAGTTTTTCTCCTCGACTGTTCATGGTGATATACAATTCTTCGCCTTGGGTGGTCTGTTCAACATCAAAATACCAGAAAAATACTTTATTGAGTACTTTATCAAATGTTAGATTTGGAGTTTTGTCAATAATAGTTTCGAAAACTTCCAATGCTCCAAGCATGGCGTTTATGGTTGGGTCATTTTTGTATTCTTTTTTGAACCATTTTAGGTCTGCTACATCTTTCGGGTTTATTGTTGCACTCATCAATAAGTTTTGTAGGAAAGACTCTGTATAAGAGCGAACGCGATAGGAAAAGGCCTGCAAGTTTGAGTTCAGTCTCAGTATGTTTATAAATGAAAGATATGATTCTTCTCCGTTTCTTACAGCTAAAAAATATAGCAATAGTAATATTGTTGTAAAACGCTGCTGACCATCAATCAAATAATTCTCAGCACCGGAATTATATGAATATAAAAAGCCAATGTTAGCATTACCTTTACCAAGTTTTATATCTAAGTCTTCCAAAAATTGCTGAAGAATTCTTTTGTTCTTTGTTGCTCCCCAAACATACTCTCTTTGAATTTCCGGAACAATAAAGCTGTATTCAGTTAACAAGTTATGAATGTTTTTCTTATCCATTGTTGCTTTGTTTTTAATCGAGATTATTTATTTCAGGAAATGAAAGATATTCGCTAAGAGACTGATCTATCATTTTTACTGTACGCTTTATATCTTCATCAGACCAGAAAAAATCAATATTACTTATACCATTTTGTTCCATGTTCTTCATTTTCGACATAAAAACATTAAAAGTATGAGGCCTGATATAAGAGCCTTCGTTATCCAAAATATGTTCACTGTAAATGCGAACCATTTTCATGATTAGTTTGTCATTACCATAACTCCTGTTTATACTTTCATGTAATAAAACAATGTTGCCGATAGAGTTTAATCCATGTCTATTCTCTTCTCTAAGAGCTTCTCTGTCTTCATCGGTCATTTTGTCTTCATCGAAATTTCGTTTTTGGGAACGAATATGTTCTTTATCCTCTTGATTTATGCGTTTAAGATAATTGCTATTGATTCTGATAATTTCTGTTTTCTTCTTTTTCCCTACTTCGAAGGTAAATGGAAGAATATCTAGCAATGGCAGAAAAGTTATAGTAAAAGGATTATTACCCCATTTTTCGTTTGAAATGTCAAGAATGTTTTCACGTAAAGTAATAAGTCTATCTTCAATTTCAGGAATAGATTCACCTTTAATCACTTTATTAAGTGTACTTTTCTTGGCATCTAATTTATCATCAAAGTCTCCAGAAAATGCGATGGCAAGCTGATAGCGTATGATTGCTTTAATTTTGGTTTTAAATTCAGTTTTTGAATTGGATTGTAGCCAGGTTTTCCAAAGCATTTCAAATGAGATTATATTGCCTTTATAATTATATAGTAAATAACCTATAAGATTATAAATTTCTGTATCGTTATACCAGTCTACCATTGTAAGATGGAATTCCTTTATTGCATTATAAAATTCAAGATGTTCGTCACCTGGCTTATTATTAAAATCAATGCCGTTTTCAAAGAATCTAAGGTCTAAGTCAATATCATCCTTCCCTCTTATAAAGCGTTCTTTATGAGCTTCATAGAATGCATAATAAAGGAGGTCAATAGGGTATTCAGTGTATTTGAATGACTTGTTGTTGCTGATTCTGTTAGGTAAAAGTTGTTCAAAATAATTTCTGATAGATTTCTCAGACCACCATAAATTTATTTTATCAAGTTCGATCCCAAGTTTAACTCTGAATTCGTTAATCTTACCTTGCGATGAAACATTAATGTTTATATCAAGATTTAAATCATGATTGGCAATCTGATGAATTTTTTTGTGTGTTACTATAGAAGGGTATTTCTGTTTGGCAGCTCTTGTAATCAAGATTGCGCGTACTAAATCTGCACCGTCTAGATCAACTTTTCCGCCATTTAAGCTTGCAAAAACGGTTTCTTCTTCACCATTGTCTACTTCGTTGACTATCATTTTAAGGTCATAAAGAATCGTAGATTCTAGTGGATGATGTTTGTTGTTACAAAACCAGTCTTTCACAGCTTTGGCAACTTCCATGATGTAGTATTGATCTTTCGTCGATGCTGTATTTGGTTCTATTTCCGAGTCCCAAATAGTGCCGGATAAAATTTGTGTACGCAAAAAGTCGTTTGTTGAGGAACGGATGGAATATTGCAAGATATTAGAATCTTTTGGAATAATCTTGTCAACAAAATTTCTTTGCATATAAGAGAGAATTATGAATAATGTTGTCAAGCGCTGCTGTCCATCAATGACATTAAAACATGGTTCATTGAATAGACTGCTTTTTGTCAATGTTATATTCTGTAAACAATAGAATTCGTATTCTGATATTTTTTTAAAATTACGGAGATCATTCAGTAGTTGTGTTACATTATCAGCCGTCCATTTATATCCTCTTTGGTATTCAGGAATATTGAAGAAGCAACAATTGTGTCTTTGTAAATACTCCTGAAAAATGTATTGAGTACTATATATTAGTTCTTCCATAGGTATATATTTGATTATTACTAATCCTTCATTCTTATTGGAGGACTTATAATATGCTTTTGTATTAATTTTTATTATATCCGAATTTTCTTGTTAGAAATTTTTCTGGTTCATCCGACATTTCGAGTGATAGTTTCTTAAAAAGGAAAACCGCTGAACAAATTGTATATTTGAATTGCGACCAACAAATGTA
>OGMI01000692.1_pt1 | contig 12275 bp, 7 predicted proteins | sample 1573201 | NCBI WGS metagenome assembly OGMI01 (sample SAMEA2582012, study PRJEB24529) | metagenome | biome: Human gut stool | place: China | collected 2011
AGCACCCACTTACTTTTTCCTTCCGGACGGACTTTGACTGTAAAATCATTGTTCAAGGAGATGCCTTGAGGTGCCCCAGCTACCTCCACTTTCGCCCCAGTTACTGTCCCTGTCAGCACACATATCCACAAGGCACTCAATAACCAACGTAACATAAAACTTTATTTATTCCAAAACAACAACGAGCCAAAAGCTGGCTGATCTCTCTCAAATCCTTCCGGACGTATCTTATCCAAGACTTCCTTTGTATAAGGCATTTCCAAGTGTTTACGCAACACATAATGGTTATACACTATCTCATAAACCGGTTTAAAGCTTCCTCGGGAATGGGATGAGATAGACTGCCAGTCAGAATATTTACCGGTAATATCTTTCCACACCACATAAGGCACATCATACCCCAAGTTGTACCGGGCCGTATACTCATATCCTTTCAGCAAACGATTGTCTAATGCCGAGTACAAATCATCTCCTTGAATCCAGGCCATTTCACAAATTGTAGCCATTGCCCCCAACCCTAATTGCGGATGTCCCTGATCACGTCCACTTTCCTGACACTGTCCGGTATCGCCACTGATATAATTTTTTATCGTACCATTATCATGCGCATTCAGGTAAAAATCTTTTGCCTTCTCATACATTTGCACATTATCCGACCAAATGGCAATAGCCATGTAAGTTTTAGTAGCTACAGGTCCCCAGTTACCGTTAGTATACGGCTCACGCGCATAAAAATTCTCTAACACCGGCAAAAAGACTTTCAATATCATCTTACTGATTTTGGCCAAAGAAGACGCATCAGCTTCTTTATATGTGTATTTTAGAATTTCTGCCGCATATACAATTTTCATACCTTCCAGGCCAGCCAATAAAGGTGCATCATTCGTTTCCGGAATGTATTGCAACGTATCGGCATAAGCAGTCAATATATCCAGCGATTTTTCCGCATGTCTTTTATCACCCGTAAGCATCCACATCAGAGAATTCTGGTAAGCAGCACTGAAATCCCGCTCCATGTTACCTTTGGTATAAGCATATTCCCCGTCACGAGAAATCACCTTATAAGGGCCACGTAATTCATAATCAAACTGTGAACAAGGATGTGCTTTCAAAATCATCCAGGACCCATAAGCTGGCATTATTTTTTTCTCTATCTGCTGTTTCATCACCTCAAAACTTTTCAAGTTATGAAGCACACCAGGATGTGTAAAACTACGGGCTGACAAAACGGTACATAACACACACAGCCACATACTGACAACAAATCTTCTCATAAGCCTTCCTCTATTTATTTCACCACAATATTATCTACAAATTCGTTCTTTACAAAATCTTTTGTGTCTTTCATCTTCTTGCCATTAATGACAATATTTTCAAAAGTCACATTTTTTACTCTCCGGTTCTCATCAAAACCAAAAATCACAGACTTGTTTTCTCCGATACCATCATACGTAATATTGCGGAAAGTCAGTCCGTCAATTCCCCTACCGGGCTGTTTGTCATATTTGGGATTGTAATTTACCCGAATGTTAAACATCATCCCCTCTTGTATGCTTTCAATGCGTATATCTTCAAATAAAATATTCCGAGCCAGGTTTTTATCTCCACAAACCACGGCCATACAACCCTGATAAGGATAATCATCCTCGTCCTGTTCCAGAATATCAATGTCTCTGAATGTCAGATTCTCTATAGTCTCACCTACTTCCGATTCGGGGTCACCATGCCCGCCAATATTAATCGGGTGAGCAATATCTGCCCAAAGTACTGCCTTTCGCACATTTACATGATTGGTACCTCCCCACCAGTTCCAACGGTGATTATAGAAAGCCAGGCAATCGTCACTGTTACGCATAAAAATATTTTCTATGTCGATATCCTGACAACTCATCACGTCAATTCCATCCGACCAGCCCTTACAACTGAAGGCTTTAAAATTTCGCACGGTAATACCTTTTGAACCACCTCCAAAAATAGAATAATGATCTGGATTCACCACTGTTATCCCGTCAATATACACATTTTTCGAGTCTGTCACCTCAATTCCCCGAATAGCCTTGTAAATAATACCACGCCCTATAATCCGTACATTTTCCGCATGATCAACCAGCAATTTAGCTTCCACTACGGCTCCAGGTGCCAGATATACAGTCGTATTACTCGGAATCCGGATTTGATTATTCGGCAAATCTCCCGGACGATGCGTACCCGGTCCAAAATACATCACGCCCTCTGAGCTTTCCTTATAAGTTTCCGTTTCTACCGGATTGGCAAACAGATGCAGATTGTTCAAACGGTCTCCGTTAAACTCTACAGAAAGGTACTGAGGCTTATCCAAAGTAAAGAAAATACAATTTTTCACCTGTTTGTATTCTATGTTTTTGGAATACGGACGAATATCCACCTGCTGAATCATGCCGTTATTCTTCTTCACCATCACTTCCACCGGTTCATCCATGTCAAACTGTACCATTGAAGCATCTGTCACCCGGTCCATATCCACCTGAACCTTATACTCAAAGGTCTCTTTCCATTCTCCACCTTTTGTTCTGACTCTCACTGTAAAGTCATCATTATGTGGTAGTCCGGTACGAAGTCCTTCCGGATATGTATAAAGCTGGGCATTAATTCCCCCTCCACATATCAAAAGTAACAATATAAAAAATATCTTCTTCATCGCAATCCTTCAATTTAAAAGACAGACTATCACTTTCCATGATAGTCTGTCATCAATACAATCAAATTTATTTATCTTGCATACATTAATGTGCCACAGCCTAAAAGGTCATAAGTACCACCACCATCTCCGGTTTGAGCACCTGGTTCTGGTCTCATCTGATTGACTCCCATCAACGTATATTGCGTCCATTTAGGCTCCACATTTTTAACTTTTGCATAATGTCCATAGAGTACCTCCCACATCGGTCGTTGAGTACCACGGGCATCTGCTGAGACCTCTGTATGCCAACCATGTACACGATTATAATACTCTACAAATGGGACATCCAATCCTGCCACATTATATTTAGCAGAATATTCAGCTGCCTTTAAAATCACATTATCATTGTATCCAAAGAAATCATCCCCTTGATTCCAAGTTGTCTGGGCAATGATTCCCAATAGACCTATCACAAGAGTAGCATGCCCCTGGTCACGTCCAGACTCCTGTATCTGAGCTAATCCGGCATCATCTCCATCAAACACATGAACTATTGTATTTTTCAGGCATCCATTGCCTTCACCTTCCAGCAAATATTCTACCGCTACATTATAAATGTCACGTCGGTCAGCCAAAATTCCGATTGATAAGATTGAAGCAAGGTTACACAAATCCCAGTTTGCCCAATAGTTCATTATATCCGCATCATGATGTCTGGTCAAATAATCAAGATTCATAGAATAAAATACATCAACCATCCATTTCTGATAAGCAGCAAATTTATCAGCCCCCCATCCTGCATAGTCTCTCATCAACTCTCCAGCATTTGCAAACTGATAACCATATAAGCCGGCAGCCAATGATACGTTAGGGTCGCCATTCAACGATTTACAAGTTGTAGCCCACGCATTCAGTATATTAACAGCAGCTTTAGCATACTCCTCATCTCCTGTTATTTTCCACGCCAACGCATAATGATATGCAGCGTGAGCCTGATTAGCTGCATTATTATAGTTATCCGGTTCAGACTCCCAAATGGTATTTCCACCTCGAATTAACTTTTCTGTTGCATTTGGAGTTACAGAAATACCTTGAAAGCTTCCATTATACGGAGCTGTAAAATGATTATTCGTCATCAATGCATTCCATCCGTCTATCCATGGAGATGTCTGAGAAGCTACATTATTCTTTGCACGGTCAATATCTTCTTGGCTATGTAATATTCCCGGGTGAACAAAAGCTACACTTTCATCTTTAATTTCTATATTATGCTGAATTTCTTCAACCTCCTCTTCTTCTGTTATCCAATCACGTTCAATCGGATCAATATCGTCTCCGCAAGCAGAGGTAATACATGCTAAACCTACAGTTGCTATAAAAAACAGTTTATTCATAATTACTCATTCAATTATTACTTCCTAAATAAATTAACTTCACAGATGAAACCTTCAAATTAGATTCTGACTGTGTTATATTAGCAAGAAAACCTAAAGAAATATTATCATATACCTGATTTAAAGTAAATATATGTTCATAGTTCTGTTTAGTATCCAAAGCTAAATAACTAATGTTATTAGTTTCCAAAGCTTCTTTATCCGGCAATTCCTCACCTTCACAAATAACAAAATATCTAGTACCTCTTGTGGGATTAGTTACCTCCTCAACTGCGATTTGCACTTTATATTGACCTTTAGGAAGCTTTATACTCTGGTAAATCTTTCCATTTGACACAAACGTTACATCTTTATTCCAGCCAACTTGAATCGTCAACAAATCCTTATTTGTACTTAGTCCACCTGTTGGAGCAGAAGCCCAACCACTTCCAAGTCTATTATACATATTTTTCACTGCATCATTCACAATCCAATCAGTAGGTTCAGCCCATACATCTCCAGTATTATCACCTGCTTGTCCTTCGCTATATGCTTTAGCACTAAACGGCTGCTTATAGTTTTTCAAAACAGAACTAGTTATATCAGTATTGGGAGCCAATACCTGCAATTCCTTCTCTGAAACTGCCTGACGATTGTTGCGAGTTACTGTAACTGCACCTCCGGTAAATCCGTCCGGCACCTGAGCTTTAATTTCTTCATTTGTACATGAAACTACAGTGGCAGCCAATCCACCCATTGTAACTTCTACCTCATCAACTACAGTTCCAAAACCCGTACCTTTTACAATTACGTTATCACCTGCAAAAACAAACTCTCCAATCAAAGGATTTTCCACCGTAACAGAAGTTATAGCAGCCTGTTCCAAGTAAGTGAATGACAATTTATTCACTGCACTTCTGCCTAAAACAGACAGATTCAAATCAAACTGCCCAAATTCAGACACTGCAGGAACTTTAGCCTTGATTTCCGTATCCGTACATGAAAGAATCTCAAATTCAATTTCTTCTCCATCTATCACAGAATACAAGCGGACATCTTCCACCGTAGTTCCAAAATTACTACCAGTAATCACAATTTCATCACTTGCATAGCCTTGTTGAACAGATACGGAAGCCATTTCCGGATCTGGAGTTATAGCAAACTCCAGATCTGTCACAATCTTCTGATCCATCACTACGATTGTTAAAGGACCAGTTTGAGCTCCTTCCGGTACGACCACTTGAAGCTCTTTATCTTCACAACTTAATAACGGAACACTTTCCTCAACTCCTGTAAAATACACCTGCACAAGCTGCGAGGCTGCTCCAAAGTTTGTTCCGGCAATTGTCACTACAGTACCTACCAATCCTCTCTGAGGAGAAACAGAAGTAATAGTCGCATTGGGATCCGGATTTTCCATCCGTACTATTTCTGCATCGTCGTCACATGCCCACAAGAATGCCAGCATCAGAAAAGGTAAAACAAATAATATTTTTTTCATAATCTATTCTTTATTAAGTAATAAAATTCTGGTTTATTATTTCAATTCTAATTTCAGTCCAGTCGCTCTAAACCAGCTATTTGCACTAAATGATGCCACAAATCCTAATGCAACATCTTGAGTGTCCTCCGTAATCTCAAACTCTATCACACATTCCGATGGTGTTTTATTCTCACCTGTTCCAAAGTCATGATAAGCTATTGAATTACTTGTCACATCATCTACATCAGGGACCTCATTACCAGCAGCTACAGCAAAATACAAAGAAGAACCAGCCTTCACGCCATATTCTTTAAAGTTGACAGTCAATTTATAACTACCTTTAGGTAAAGTTGTGGTCTGATACAATTTACCATTGGTAAAATCACCCCAATCCCAGCCTGCCTGTAGGATAAGATTATCATTATTCAAACCAGCTACTTTCTCCGTAGCACCATTGTTCAATGCAGAACGTCCTGCTTCATTTACAATCCAATCTGCAGGTAAGCAAACTGAAGCAGAAACACCTTTTTGTGCATCCGTCATATTCGGGTCTATCTTAAATGGTTGCTCATAGTTCTTCAGATAGGCAATCGTCACATCACCCTTCTTCGTAGGATTCAAGATACCACCAATATTGATGTCTAACCCATTTACATTCAGAACCAATGCACCAGTCGGGAAATCAGCAGGTGCTACAGCTTTCACTTCTGTATCTGACCACGAAGTCACTTCTCCTTTCACTCCGCCAAAAGTCACATATACATCCTCTTCCGACTTTCCAAACTTCTCACCTTTTATAACGACTTCATCACCAGGATTTACCACTACAGTACCTGAAGCCGTAGTATACTCAGAAACTATAGGAGAAGCCCATACCTCATACTTACCAGCAACCACCGTATTTGTCCATACTGTAAGCTCAACATCACCAGTCAATGCTTTTTCCGGAACCTCCACTACAATGCAGTTATCTTTACAAGATAAAACATTTTCAGCTTCAATACCTCCGAATAAAACTTTTACAGCTTCTGTTCTGCCTCCAAAGTTTTTTCCGTAAATAATTACCTGAGAAGTCACATATCCTGCGTCCGGAGAGATTTTCTCTACTTCCGGTACGGGATATACATACTGCTTGATATTTGCATCTTTTTCACAGCCCACTGCTGAGAAAACAGCCAATGCACACGCAAAATATCTTACTATTTTATTCCACATATTATGTTTCATATTAATCTATTTTACTATTACTTTTATTAATATCCAGGATTTTGAACCAGATTTGAATTCAAGTTAATCTGTTGCTGAGGAATAGGCCACAAATAATGTTTTTTCGCGAATGAATGATTAGACTTGCTACTGATTACTACACAATTCAAAACTCCATCACCTGTTTCCACTTCTTCTTCTCCCCAGGGGAAAGTTCCAGGTTTATACATTGCCGTCTTTATGGTTCCATCTGCAGCCTTAAACTCTGTTTCATAGCCATTTCCACCTACAACCATACCTAAACGAGACTGATTTAATTCCTGCTCTGCTATTCCCCAACGTTTCAAGTCGTCAAAACGGAATCCTTCCATAAACAATTCCAAAGCTCTTTCACGTCGTATTTCCGAAAGCATATCCATTTCGTATCCTTTTGCCTGACATTCTTCTATAAACTGATTGGTAAGCGCCTTTACACCACCTCTTGCTCTCAATTGATTAATACCAGAAAGCTGTTCATCAGTCACCTTTCCATTACGTTCATAACAAGCCTCTGCATAATTTAAGAACACTTCAGCCAGACGTAACACCGGATAATTGGCTGACTCCTCTTTCTCTTTTCGATATGCCGGATAATTATGAGAATAAAATTTAGAACAATTATATCCTGCCAATCCTCTATCCAAAACAACCGATCCAGATTCAGGATCAACTCCCTGATTGGTATAGTTCATCAAACGGTAATCTCGATTTTTATACTCATCTCCCGTATTATGATATCCTTGAAACAAATCTGAATATTTAATAGGTAGACCATCTGTACATAAAAACATATCCACAAATTTACGACTTGGAATCATAGAAGCTACCGTATGGCTTAAATTTACCCCACCTTGTCGCAAAATATAATCATACACTCCATACAATATAAATTCATTGTTTGAAGATTTAGTCAAACCTGCAGGGTTACTTCCCTCATCTTCCAAATTAAACAAGAAATAACTGCTTTGATTAGGAATCTTAGTATTACTGTTCTGATTCCAGATTTGATAACCTCCATTATATATCACATCCTCACACAAAGTAATAGCCTCATCCAAGAACTCATTTATCTGATCTTTAGCAGGTCCAGCAGAACCTTTAAAATCTGTAGATGTCCCATTGTATTTTCTCCAGGTAGCTTCATAAAGCAAAACCCGTGCTTTAAAAGCTTCTGCCGCCATTTTTGTCACGCGTCCTTTATCAGTACTTGACAAATTTTGCTCAAGAGGCAGATTTTTAATTGCCTCAGTCAAATCTGACAAAATCAGATCTACCACCTCATACCGGCTGTTACGAGCATTTGTCAGTTCTGGTGAATCAGTATCCAACACTGTTTTCACAATAGGAACTCCTCCAAAAGTCTTCAACAGCATAAAATAATTGTAAGCTCTAAAGAAATAAGCCTCTGATACATATTGAGCAATTTCGTCTTTATTTCCAGAATAAGTTTCTGCTTTATTCAACAATATATTTACCGTACGGATATAATTATAACATTTATCCCATCGATCGTCTTTTAAAGAAACCACAATAGTGCCTCGACCTAAATCGGAAGATGCTAGAAAATTAGATGACAAATCAGACGAAGAATCCATATAATTATAGATAGAGAAACTTCCATACGGAGTGCGCCATCCTAACAACTGACCATAAAAAGAAGATGCATAATCCTTAAAATCAGCAGCTTTTCCAAAATAAATCACGTCTGTACGTTGGTCTAAAGGTTCAAGGTCAAGAAAAGTATCAGCACAGCTTGTAAATCCCAACATTAAACCTGCCAGCAATGAAACATATATTTTCTTCATATTCTTTATTATCATTTATTATATCTATCAAAAAGTAACATTCACACCAAATGACCATGTTCTTGCAAACGGATACCCTGTATTCTGAGCCATTTCTCCCATTTCCGGATCGAAACCGTCTTTAATGCTGGTAGCTTCCCAAAGGTCATTACCTGAGAAATAAACTCTTACTTTTTCCATTTTAGCTTTTAACGTCCATACTCTTGGCAATGTATAACCAATAACCAAAGATTTCAAACGAATATAGCGGTTATTCTGAAGCATAAAATCATTATTCAAATAGTTCCATGCAGCTCTATCTTTATACACTGTCAGACGAGGATATTCCGCATTAGGATTTTCTTCAGTCCATGTCTTACCTAAGAAACTTGGATTCTGATTTGTATAGCCCGCAGAGAACGGATAAGCCATCCAGCCCTGACGCATAATCATCTGTTTTCCTACTCCTTGGAATAAAGCATTGAAGTCAATACCTTTCCAGTCGCCTCCCAATGAAATACCGAACATATAATGTGGATTTGCATCTCCCATATAAATCAAGTCACTTGAAGCTCCACCTTCAGCTGAAATGCACTTATCTCCACTCATATCTACGCGCTTAATATCTCCTGGACGAAGCTCCGTCTGACTACCATAAGGTAATAAAGCCATATCACCACCTTTATTAGCATATTTTGCATAATATGCATCAACCTCTTCCTGTGAAGCAAAATAACCATCTGTCTTGTAAAGGAACCAGGCATTCAAAGGATAGCCATTTAACGTAGCATTCTTACCCGCTACAAAAGTATCAGCGCCTTCCAAATCCATCAACTTACTTCTGGAATCACTCAAGTTTACAGATACGAAATAATTGAAATCTTTCACTTTATCACGCCAGGTTAAGGCAACTTCCCAACCTCTCACTCTTAAATGTCCGCTATTGGTTTTCGGAGCTGTTCCTCCCAACACAGAAGGATAAGAAACTGATGAAAGCATTCCCTTATTTTCTTTTATAAAGTAGTCCCAGTTAAACACCAAGCGGTTGTTTAAGAAATTCAAATCCACACCAATGTTCTTCTGTTCAACTCTTTCCCATGTTCTGGTCAAACTAACCAAACCGGAATTATTCAATGAAGTGGCAATAACCGATGTTGCCGGTGAACCTAACACAGCTGTTCCTTGATTAATAGTAGAAACATAATCATAATTTCCAAGTCCGACATCATTACCGGAAGTACCATAACTCAAACGTACTTTACCAAAATCAAGTCCTATGAAAGAAGTGATAGGCTGTAAAAATTTTTCCTGAGTAAATACCCATCCTAAAGAGAATGAGCCATAATTCTGGAAACGATACCCATCTGCAAATTTGGAGTTTCCATCTCTACGTCCCATCAACTCCAGCAAATACTTTTCCTGATAGTCATAGTTCACTTTAGCAATGTATGAATAAGTACCATTATGATATTTTCCACCACTGGTTCCCATCATATCACTATCTGCCACATTCAAGTCATACACTCCATCATTCGTAAAGTTCAATCGACCGGCAGCCACTTTCTTCACCTGATTTTTTTCTGCGTTGATACCCAACATGGCCGACACACTATGGTCACCAAATTTATTCTTGTATTTCAACAATGCAGAATAATATTGATAAAAGTAGTTTTCTGCTACAGTCAGATAACCAGGATTATTATGAGCCAAATTAGATGGGTCGGTAGTACTTAATGTAGGTTTTGTTACTGATACCACTTGTTCCGCAGGATTACCAAACCAGTCGTATGTCTGTACAGGAACAACATAACGTTCTCTTCTAAATTCTTCATTCTGGAAAGAAGCCATACCTTCAAACGAGAAGCCTTTCCAAATATCTACAATCGCTTTTACATCCACACGGCTGATCAAAGAAGTTTTATTATCACGTCCCCCATCTGCCGTAGCTGCAGCCGGCTGTCTGTCACCCACAGTTCCATAATCTGCATACCATTGTCCATACGGGTTCTTAGCTGGGAATAAAGGCATTTCTTGTGCATACAATGAAGCATCCAATCCCACAGAAGGCCCTTCTGTATCTGTTTTAATCATACTGGCCGCTGTTTCAAGTCTCAACCATTTCGTCAGTTGATTTCCATAATTTAAACGAAGGTTAATCTGCTTCTGTCCATCATACGCTGTTGCCAAGTTTCCTTGATTGTCTGCATAGGCAAGAGATATACGATAATCAGATTTATCGGTTGCTCCAGACAAACTCAAATTATGCTGATAAGAAAATCTGGTTGCAAACATTTCATCAATACGGTTGGCATTTCCAATAAAAATATCGCCATAATATTGTGTAGGATAAATACCTTCAATACCTTGCGCCATTTTTTCCATGTTTTCTCTTGAAACCCAAGCCCACCAGTCTTCAACTTCTTCTTCATCATTGGCTGCTAACCACATCTGAGCATACTGCTGCATTGTAGAAGAATATCCAGTGATACCCAAGGTATTAAAACGCATATTGAAGTTATAATCCACAGTCAATTTTCCCTTACCTTTTTTGGTTGTGACAAGAATCACACCATTTGCTGCTTTAGCACCATAAATAGATGCCGCACCATCCTTCAACACAGAGATACTTTCAATATCATCAGAGTTCATATTCTGGAAAGACTGATTGTTCAGTGCAGGCACTCCATCAATTATGATAAGAGGAGAACCACCATTAACAGACGTAGCACCACGAATCTGAAAACTAATATCTTCATTACCTGGACGTGGTGAAGTACGAGTTACAGTCAAACCTGGAGTCTGTCCTTGCAAAGCAAGTCCCACATTGGTTACAGCCCGACTTTCCAATGCTTTTCCATTAACCTGCTCAATAGAACCTGTAAGAGTTGCTTTCTTTTGCGTACCATAACCAACTACCACCACTTCATCCAAAATCTCACTGTCTTCTCTCAAAGTAATTTGACTAATTTTTTTATCTGAAGCTTTTACCTCTGTGGCCTTGTATCCCAAATACGATACCACCACAACCGAATTCCGATTGGCAACTTTCAATGTAAAGTTTCCATCTATATCCGTTATCACCCCATTATTTGTACCTTTTTCAAGTACACTTGCCCCAATAACAGGATCACCATTCAGGTCTACCACCTGTCCTTTTACAACCACCGACTGCATTACTGTTTGCATACTTTGTACTTCAGCATACATCGGGCTCTCATTTCCCCAAAAAAGCGCAGAAGCAATTACTGCTGAGAAAAAGACCTTTTTGGATAAAAACAAAGAATCATTTTTCATAAATTAAAAATTAACTAATCTTATATACATTGTTTTATATACTCACGAATCACCTTCCTTCCCGACAATAAGTATCCTTCTACTGTACGCCTGGAAAGATTCAGCTCTACCGCTATCTCAGATACTGTCTTTTCTTCAAAATGAGATTTATAATAAACTACTTTATTCCTACCTGAAAGACGATTTACGACAGATAATTCTAAATGTCTAATATCTCTTGCTATGATTGTATTTTCTATATCACATACTGAATTAGAAATTTCGTCTTGCAGGGACGACAGAACTTCCTGCTTTTTATATTGATGACGAAGATAATCAATGACAATATTGCGAACTATCGTATAAAGAAACGAGCGAATAGTTTCAGGACGAAGCATAGAACGATATTCCAGCAAACGGAGAAAAGCATCCTGCACCAAGTCTTCTGCTTCCAAACA
>OGMI01000699.1_pt1 | contig 12228 bp, 9 predicted proteins | sample 1573201 | NCBI WGS metagenome assembly OGMI01 (sample SAMEA2582012, study PRJEB24529) | metagenome | biome: Human gut stool | place: China | collected 2011
TGAATTAAGAGAAAAATTAGGTCTTGTAAAAGAGGAAGCCCAAGTTGAAAAAACTTCAAAGATTGAAGAAAAGAGAGCTGAGTTCCTAGATTCTAATCTTAAGGAGCAACTAGCTGAAGTAGTTAAAAGATTTGATAACCCTATTGAGTTAGTAGTTATTAAAAACAGTGATGAAAAGTCTTTAGAGATGGAAGTGGTAGTTAAAGAGATAGCTTCTGTTTCTGACAAACTTAGATTCTCATCTTTTAATCTAGGAGATAATCCTCAACTAGAAGAAAAAATTAAACTTGAGAGAACTCCAGTTATTGCCATCTTAGATGGTGAAGGAAATTTCTCTGGAATAAAATATTCAACTATACCAGGTGGTCATGAATTAAACTCATTTATCTTAGCTATGTATAATGTGGCTGGTCCTGGACAAAAATTAAGTGAAGAAACTCTAAGTAAAATATTTAATATTAAAGAAAAAGTTGATATTAAAATAGGAATCTCACTTAACTGTACTAAATGTCCAGACACTGTTCAAGCAGCTCAAAGAATAGCTGTTGAAAATAGTAATATACAAGTTGAAATTATTGATGTTTTCTCTTTCAAAGATTTTAAAGATAAACATGATATTATGAGTGTTCCTGCTATGGTTATTAACAATGAAAAAGTTTATTTTGGAAGTAAGTCCATAGATGAAGTTCTGAACCTTTTAGATAAAATAAAATAGTTCAATATAAAAAGAGGGAATTTATCCTAACAGGAAAGTTCTCTCTTTTTATTTTATTAATTTCCCATCATATTTTTAAGAACTTCTAGAGCCTTCATAGCAATTTTGCTATCCTCTCCTCCATGAGCTCCCCCAACTCCTATTCCACCAACAACAGTTTCATTTATTTTAATAGGAATTCCACCTTCCATTACACTAAAATTCTCATCTAAATACCTTATATCCTCAGGTATTTTCCCTTCCTTTATTCCTTTTGAAATCTCAAGAGTTGTTCTTTTTTGTGAGGCTGCTGTATAAGCTTTCTTATAACTAGCAGAAAGAGTATGAACTCCTGCATCTTCACTTCTAATTACTCCAAGTTTTTGCCCTGATTTATCTACAATAGTAATTGTTACATCAAAATTTTTAGATTTAGCATCATTAAAAGCAGCTGTTAACATAGAAAGAACTTGTTCTCCAGTAAGAATTTCTTGAGTTTTTATTCCCATTTTTTCAATCTCTTTTTTCATAGTTCCTCCCATTTTATTTAAGACTTTATCTAAATTAAAATTTTTCAACAAATTCTTTTTTCATACTCTTCCAATAAAACATAATATAATTTTATTCTATAATACTTTTTATTACTCTACATGGATTTCCAACAGCTATTGAGTTAGCTGGAATACTTTTATTTACAACACTTCCAGCACCAATAGTTACATTATCCCCTATTGTTACACCTGGAAGAATATTAACTCCTGCTCCTATCCATACATTATTACCTATTTTTATAGGATAAGCATACTCTAATCCTCTATTTCTTTCATCTATATTTATAGGATGACCTGCTGTTGTTATACAACAATTTGAAGCTATAAAAACATTATCCCCTATCTCCACTCTTGCTCCATCTAAAATCACTAAATTATGGTTTGAATAAAAATTTTCTCCTACCTCTATATTATATCCATAATCACAATAAAAAGGTGCTGTTACACAAAAGTTTTCTTTAGTTTTTCCAAAAAGTTTTTTTATAATTTCTCTTTGCTCCTCTTCCATTATTGGAGAAAGTTGATTAAATTGAAAACATAACTCCTTACATTTTTTTCTTTCTTCTAAAAGTTCTTTATCATAATTAGCATCATATAGAAGCCCTTGCATTGCTTTTTCCTTTTCTGTCATTTTTACTCCTTATCTGGTTGTTGTCCATCATGTGCTTTCCATTTACATTCTGTTATTTCCATATTTGTAAATGTAGCTTTAAAAGAGGAATTTTCTGGACTACATGCATATATACCAAATTTTATTTTATCTTTTACTTTGAACATATGGCAAATACGCATCTGACTAAATTTTTCTCCGTCTAGAGAGTATTCTATACAAAAATCATCTTCTCTTCTGCTCAATCTGTACCATATTGATTTTATACTACTATCAATCTCAGTAGTTGCCCAATCTGAATAACCTAAATTTGTAACTACACTTCCTAAGTGTTGAAACTCTTCATTTTCATATTCAACAGAAGCTTTTAACCAGTTTTCACTATCTAAATATATTACAACTCCACATTGATCAAATCTATTTTTGCTTTCAAACTTTGTTTTTACTATAAAAGAAAAATATTTTTCTTCACTTTCAATTTGTAATAAAGGAGCATTATCATTTCTAAAATGATAATACGTTCTTTGCCATAGGTCTGTATATGGTTCTGTTATTATCTCTATTTTCTCATCTGTTATAATATAGTTTTTTGGTGCTCTAGTCCATATAAAACTCTCTTTTTTTATCATAATCAATCCCCCTAAAATAAAAACTTCCAATTATATTAAATCATATAATTAGAAGTTTTTCTAGTCCCTTACATTCTTTTATATAACCCTGTTATATGTAACATACTTTGAATAAGTCTTTCATCTAGCATATTTTTTTTCATTCTCCAACACCAGTTTCCTCCCAATGTTGATGGAATATTAGTTCTAGCTTCATTTCCTAGTCCTAAGTAATCTTGCATTTGAATAATTACTGTATTACTTACAACTGCCATTGTTCTACATATCATCTTCCAAACTGTATCTCTATCATCATAAGTATATATATCTAAATATTTTCTCATATACTCTATATCATTACTATCTGCTGACAGTAACCATCCCATAGCAGTATCATTATCATGGGTACCTATATAGGCTACACTATTTTGAGTGTAATTATGTGGTAGATAATCTCCTCCCTCTCTAGAATCAAAGGCAAATTGCATAAGTTTCATTCCTGGATATCCACTATCTTTTAAAAGTTTTAAAACATCTTCAGTTAAATATCCTAAATCTTCAGCTATTAAGTTTAAGTCTCCAAGCTCTTTTTTTACTCTATTAAAAAGCTTCATTCCTGGTCCCTTTTCCCATTTACCATTCATAGCTGTTTTCTCTCCAGCAGGAATTGAATAATAGCTCTCAAAACCTCTAAAATGGTCAACTCTTACTATATCATATAGGGTTGTAGCTACTTCAAGTCTTTTTAGCCACCATTTATATTTAGTTTTCTCCATATAATCCCAGTTATATAATGGATTTCCCCAAAGTTGTCCTATTGCTGAAAAAGCATCTGGTGGACATCCTGCCACAGCTGTCATATTAAGATTTTCATCTAATTGGAAATATTTGGGATTTTTCCAAACATCTACACTATCATATGCAACATATATTGGAATATCTCCTATTATTTTGATACCATTAGAATTAGCATATATTTTTAATTTTTTCCATTGTTGATAAAATTTATATTGTAAAAACTTCCAAAATTCAATATTATCAATATTTTCAGCTTTAAATTTCTCTAAAGTTTTTTTATCTCTCTTTCTAAAACTATCTTCCCATTTCTCCCAAGAGTTATCATTATTAGCTTTTTTTATAGCCATAAAAAGAGCATACTCCTCTATCCAATCCTCTTCTAATTTTAAAAATTCTTGATACTCTTTCTCTTCTCTATCAAATCTTTTAAAAGCTTTTTCTAATACTAAATATCTTGTATTATACATTAACTCATAATCTATTTTAGTAAAGTTATCTCCCCAATTTAAAGTTTTATATTCCTCTTCTTTTAAAAGACCTTCTCTCATAAGAATATCTAAATCTATAAAATATGGATTCCCTGCATTTATTGAAAAAGATTGATAAGGAGAATCTCCATAACTTGTTTGTCCAAGTGGCAATATCTGCCAATATTTCTGACCAGACTTTTTTAAAAAATCTACAAATCTGTATGCTTCTTCTCCAAATGTTCCTATTCCATAATCTGAAGGAAGAGAAGATATATGTAATAAAACTCCACTTCCTCTTTTATTTAATTCATTCATCTATATACTCCTTTTACTTTTATTCCTCTATCTCAACAGCAAAGTGATCTGATACCACTTCTCCAATTTTCCCATTGAAAACAACTCTTGATTTTTTCACAACTTTTTTATTATTCTTAAAAATAAAATCAATTCTCATATCTTTAAGATTTTTATGCTCTTTCCACCCATCTATCAATCCTGAAACAGTTATTCCAGAATCCTTCTCTTGGGCTAAAGAAAATGTATCATACCATCCTAGTCCTAAAATTTCATCATAACCTTCTTTTCTTATTTGAGCTGGATTGTTAAAATCACCCATCAAGTATATATCCTCTTTAATAAAATTTAATTCACAATTTAATTTTATTAGTTGACTTCTAAAGTTTTCTTCCTCATCAGCCCACCAACCAGTATGAATAGAGAAAAACCATCTGTCTTTTCCCTCTATTTCTACTTTTATTCCAAGAGCTTTTCTTACTTTCCAGTTAGTATAACTTTTACTATTTGTTAGATAAAACTCTTTTACCTCTTTAGGTTTATATTTTGAAATTATTCCAACTCCTTCATCATAAATATCATAACCTAACTTTATTGGTGTCCAAGTCCAATAATAATTTTTTCCTCTCAATTCTAAAATTTTTACTACTCTTAAAATATGGTTATTTGTTCTAATTACTACATCTTCATCACTAGGAATATACCCTTTTAGTTCATCTAATGAAACTCTCTCTTTATCATGAGTTTGATTTACCTCTTGTAAAGCTATAACATCATAATCATTTTTACTTAACCAATCTGTGAAAAACATCAACTTTTTTTCATAATCTTTCTCAACAATACTATGAGTATTACAAGTTAATAACTTCATTTAGCCTCACTCTCTTTTAAAGAATATCTAATATATCACTTTTTAAAACATCAGCTTTAGGACCATATACAGCTTGTATTCCATTTCCTTTTTTCATAAGTCCTAATGCTCCCTCTTTTTTCCATGCTTCTAAATCTGCTACTTTTGTTTCATCTTTTACTGTTACACGAAGTCTTGTCATACAAGCATCAACATCAACAATATTATCTTTTCCACCTAAAAGTTCAATTATTCTACTTGCTTGAGTATTTTCTTGAGTTTTAGTTTCTGAACTTACTTCCTCTTCTTTTTCTTCATCAATATAGTTTCCTAATCTTCCAACAGTTGCATAATTAAATTTTCTTATCATAAAATTAGCTATAAAATATCCTAAAACAAAGAATATAATAACACAAATTACAAAGTTAATTATATCTCCAGTTAAACCTGCCTTCATTGACATAGGCATTCTTGTTAAAAATTCTAAGTTTCCAAAAGAGTGTAAACGTAAATTTACTATACCAGCTGAAGCAAAAGCTAAACCTTGTAATACTGAATAAACTACATATAAAGGTAGTGCAGCAAACATAAACATAAACTCTAAAGGTTCTGTTACTCCAGTTAATAAAACAGCTGCTATTGTTGAAATAAACATTGATTTATATTTTGGCTTTTTATCTTCATCAGTATTTTTATAAATAGCTATTGCTATTCCTATTAATAAACCTGTTGCCCCAATCATTTGTCCAACTTTGAAACGAGCTGGAGTAACTGTTGTAAGTAAATTATTATAAGCTACTAGATCTCCAGAAGTTTTTAAATTCATTAAATCTGTTACCCAAGCTAACCATAATGGATCTTGTCCAAATACTTGAGCTCCAGCACTCGCTCCTGTTAATATTGTATATGTTCCACCAAAAGCTGTATAGTTTATTGGAATAGTTAACATATGATGTAAACCAAATGGAATTAGTAGACGTTCTAAAGTTCCAAATACAAATGGAGCTAATAATGGTGATGTTTCTGATGAGTTAGCTATCCATATACCAAAATTATTAATACCTGTTTGTACTACTGGCCAAACTAATGATAAAACTATTGAAACTATAACTGACCAAAATATTACTACCATTGGAACAAATCTTTTTCCATTAAAAAACTCTAAAGCTGCAGGCAATTTTCTATAATTATAATATTTATTATAAATAGTTCCCCCTAAAAATCCTGAAATTATTCCAACAAAGACTCCCATATTTAAAGCTGGAGCTCCTAAAACAGAAGTAAAATAACCTGAAACTGGAATTTCTTTTCCAAAAAGTGTATGAGTTATCGCTTCTGGATTTCCTAACATACTTCCATTTACTCCAAATATTGCTCCTGTAATTACATTTATTAAAATAAAAGCAATAACTGATGCAAAAGCTCCTCCTGCTCTCTCCTTAGCCCAAGAACCACCAATAGCCACAGCAAATAAAATATGTAGATTAGTTATTATAGCCCAACCTATACTCTCCATAATTCCACCAATACGCAACATAAAAGCTAAATCCCCACCAGACATTTGAACTAATTTTCCAAGACTTATCATAAGTCCTGCTGCTGGCATAACAGCTATTACAACCATTAGTACTTTACCTAATTTTTGTAAAAAATCAAAGTTTAATATTTTTTTCTTTTCCATATTCCCTCCACTTTTTTGCAATTTTATGCAAACGTTTGTTTTAATATGTTTTTATTATATAATAGTTTTTTAAAAAAATCAATGGTTTTTTTATAAAAAAATATTTTTATATAGGAATAACTTGTATTAAAATAATACGTATTTGTTTGTGATAAATAAATTGTTTATGCAAAAATTGCATAAATTTATATTGACTACTTACTATTTCACTTGTAAAATTATAATATAATATTTATTTTTTAAGGAGTAATCATGTCCATAACTATAAAAGAAGTTGCTAAATTAGCAGGAGTTTCTCCCTCTACTGTTTCACGTACTTGTAGTAATCATCCTGCTATTAGTGAAAAAACAAAAGAAAAAGTTAGAAAAGCTATGGCTGAACTTGGTTATGAACCAAATTTTCAAGCTAGTAATTTAGTTTCTAAAAATTCTAAAACTATTGGAGTAATCTTACCAGTAGCCGAAAATAAACTTTATCAAAACTCTTTTTTCTTAGAGGTAATTCATGGTATATGCCAAGCATGTATTAAAGAAAATTATATGAATACTATTATTTCAGGAAATTCAGAAGATGAATTATTAAACTCTGTAAGATCAGTTATAAAAAGCGGAAAAGTAGATGGATTTATTTTACTATACTCTAAGAATAATGACCCTATACTAGAGCATCTAAATGATACTAAACAAATTTATGCTTTAATTGGAAAACCTAGTAAAGAAATTAATAGTACTATATATATTGATAATGATAATATTACAGCTGGAAAAGATGCTACTGATTATCTGATTAAACTAGGACATAAAAAAATATGTTTTTTATATACAAAAGGAAATAGAATTTTTGTTCAAGATAGAAAAGCTGGTTATATTTCTTCTCTTTTAGATAACAATATTGAGTTTAAAAAAGAGTATTGTTTAGAAAAAAATTTGACTGTTGATAAAGATATTTTAGATCTTCAAAAGCTTTTTTCTTCAGATAACTCCCCTAGTGCAATAATTGCATTAGATGATATTATAGCCCTATCTTTAGAAAAAATACTTTCTGGTATAAATAAAGATGTCCCTAATGATATCTCTATCATTACCTTTAATAATTCTTTACTTACAACTCTTACAAATCCTCAACTTACTTGTATTGATATAAATAATTATCAATTAGGTTGGGAAGGAGCAATACAAATTATTAAGCACATACAAAATCCTAATTTAATTCCAACCAAAATTATAGTTCCACATAGAATTATAGAAAGAAGTAGTTGTAAGAAAATTAAATAATTTAATAAAAGGGAGCTAAACAACTCCCTTTTTATCTATTTTTTATACTAGTCTTTTATCTTTCCACTTTTTACTTTCCCAACGAATCAAAACTCCTATTCCTCTACACCATTCATCTAAAGCATTAGCTACCCAAATACCAACAAGCCCCATTCCTAACTTTATTCCTAAAATATATGAAAAAGGAACTGCCACTAAAAAAATTGAACCTATTCCTAATACCATCGGATATTTTATATCTCCTGCTGCATGTAAAGAATTTACTAAAACAATATTTAAAGTTCTTCCAACCTCTAAAAATATCATCATTGGAAATACTTGCAAAGCTATTTCTACTATTTTTTCATTAGTTGTAAATAGTACTATTAAATCATTTCTTAATATTACAACGATTAGAATAACTATTAAACTCAATAATATAGATATCTTTAAACTTTTTATTCCTCTTTTGTATGCTTTTTCTATTTTTTTAGCACCTACTAAATGTCCAACTTGAATAGCTGTAGCTTGTCCTAAAGCTATTGAAAAAGTTAAAGCAAATCCAGAGATTAGCATCAAATAGGTTCTTGCTACTATAGTTTCTGTTCCCATTGTATTTATCATTGTCATAATAATAAGTTGTCCCATATTCCATGCAAAATTTTCCCCTGCTGCTGGTACTCCTATTATTACCATTTTTTTTAAAATATCTCCTGGAATTTTTTTTATATACTCCATCTTAAAATTAAAATCACAATTTTTCTTTAAAAGAATAAGGGCTACAGCACAACCTATTCCTCTTGAAAAAACTGTCGATAAACCTACACCTAATACCCCTAAAATAGGAGCTCCAAACCATCCAAATATAAAGATTCCATTTCCTATTATATTTAAAATATTTATTCCTACATTCACATAGAGAGGAAGTTGAGTATTTCCATGACTTTTTTGGATAGCACTACAAGTTAGTGTCATAGCTTGAAATATACATAGTCCACCTACAAGTTTTATATAACTCTCTCCTAATTCTATAAGTTCTAAAGGAAGTTTCATCTTTATCAAAATATACTCCCAAAATATCAGAAATATTCCTCCAATTAAAACTGATAATCCTATATTTAAAGATATAGCCACAGTTATCAATTCATTGATTTTTTCTTTGATATTAGCTCCTAAAAATTGGGCACAAATAATACTTGTAGCTAAGTTAATAAATCCAAATATCATATTTTGTATAGTCAAAATTTGATTTATTCCACCCACAGCACCTACAGCTTTATCACTATAATAGCCCAACATAATTGTATCTATATTTCCAACTACCATAATTAGTAATAATTCAAAAAATATTGGAATAGCAAGAGTCAACAAACTTTTTTCTTTTATATTTTCCATTTTTATCACCTAATTTTTCTATTAAAAAGACCGCTCTTACTGAACGGTCTATAAATATTTTAATATACATTTCTGTTTTATAATTAAGAGAATTTTTATTGGGTATTTTTGACAAGTTTTTATAGAAATGTATATTATTACCTTAAATTTTTTCTGGAACTATATTCCAAATATCTCTAGCATATTCAGCTATTGTTCTATCAGAACTAAATTTTCCACCATTAGAGATATTTAGCCAAGCCTTTTTAGCCCAAGTATCTCTATCTTTAAACTCTTTATTTATCTTAGCTTGAGTATTTCTATAATCTTCAAAATCAGCTAAAACAAAATATTGGTCAGCTATATGCCAAGAAGCTCCCTCCATTAAAGAAGTGTATAGCTCTTTAAACATTCCCTTCCCTTCATCATTAAATGTTCCATCTATTAGAGAATCTACAACTCTTTTTAAACCTGAAATTGTATTATAAGGAACATATGGATCATATCCCTCTTTTTTCATTCTTTCTACATCTTCAACTTTTAAGCCAAAGATATAGTTATTTTCTGCCCCAGCTTCTTCAGCTATCTCCACATTAGCTCCATCTAAAGTTCCTAATGTTAAAGCTCCATTTATCATAAACTTCATATTTCCTGTACCTGAAGCTTCTTTTCCAGCTGTTGATATTTGCTCAGATATATCTGCTGCTGGGAATAGAAGTTGAGCTACACTTACATTGTAATTTTCTATAAATACAACTTTTACTCTTCCAGCTACATCTTTATCATTATTTACAAGCTTAGCAACCTCATGAATTAATTTTATTGTTCCTTTAGCTCTAAAATATCCAGGAGCTGATTTAGCACCAAAAATATAAGTTATCGGTTGAACTTCCATTGCTGGATTCTCTTTTATTCTATTGTATAAGTCAATAATATGGAATACATTTAAAAGTTGTCTTTTATACTCATGTAATCTCTTAATCTGAATATCAAATATTGAATCAGGATTTATTTCAATTCCTTGAGTCTTTTTAATATAGTTAGCTAATTGTACTTTTTTCTCATATTTTATTTCTAAGAACTTATCTCTTATCTCCTTATCCTCAGCATATTTTTCTAATTCTTTTAACTTAGATAAGTCTGTTATCCATTCATCTCCTATAAGAGAAGTTATTAAATCTGCTAACTCTTTATTAGCTTGTAGTAACCATCTTCTTTGAGTTATTCCATTTGTTTTATTTTGAAATCTTTCTGGGAATAATTCATACCACTCTTTTAATTCTATATCTTTTAAAATATCTGTATGAAGAGCAGCAACTCCATTTATAGCAAACGAACCATAAATAGCTAGCCATGCCATATGGATTAAATCTCCTTGAACTATTGACATTCTCTCTCTTCTAGCTCTATCATTTGGATATTTCTCTTCTAATAGTGATAATAGTTGGAAGTTTATTCTCATAGTTATTTGATAAATTCTTGGAACAACTTGCTCATAAATTCCTACCCACCATTTTTCAAGAGCCTCTGCTAATATAGTGTGGTTTGTATATGCAAAAGTTTTCTCAACTATTTTCCATGCATCCTTCCATAGTAATCCCTCTACATCACAAAGTAATCTCATCATCTCTGGAATAGCTATTACAGGATGAGTATCATTTAATTGTATACTTACAAATTCTGGAAGTTTAGAAAAATCATTTCCATGAACTCTTTTAAAGTTTCTTAAAATATCTTGTAAAGATGCTGAAACAAAGAAATATTGTTGTTTCAATCTTAATTTTTTACCTTCATTTGTAGAATCATTTGGATATAGTACTCTTGAGATATCCTCAGCTCTATTTTTTTCTATAAGTGCTTGTGTATAATTTTGATTGTTAAACTCAGCTAAGTTTAACTCTTCAATAGCTCTCGCTTCCCACAATCTTAAAGTATTTACATTTTTAGTTCCATATCCTATTATAGGCATATCATAAGGTACAGCTCTTACTTTTTGATCTCCAAATTCAACTATAACCTCTTCACTTGGTCTAGCTACAGTCCAGATATCTCCATTCTCTAACCATTTTTCAGGAGTTTCTACTTGGAATCCATTCTCTATTTTTTGTTTGAATATTCCATTCTTATATTTTATTCCATATCCTTGTCCAGGTAAATTTAAAGTAGCTAGTGAATCCATGAAACAAGCAGCTAATCTACCTAATCCACCATTTCCTAAACCTGCATCCTCTTCTATATTTTCTATTGTATTTAAATCAAAGTTAATATCTTTCAGTAATTCCTCTACCTCTTCAGCTAATCCTAAGTTAATAAGGTTATTTCCTAAAGCTCTTCCCATTAAAAATTCAGCTGATAGATAAAAAGCTTGCTTATCTTTTGAATATCTCTTTTTACTTGATAACCAATCTTGTGATATCTCTTCTAATATCACTTTACTTAAAGCTTGGTATATTTCTAATGAAGAAGCTTCTTCTAACTCCTTATTAAACATCATACAAATATTTCTTTTTAACTTTTCTTTTAATACTTCCTTTGTTACTTTCATCTTCTCTCCTTTTTTAGAGAACTAATGCAACTTCTTTCAATAATTCCTTACCGTGTTTCTCTTCTAATCTAGTTAAGTTAATATCATTTACAATATGCTCCTTAACTATGGTAGCTAATAGTTTGTTTTCAGAGTAAGTTCCATTAAATTCTCCCTCATAGTTACTTGCTATGATAGCTGCTTTATCATCAACTACCATCATAATCCTCTTATTTTTTAAACTTTTATCCTCGTTAAAACTATCTCTTACATAAGCTTCAATTCCTAAATTTTTAAATTCTTTTTGTAATTCTATCAAATTTTCATTTTCTAATTGATGAAAACTAAATAAAACCACTTTCACTTTATTCTTTTTGAGCTCTTTTAATTCTTTTTTAAATTTTTTTAAATCTACATTTGTATTAATAAAAACTTCTTTTTCTGCTTTTAGTAGCATTTGACTTATTCTTTTTTCTACATTTTCAATAAAAAATCCCGTTTTAGCTTCTTCATCTATACA